>Ga0265298_10004190_pt1 | contig 18548 bp, 21 predicted proteins | sample AusTroGonzalo_MG_3_FD_193486 | JGI IMG/M metagenome (GOLD analysis project Ga0265298, IMG submission 193486) | Bovine rumen microbial communities from tropical cattle in Woodstock, Queensland, Australia - Gonzalo_01 | ecosystem: Host-associated > Mammals > Digestive system > Stomach > Rumen ... | reverse complement strand
GCCCCACAATATCAACCGGGCGATTGAAAGGATCTGTAAAGCCTACAACGAACAGGAAACGGCAGCGGCAGCAAAAGAAAAGCGGGAACCGGTATTGATCCGGCATTTCTCCGCTCACAATCTCCGGCATACCTTCTGCACCCGGTTCTGTGAAAATGAAACTAATATCAAGGTCATTCAAGAAATCATGGGCCACGCGGATATTAGTACAACAATGAACGTTTACGCAGAGGCGACGGAAGCAAAGAAAAAGGAATCATTCACTAACCTTGAAGGAAAAATAAAAATATCCTGAGAGAATCCAAAATAAACCCACAATGAAAAAGAACACTCATACGTTTTGTATGGGTGTTCTTTCAATTTGGGGGCAACTGATATAAAACTGATATAAAACGGGAAAAGTGAGCATTTTAGTTTTCGCATAGATGCCCTATTTATGGGCGTTTCCGGCTTTTCTCAGCTCTCTAACGGCTTCATTGTCGGGAAGAATTGTACTTGTTGGTTCTGTGTAATCATATTCCCTCAAAGTTCTTCAAAACCGCATTTTACATGATTTTCATTCATTTTCGCTGATTTTTCCTGCTCATAATTTCTCTTAACTTCTCATGCCGGCTTACAGGTGCTGTGTAAAATCTGTGTAAATCTGTGTAAATGATTCATCTTCTTCTAAAATCACGGAAGGCATTCATGTCTTCATCGATGTAACAACTCTCGACAAGATTCGTCGGCGCCTTTCCATCATGATTTTGATTCTTGCCAATCAGATTCTCAGTAAAAATATCACGATAATTCTTTTCCACTTTTAACCCAAAAGACTCTTTCAAGAATTCTTTTTGACAATCCGTATAAATGTTTAATGTGGTCGCTGCATCAACATGTCCAACATAGTGCTGGACTGCCACCACATTTACTCCATTCTCAATCAGTCGGGTCACACAGGTATGCCTGAGGGAGTGGCATGTGAAGTACGGCAAAAGCACAGGATCTCGGTTTTTGGGAGCTTTCAAAAGAATAGTCTCATTGCAGTCGCGAATAATCCTTTTGAGTACGCGATTGCAAGTAGCGTGCCTCTGAACCTCCTGAAAGCGGTTTACAAACACAAAATTCTTATAGCCACCAACTTCTGTCTTGCATTTCAATCCCAAACGTTGCTGGCGATCTTTTTCTCGGAGAAGTGCTTCCTTAACAAAAGGCAGCATAGGCAAAACTCTGTTTCCTGCCTCTGTCTTGGGCTCATGTATTTCTAAACTGCATCTGTCAGTCTCTGTTCTTTTATCATAATAGATCAGATCGTGATCAATTGTAATCATCTCACCATCAAAATCAATATTGTTCCAAGTAAGACCACACAATTCAGAAATACGCAGCCCTGTTCCCAACAGAACAGTAAATAAATTACGCCATGCTTCGTTTTCCTCGATGTTATTCAGATAATCAAGAAAAACAAACTGCTCCGGAACAGTCAGCGCCTTTCTTGGCATTCCTTTTTGGTTGCCATTATTCGTCGCTCTCTTAAACTGTTTAAGTGCTCCAAGTGCAGGATTCGACGGAATAATCCTGTCATCTACCGCCAAGCCAAAGATCTGGGTAAGCAAGTTCTGCAAGCAATCCAATGTGGATACTCCCATAACCCCTTCATCAACTAACTTGTTGTAGAACGCCAAAATATCTGATTTTCCAACATTTGCAACAACGGTTCTGCCCAAAACAGACGGTTCAATGAAATGTTCATACATGTAAACATAATTGGATTTCGTATTATCACGAATTCCAGCCTTCACCTTGATCCATTTCTGATACATGCCATTGACTGTTATCCTACTATTTCGATTACTGATCGCAGTGTGTAAGCTTTTGAGTGCTTGCTCTTCCTTCTCCCTGAGTTCCGGAAGAGAGTTGGCATAAACAGACTTTGGCTTTTCAGGTCCATTATATTGTGCTTTCGTGGGTCTCCACATTAATGTCCCATCTGCTCGAATGGTTTCACCTGGTTGCAGTTTTGAACGAATTGTCATTAGCTCTGCAGAAGTATATCGCTTTGCCTTAGATCGGTTTTCTTTGCTCTCCTTCCCTCCTGTTCCATTTTCCGCAGTCATCTTCGCCATCTTTTTTCCTCCTTGTTCAAGAGGAAAAGGAAATATAGGTGTAGGGATTATATCATAAAACTGCTTTCTTAGCAAGTTAGTTAGAATCCCGATTTGCAGGCTTGTTTGATGTACTCATCGAAGAGTTCACGATTAATCAACCGCTTCTTACCAACTCGAAAGCTAAAATGGGTACTTCCCGAATCTATTAGTTCAATGATAGAATGCTCTCCAATATTAGAATACTCTGCCGCCTCCTTTACCGTAAGGTTTGCCTTGCACCAGATTGGAATCTCATTTCCTCGTTCATTAACCATTTCTCTTACCATTATAATAACCCCCTCACACTATTTTTCCTTGGTTCCCCTGTTTATTTCCTTGCCTTCATATAGACATTAGATGCATCTGCTAAGCTATTCTCCCGGCTACTCATATTTCTACCACCTATATCGTTCCAGCCTTTAATCGCTTCTACCTCAGTATCATACTTACCTGCGCCTAAAAACCACTGACATCTTTCGCTCGGGTCAGTACAGCATATTTGTGATTCCTTACCACGAAAACCTGTTCGGAAGAGTCGAGCTGGGCTTCCGCAAACCGGACAGGCTCTAATCTCCTCCAGCGGTACGTTATTCACTCGATAATACTTCTTGAAATCATGCTTCTTCGGTGGAATTTTATTCTTCGGCTGAATATAAACCTTCTTTGGCCTCCATTCTGTCTTTAAATAGCCCTCGCTGGAATAATAGCTGTAATAAAAAAGCTTATAATACTTCACATAAGCCTCAATATAGATGGCTCCTACCACAAACGGAAGCCGGCGATCATCAGAGTAAACGGCAATAAGGTCAGCCATTGTTTGATTCAGGTTTTCTTTTATACATTGAGCGAGATGTGTTTCTCCGAGCTCACGGTGGCTCAAAAACTCTTCCTCCGCGATCTGCTCAAATACGCCTTCTTTCAGTTTCTCACGGAGTGAATCAGGAATATAATTGGAATCACTGATAATCAGATCCTTCAACGTGGAAAATGAGATATTCGGGTCTCGGCCTACGATTCTTCTCCCTTTTGTGGTTATTACCGTGTAGCTGGGCAAAGGCCACTGGAATATCGAGGCTTTCTCATCTGGCTCCGACTCGTCTGGAAGAGTTTGACCTTCCCTGTAATTCGGGATAAAACTCAATCCGCTCAGAGTTTCAAGCTTATCTAACTCTTCTCGAAACTCATCCAATTTGTTTCCCCTTCCCATTTCTTGTACAAAACTCCGATAATCGTTAAACTTAAAAGTCGTTTTTTGTTTTATGTCATTTTCTTTTTAGCCAAAGCGCTTCTTTCGAAGCATTTATATTATAGTGCTGTTTTTGTTTTTTGTCAATATTGCTTTCACAACTTCAACAAAAAACCTCCCCAAACGGGGAGGTAAAGCATATCGATGGTTTTCTGTCAGAACGGAAGCTCTTCGTCATCGTCCATTTCTGAAAATGTGGTAACGCCTGGAACCATGCCGGGGGTTCCGGCGTAGTTGTTCGGCTGAGGCTGTCCATAGACATTCTGCGGAGAACCATAGTTCCCTGACTGTAGTGCAGGCTGCTGACCACCAGATGCGCCATTGGTCTTGTCCTTGACATAAAACGGCTTACTGACGGGCAGGTTGCACTGCTTTACATCCGACGCCTTGTGTTTGCAGCTGTAGTGAATCACCTGATAGCCATCACAGGAAGCCTGAACACTCATTCCACTGCTTCCATCACGCCTATAGAAGGTTTCCATCTTGAAATCCTTAAGGAGAATAGCAATCACCTTGGTGCTGCTCGGCGTTTTCTCAAGAAACCGCTTGGCATTATAGCCACCGAGGACTGTGCTGACGCTTAAGATGTGGTCTGGACGAACCATGTGCTGCCCGAACATCTGGCTAACGAACTGGTCTCCCAGAACGAGATCCATATTAATCCCGACACAGAGATTCCCGTTCTTTGATACGAACTTCTCGAAAAACAGTTTCTCCATGTTTACAGAAAGAAGTACTGTCATCTGAAGATCTTCCAGTTTTCCGGAAGCAGGCGGCGAGCAAAGAATCTGCGTGTAGTGAACGCTCTCCTGCTGACCACCATTCCCCTGCTGCCCCTGATTCTGTGCAGGTGCATTGTTTCCGGGCTGGTTCTGCGCCTGACCATTCCCCTGCGGGGGATAGTACTGGGGCGGCTGGGGATAACCGCTCTGAGGCTGTCCATTAAAGCTCTGATTGGGCCTGGGCTGCATGGCTGGCTGCATGGCTGGCTGCATCGGTGCTCCATACTGAGGCTGTCCGTAGCCATTGTAGTTGCCGCTCTGATTCTGATACTGATTCATTGTGGTGCCTCCTGTAATGTATTTGTACAAAAGATTTAGATAGCAACAGTCGTACCTGCAAGCTTGACAGGAATATGATCTGCAATATTTGCTTTCCTCCGGAACTGATACGCGATATTGCTGCGTGCCTTAGCTGTACTGGAAGCCCTGGTCTGGGCTTTGTAATTGTCTGCTACGATGCGGTCAAAGATAATGACCGCGCCTTCATACTGATACAATCGTCTTTCGTCTTTGACCTGGTTCATGTTGTGCTCCTTTCCGTTAATTAAACTGGCAGACTTCATTGACTGAAGTCTGCCACCATCTTTCATGATAGTTCTGCATCAAGAAGGTCTTCTCCCTTCCTACTCTGCAACTAATTCCTATCATCGTAATTAAATTATATATTGTTTTTGTTTTGATGTCAATTTTTGAGAAGTCCGGACAAAATCCGATTCTTACCCGTGGTTGTACAGCTTATACCCAAGTGACCAGACTGACTCTGTCATTCCAGGCGCTTGTCCCTCTAGGGATTCCCGGATCAGCTCCATTTTGGCGTCCAGATCATCAATCATGGAGAGGAGCATGGCTTCAGCAGTCTTTGGAACCACGGCAGCCCCATATTCCGGCTTCCCATGATGGGAAAGCAGCATGTGCTGCAGAAGCATAGACTTTTCCTCACTGATACCGATCTCCTGACTGACTTTAGCAATTTCAATTGCGCCCATGTATAAATGACCGAGCAGATATCCGGAAACGGAATAGTCCGTTACCAGTCCGACGGGCGACAGCATGTACTCTTTCGCTTTCGCGAGATCATGACAAAACGTTCCCGCCATCAAGAGATCTCGATTGACGAACGGATAAAACCTGGACATGTAATCTGCATGGCACATCATGAAGTACGTATGCATCAGCAAGCCGTACCGAAAGGCGTGATGAACAGACTTTGCAGCAGGAATGCAACTCAGTAATTCACGATTTCTGGCCAGCATTTCTACACAGAGCTGCTTGTATTCCGGATCCTGAATCGTTTCGATCAGGTTGACCATCTGAGTATAGGTCTGTTTCGGGTCGATAGGAGCAGAGGAACCAGGGCATTCATGTCAAACGGATCCCCTTCCTTCGCTGCCCGAATTTGTGTCACGGTAATCTGTTTCTTGCCGTTATAATCCGACACAGCCCCGCGGACCTTGACCGGCTTTCCCGCATTTGTTGCATGCAGATCTCCGACATAGTCCCAGAAAACGCCTTCAATCTCACCGCTTGCATCGGCAAGCCTGAACGAAAGGAAGCTTTTTCCATTCTGCGTGGTCTTGGGGGTCGGACTTTTCAAAAGGAAGAACCCTTCAACCGCATCATCCACAACCATATCCCGAACTTTCTTCGTCATGTATTTTTGCATTGTGTTCTCCTTATATATAATATAATAGTATAAATCAGCTGTATGTCTTAAGGCCAACTACCGCTTCTGCGTCGCTCTCAAACATGATCCAATCGGCACCTCTCTTTTCCGCAAAGCGGAAACACGATTCCAAGTCCACGGGAAGGTTTTCTTCCAAACCTGTGATCGGAACGAAGTATCCGACTGTCCCGAGCCATCCCACAGTCTTGTCATATGAAATGACCGATTCAATGGATCCCATGTTCAATGCATCGAGCGTTTCGCCCAAGAGATGGGCAGTTGACAGTTCAAGCATCACGTGCTTTGTCATATTGAACCTCCTTTCGCCCGAAAGCAGCTGTATGCAGCCTGCTTGCGAGCAGGGTATAACGGATTTCCTGATTGTTGTTTGCAACAGCCATCCGCAGCGCATCCATTTCACCGATGAGACAGACATTAACCTTGGCCCTGGTAATGCCGGTATAGACAAGATTCCTTCTCAGCATACTTGGGTGAGCCTTTGAGACAACCTCAATCACGCTTTGATATTCGCTCCCCTGGCTTTTATGGACTGTGGTGCAAAAAGCAAGTGTCACATGTCGAAGGTCATCCTGGGAATACTCGATCAGAGTGTCTTCTCCATTCCATTCGATACTGGCATAATAATTGAATGTATCCGGATCATCTGAATCCGGACGTCTGGTTATATCACGAATATACCCGACATCCCCGTTTTTTGGACCGTCCTCGGTGTTTTTCAGTTCCATCACCTTATCGCCCACACGGAAAACGGTTTTGCCAACTTTTATTTCCATTTTCCCAATGGCCGGCGGATTGATTCTGCTCTGCAGTTCGGCATTAAAGCGGTCAACACTGATGGGCGTGTTATTTCTCTGTGGATTAAGCAGAAGCACTTTCTCATCGCCATAAGCCTTGACACATTTAGTATACATGCTACAGGCGGCTTTGAAAACCTCTTCTTCATTTCGACATTGAACAAATCTGAAAGTATTTCCGAACCGAAGGTCGGAGTCGCCATTGTTGATCTTATGGGCATTTATTATGATAGGATTCTCCTCGTCCTGACGAAAGATGACTGTCAGCCTTGTTGTCGGAACCACTTCTGAGCAGATTAGATCTGCCAGGACATTCCCGCAGCCAACGCTGGGCAATTGGTCAATGTCTCCGACAAGAACCACTCGTGAGCCTGATCTGATCCTTTCAAACAGAATGCACGCTATCTCCTGATCCATCATGGAGGCTTCATCGACAATGATAAGGTTTCCCTCAAGCATGATTGGTTCCTGGCCATCATAGTCGAATTCTTCCCCCTTCCAGCCTACGGCACTATGAATAGTTTGGGCTGGAAATCCGGTTGTTTCCGACATACGGCGGGATGCTTTCCCAGTCGGAGCAATGAGTATCGGTTCTGATGACGCGCCGAAGATCAGTTGATGTACAGCAAGAATGCATTTCGTCACGGTTGTTTTTCCAACTCCCGGCCCACCTGTAATGATGCTGAACGGATACTTGAACACATTTCGTATTGCGTCTCTCTGGCACTCTGCAAAACTGACGTTTTCTGCCTCATAGTCTGCTATTAGAGAATCAATCTGAGTAATAGGCTTTCCTCCGCTCAAGATGAGGCGAAGGACATTTTGGCTGATTGAAGCCTCCTGTTCATATCGTTTGGGCATATAAATGAAATTGTTGGCGCCGCGAAGCTTTTTCTCGCGAAAAGCTTTGCGAATAGCATCGGCACACTTGGCGCTGCTGCAGGAAGTAAACTTTACCAGTCCCGCAAGCAAATCATCCTTGGGAAGGCAAACATGCCCTGACATTGCCGCGTCATCCAAGACCTTACATATTGCGGCGACCAAGCGGTTATCACTGTCCATGGGATATCCCAAAGATATAGCGAGCGCATCGGCTCTGTCAAAACTATATCCGGAAACTGTACCGCACGGCTCATAGGGATTGTTCCTGAGTTTCTTCTCAGCATCAGGTCCGTATCGTGCGATCAGCGCATGGAGTGTTTCTCCGCTCAGACTGACACCCGCTTTGGCGGTCAGTTTCAACAGATCCCGAGCAATGCCGTTTTCTTTCATTGTCTGCATGAATCGCGCCAGAATTTTATCGCTGATCATGGGTACTTCCAGCAAACGTTCCGGATTGTTCTCCACGATCTCCCATGTACTGTTTCCAAAATGCTTCCAGACTGCCTGAGCTTTCACTTTTCCGATTCCGCAGTGCAAGGCAGTGAAAAAAGCAATAACCTCTGTTTTACCCGTCGGTTTTGCCTGTTCATAATACGCTACTTTGAACTGTTTATGTCCGCTTTTTCTATTCATCTCCCAATCCCCGGTCAATTTGACCGGGACATTTTTACTGTCTGGCAGCATACTTCCTACTGCCGTAAATTCCTTCTGCGTGTCGTAGTTTTTGAAGCGAAAAACACAAAAGCTTCTATTTTCCGACTCAAAAGTCTTGTATGTGAAGGTTGCGAGGATTTCTTCATGCTGATTTATTGTGATCATCCCCATCAGGAACTCACCCCTATTCTGGGGTGAGTTCCCATGGAGGCTTTTGACCGTGCCATAAAAGCACACCTCCTTAAGCCTATCTATTGACAGAAAAACGTGTATATGCGCTATTCTTTTTTGTTGCCGCCCAAGCCTCAGGATAAAACTGCTTCAGCTTTTTAGCATCGATTGTGGTCTTGTTGATCGCTGTATTCTTAATTGTGATTTTCGTATCGCCGGCCGCATTCCGGAAAATACCGCATTGAGCACCCTGAAGGGCTTCCAATATCTCCAGCCTGGCCACATCTCTAAACTGCTCCAGATTATCCAACTCGTTTTTCTTGGCTGCGTAGTCTTTTTCAGCAGCTAACAGCGTATCCAGCTTCGGTTCCCACTGTTCATACGACAGCTCCTGGGGTGGAATTGTCGGATCACTCAGCGGAGAAGGCTCAAAACGAAGCTTGACAGCCTTGTCTATCTTTGGATCTTTGGATGCGTTCGGTTTGACTCCATTCACGATATAAGAATCCCAGAACCATTTTTCGTTCTCCAGGATCTCATCTTCAAACGACTGATCGCGCTCGATGAAGTGATGATAGAATTCATCGGTGTATGCCGATGCAATATATGTTCCGTCAAGATCAAGGTCAGCCACCGGAATCATTCCAATATAGGCGCCCTCAACGCGAGGGTCATCAAGCACAGCTAAATACTGATGACACTGGCAAACATAATTGGCCGGGATTTTATTGCCCATCCACTCTCCTTCCTTACCTCTGGCTGCCGTCTTTGCTTCGAAGATTGCCAGATTTCCGGATGGCATGGACAGAATCGCATCGATATTAGCAGTAGTATTCGGATAATCCTTATGACGGAACATCCTGCTCTCTGGGATTCTCTTTGCCCCTACCAATTTGCAGAATGTGTCGATCACTTTATCTTCCAGAAAGTGCCCTCTGTCAAAGATGGCTTGTTTCCCCTCTTCACTGATGAATTCAGGGTAACCAAGCTTTTCATACCACAAGCCTTCCTCGCTCTGATATGGGTTACAACCCATAAGAACAGATGAGTCAGATCCTCCGATCCCGATATGCCGCAATGCTTCCCAGTCGTCAGTAGTCACGAATCTCGTGTCAAAAAGGACAACCGCATTCGGCCATTCGATTCGATCGTCAGCATCATTTCCATCGTAGAGTATATCCACGACTTCGGCGAGCTCTGCCGGGACCATGTCATCAAATTTCTTTGTGGAAAGATCGAATACCGTTTTTGCAATCTTTGCGAATGTGGCACCACGAGTCTTGCACCCTTTCAGGACACAGTCATCCAAAGCCAAATTCAGCTTATCTGTTCGCTCATGGATAAGAGCGACTGTGCTTACCAGCTTCGGATAAATCTCCGGATGATAAAACTGCGGGATTCTGTTATCAATGTTACACTCAAAATACATGTTCAGTCCTCCTTCTTGCGAGAATCCCCGAAATACACGTTCTCGGCGAGGATCTCAGTTTTTTCATGTCTGACTCCGTCTCTGTCCGTCCAGGAGCGCATTTGCAGACGGCCCTCCATTATGATCATGCTTCCTTTATGGAAAAACCGCTGAACAAATTCAGCAGTTCCCCTCCAAGCAACACAATCTATGAAGTCAGTCTTTTGCTCACTTTCCCGTCCGGAGAAATCCCGGTCACAGGCAATTGTAAATGTCGTTACTGGCACCTGCGAGGGAGTCGTTCTGAATTTCGGCTCTCCTATAAGCCTACCCATTATAGACACTGAATTAAGCATTCTTTCTTCTTCCTTCCATTACATTCGCGCTTCCTGCTCAGTCAAGGTCAGCGCCCTAAGCTGCCGCCTGAGTCTGTCCCCAGGCAACCATGCCGGACACATCGTCTTCAGAAAAGTCTGTACGAGTAATCTTCGCCAAAGACTCTTCGAGTTTTGTCATCACCTTTTGGCTCGCGTCACAGCGTTCAGCTTCAGAAAGAATTTCTGTCATTCCGAGATACAAGTCGTGGGCAGTGATATACATTTCCCCCAATGCGATACGTCCTATCTCTTCCAGTGCGGCCTGGCCGTACTTGGGCGAGATATGATATCGATTGCACAGGCGGATGCAGCAGTTTTCCGGATTATAAATCTTGATGCCCGCCAGCTTTGTGATCACTCTCGTTACATCCTCGAATTTGGCGAAGATGTTGTTAGCGCTTTCTGCGAAGAGTTCCAGCCCATCTTTGTCCTTTGCATCACCTCTGTGGAGATGCTTGATCTTGATCCCGTCAACAAAATGCAGCGATGTACCATTTGACTTAAAAAACACTGGATCCAACGAAGCGGCACTCGCGGCAGTGTCCGAGCTGTAAAAATCAACTCCCGGCATAAAGTTCACCGCATACTGTGATCCGTGACCTGCCTCTTTCAGAGCCTTTTGGTACATGTCGATCAGTCGGTCCTGGGCGTTCGGCAGTTCCCACGTAGCTCTTGTGAATCCATGAGAATTGTAACCACCGGTCATAACCGCTTTGCCGAATCTCTTGGTAACGGTATCTGCGGTAATATCCAGCAGGCTGGAAATCGGCATCGCCATATACCCGCCATCCGCTCCACTATGAAGTCCGCTAAGTTTTCCATAGCGGATCAGGCCAAGCGCGGTACCTTTGGAAGTTTCAAATCCGTTGTTCATCGTTTCGCAGTACTTCATCCTGGTCATCTGCCCGAGGGAGTTTCCGTTCAGTCTGGCTACTCGGTGGAGTCCGCTGACTGCCGTATCACGAACAAGCTCGAAACTCTGTCCGTTCCGGTATACTCCCGTATAAATCAGGAGCTTTGTCCCAAACTGGGCGGTCTCTTCAACGAGGCTGAGATTGTCCAGATGATACTGCTCGATCTGTGTCTGCAGAAACAGCGGACGATCATCAATAGCCTCAAGTCGGATCTCTCTGGCTGTGATTCCGGGAATCCATTCGGAGTTCTTCTCCATCTCAATCACGCTTTGGATCAAGCTGTTTTCGTTGTCTCTCGGGAAATACTCCTCCCACGAATCCTTCTGTTTCCGTTCCTGCACATTCATTTCGTTCATTGTCATGCTCCTCTTTTCTGTTTTCTATTTATATATATAAAAAAGACCCATGCATGTTCGTTTTGAACAATCATGAGTCTTGTTACTGAGTAAGAGCTTTCATAAAAAGAAGTCTTGCGGCGGGTTTTCCCACCGTAAAACTAATTCCAATGCTCTACCATTATTATAAGTTCGATTTGTTGCAATGTCAATTATGAGGGCGTTGAAGATTTTTTGGCCGAGTCATCATCACGGTATCTTACTTTTCCCAGACAAAGACTCCGTTCTCATCTTCGACAATGACGGCTTCACCATCAACATCTGAAGCCTCTCCGAAATCTGTGTCACAGAATTTTTCCTGTGCAACTTGGAGTGCTTCATCCTTGGTTTCCGCTTCCACCTCAACAACATATCTTGCGTCTACTCTGAACGTTACCCAGAAATGCGGTTTTTCCGGTATTTCTTCCCTGCTCTCCTGCTCTACGATTCTCCGCAGTGAATGAATCAGGTGACTCGCATGACCTGTTTCCAGAAGCTTTATATCTTCTTTCTGCAGTCCCTCCTTAGTGTCAATCCAATCCAGAAGCTCCTTGGCTGAGTCGCAGTATCCGGTAAGATTCACCATTAGTCCAAAAGTAAGCATTCGCTCTTTCCCGTTCGGATTCAGATAATAGCTCATTTCTGACAACCTGAAATGCTCATTTTCACAGGCTGCCTTCCATTCGTCAAACGATTTAACCATTTTTCTAATCCCCTCTCTACGTTTCATCGACGTAAGGGATCGGGTAAATGGCCAGCGGCAGCATATCAATATCCCAGTTCATTTCACGTGGATCAGTAATGCCAACCGCATCCATCAGACGACGCTGCGTTTCTTCTTTCAGGTCACTGAAATAAATTTTGAAATCATCCATTGTGTGTTATTTCCCCTCCTGATTGTAGTCTGATAATATAAAAAGAGCCCGTTTCATCTCTTTGGATGACGTTGGCTCGTAAAAAGGAGTAACTTTATATAAACGGATCCAGTTTCCCGGTGATTCCTCGCACCGTAAAACTAATTCCAACCTTATATTGAGATTATATGTTAATCTTGTTGTAATGTCAATTTTCCCTACCTCAGGGGAAAAAAGCCCGGGAGCTTCGTTCTGCCCCCGGGAATCATTCACGCTATTTCTTTGTTCTCCACATATTTACGGATAGCGCCCGCTCCAGCGATCTTTACACCGTTGTTGAGCACCAGCGTTGGAGCTTGTCTTATTCCAAGGGCAGCTGCTGTCTCTGGACTCTCCTCGGCCAAAATCTTTCTGTATTTGAAACCTGCCTTATCCAGATAACTGCTTGCGATCCGGCAATTTGGACAGGTTGCAGAGGCAAACAAGATCGGCTGATCACCATTCCCCTGGATTTCAATCGCTTCAGCATTCATGGAGCTTTGTTGCCCTTCTGCCTTCGGATAACCTTCAAATGTCCTGTTTTCAGTTTCATTGTTGAAGATGTATTCGCATCGTTCCTTATACTCTTGGGTTTTGCCGGCATTCCAGTTTTGCACCGGACGGTAATACCCTGTGATTCTGCTATATACCTCGGCAGTCTTCCCGCAGGTTGGGCAAGTGAAGTGCTCCCCTGTCAGGTATCCATGACTCTCGCACACAGAATATGTCGGCGACATCGTGTAATATGGGAGGCGATAGTTCTCGGCAATCTTTCGAACCAGATTTGCCGCGGATTCCCAGGTTGGCAGTTTTTCTCCCAAAAAAACATGGAATACCGTACCGGAAGTATATTTGGTCTGGAGCTCATCCTGAATATCCAGCGCGGCGAAAATATCATCCGTGAAGCTAACTGGCAGATGCGAGCTGTTCGTGTAATACGGCTCACCTCCGTTTTCCGCAGCCGTGATGATATCCGGAAAAACCTCCTTGTCGTGCTTGGCAAAACGATACGCCGTGGATTCGGCAGGAGTTGCCTCCAGATTATAGAGGTCACCGTATTGCTCCTGATAGTCACTCAGACGCTCTCGCATATGATCAAGGACCTGCATTGCAAAGTTCTGACACTGTTTATGGGTCATGTCCTTCCGAATCCAACTGGCATTGAGGCCTGCTTCATTCATTCCGACAAGACCGATCGTTGAGAAGTGATTGTTAAAAGAACCAAGATAATGCTTCGTGTATGGATAAAGACCAGCATCAAGAAGTCTGGTAATCACGTTGCGCTTTATTTTCAGTGATCTGGCTGCCAGATCCATCAGCCTGTCAAGCCGATTATAAAAGTCCTCTTCATCATTGGAAAGATATGCGAGACGAGGCATATTGATTGTCACAACACCAATTGAACCAGTGGACTCACCTGAACCGAAGAAACCTCCCGACTTTTTTCGAAGCTCTCTCAGATCCAGTCTCAGCCGACAGCACATGCTTCTCACATCGCTCGGCTCCATATCAGAGTTGATGTAGTTTGAGAAATACGGCGTTCCATATTTGGCGGTCATCTCAAAGAGCAGACGGTTGTTTTCTGTGGGAGACCAGTCGAAATCCTTTGTAATGGAGTATGTCGGAATCGGATACTGGAAGCCGCGACCGTTAGCGTCCCCATCGATCATGATTTCGATAAATGCCTTATTGACCATGTCCATCTCTTTTTTGCAGTCGCCATAGGTGAAAGGCATTTCTTTTCCGCCGACGATTGCTGGCATGTCTTTCAGATCATATGGAACTGTCCAATCCAGAGTGATATTGGTGAACGGAGCCTGTGTTCCCCATCTGCTAGGCGTGTTTACCCCGAAGATGAAGCTTTGAACGCATTGCTTCACCTCTTTCTGTGAGAGATTGTCTGCACGCACGAAGGGAGCAAGATAGGTATCAAAAGATGAGAATGCCTGAGCCCCAGCCCATTCATTCTGCATGATACCAAGAAAATTCACCATCTGATTGCACAGCGTAGACAGATGGCTCGCAGGGGCTGAGGTAATTTTTCCGGGCACCCCGCCCAGTCCCTCCTGGATCAACTGCTTCAGGCTCCAGCCTGCACAGTAACCGGACAGCATGCTGAGATCATGAATATGAAAATCACAATTCCGATGCGCGTTGGCAATTTCTTTGTCGTAGATCTCTGACAGCCAGTAATTGGCCGTAATGGCGCCGGAATTAGAAAGAATAAGACCTCCAATAGAATATGTGACAGTTGAGTTTTCCTTTACTCTCCAATCCTCTACCCGCAGGTATCTGTCTACAACACTTTTATAGTCCAGGAGTGTATCGTTGCTTTTCCGAATACGCTCATGTTGCTTACGATAAAGGATATACGCTTTTGCGACATCTTCATAGCCCACCCGAGACAAAACTGACTCCACACTGTCCTGGATCTGCTCGATAGAGACCAGGCCATTTTGAACTTTCCTCGCAAAGTCGGCTGTCACTCGAAGCGCGAGGAAGTCAACTACGCCGTCACCTTCTGGTGTCTCAGTTGCTTCAAATGCTTTTTTTATCGCTCCGGAAATCTTCGTGATATCGAAATCAACGATTCTCCCGTCTCGTTTTACAATACTATACATGTGTAAAAGCCTCCTGTGATAAGACTTGTTTTAAAAATTATATATATGGTTTTTGTTAATGTCAATTTTTGAGGGTGAATGCGCGAAAAGCGAAAAGCGAATCAAATTGATCCGCTTCCCGCACTCTTTCATCTCATAAGATGATTATTGCATTTTTGCTGTGGGTGTTTACCCGCCGTTCTCTATCGACTGATTGTCGATATCCACGTGAAGAAGGCCTGACGTCGATGGTTTCAGGATCGCCAGATATGTTCGGAAGATTATCTCCATCTCATCAACGGTGATTCTCTTCTCCTTCTCCGTCATGTTCCATGGATGTCCCTGTCCGAAAATGACATAGTGGTCATTATTATAGTCACAGGTAGCGTAAACATGCGGCAGTTCTTCTGTCCCCTGGATAACATCAGCAAACAGTTTTGACAGTCCCAATTGGAAATCCTGATCAAACTCCCGATAATCGTCCAGCGTTACGATATAACCCGGATTATTTTCTCTGATTTCTTCGAGCCACTCGTGTACATCGCGCTGGAGAGGAAGATTACAAGCCAGCAGACGTTCAACGTTTTCCACAGTAATCGGATCGCCGATCCTTTCACACTCGGCTTCAAATACTGAAAAATTAAACCCGAAGCCGTATTCATGCCAGGTTTGATAACTCATTGCATTTCCTTCTTTCCAATCTTCAGATTAAGACAAAAGAATCAACACCGGGCACCAGAGCCAGGGACCGGCCGTTATCCCACTTCATGTGAAGCTGGCCGGCATCATCGACGGAAACAATTTCGCCTTCTGCCCCGTCAGGAACCGGATCACACGGATCTTCCATGTGGAGAAGCCTGATTCTTTGTCCTGATTTGTATTTCTTTCTGATCTTTTCGATGTTCATGACAGCTCTCCTTCAGTGATAGTCTCAGCTCCAGTCACGATTCCTTTTATATGTACGAAGTCTTCAAAGCAAATGGTGAAGATTTTTCCGTCGTAATGCCAGCGTTCCTCGTAGAAGCCGTGACCATCTGTTATTCTCCTGGATTCCATCTTATTCGGATAACCATAGTTTGCTACAACAGCTGCTGCCGGCTGACCAACGAAGTCCTGAAGTGCTTCGATCTGACCCGCATAGACCATTTCGTCATAATCATAGAAAATGGTCGTGAGAAGAAATGCGGTCAGGATCGACAGTATGAAGCAAAGCGTAACCGGCTTGATAATTCTGTCGATATTTATGTGCATGATATGACCCCCTTTATTCTTCAAAATCGTCTCCGCAGATCTCCTCAGTGAGATCAATCCAATCGGAATAGGTCTCCAGCTTTTTCCATGTAACCCCTTCCTCGGCTTTTTCTGTAATCCACCGAAACAACCGCAGATAACATCGCCGTCATCCATCTCAATGCCACCGTGAATCTTCTGGTTTTCCAAGTCTATGAACTTAATCTGTTTCGCCATTTCCGTTTTCTCTCTCCTTATTTGATTAGTATCCCTGATACGGATCATCTTTACTCGCCGGCCATACATGATAGAGCGTAGGCTTACTTGCAACTTTGATTGGGAACGGGAGACGGCTATTTTGTTCGTTGTAGCAGGCAATCTCCACCCCGATATGTCTGAAGCACATTGGGAATCCACGATAGTCCATATCTTTGACAAACTTGTTGAACTGCTCAGGCGTGACATTCAGGTCTGCATATAGTGGGTACCATGGGAAATCACTGATTCTGACAGCTGGGGCTCTTTTTCGCTTGATGCCTCCATTTCTATCAGTCGCCTCGATAAGATGAGCCTCCCAGACCGGATACTCTGGATGACAACTCATAAATTCGCGGTTAATCAGTGCCGCCATCTCGTAGGCATCTATCCCCGCGAATTTTCCATAACCACCGTAATTGTTTTCGCGCAGGCACGAATTGTCAGGCAACAGAAGGAATCCCTTCTCGCCAATCCGAAGTGATTTATGCGGACGATCACAGAATCTCCAACTGTAAGTACCCATCACGTTTCCTCCATCAGAGAATACCCTGGCAGCAGAGCGCCCATGTACATGAAGTGTGAAGCATATTGCCTCGGAATGGGCGGAAAATCCTGTGTAAATAGATGATCATAGGCCTTTTTTCTTCCTGTGATATACTTTTCCGCTCCATCTTCGCTCCTGAACAGTTTGCTGTCCTGGCCAGCGATTTTTTCTGTTCTATGATACGTGTCAATAGGGTTCTGTAAAACTATCCACCAATCCACATACCATAAAGTCGGCACAGACTCATTCTTTTCTCTGTCCCAATTGGCGCTGACCCGTGTGCGAACCATCATTTTGTAGACCGCATTGGAGCGCATCTCCCCCTCATCAGGATATGGTTCGTTGAGTGGTCTCCAAACGTTGGACGTGTGCTCGACCGGAACGATCTCTTTTCTATGAAGCAGGCTCTTCCAGAGAAGAAGCACTGCCATCTCTTTCTGCAGTGTATCTGCTCGGCTCTGAAGATCTCGAAACAAACTGTCGGTCAAGACCGCCTGCAGTTTCATCCGTTCCTCCAACTCAGTCCGTGAGAGATTCAGCGCTTCATTGATATCCAGCTTTAATTCTGCATTCTGCGGGTAAAGCGAAACACATCGATAAATCTTCATCTCTGACTCATTCTCAGAATCGTCCTCACTGGGACTCTTCGAATCAAAATCATTCAGATACAGGCCTTTTCCTGAATACTGACCAATTTCTTCCTTGCTGAGGATAGATACGCCTTCTGGAAATACGATTCTTTCTGTCATACAATTTCTCCTTTTTTCGATTTGAATACCCAAAACAATATAAAAGGAGCCAGACTCACCGCTATCGATCAGTCTGACTCGTAACAAAAAGGAACTTTATATAAAATGGACCAGCTCACGGGCCTTATAATTGCACCGTAGAACTAATTCCAACATGTTGATTGTATTATATCTTTGATTTTGCGAAATGTCAATTCCAAGAACGAGGCCGGAAAAAGCCTGCACGATTCGGATCGAACCATACAGGCTTTCTCAGTTATCTCATTCCGAACTCTTCACACAGCAGAGCGAATCTCTCCCTCTCATGTTCCTTGACTTCTTTGGTTGGATCAGCAAGAGAATGGTGGATCACATCAGCATCTTTCAAGACTTCATCCATTGGCGCGTTCACTTCTGCTTTGTTGTCATGATGCCAGATAGCAGAGCAGATAATTTCTGTTTCTTCCGGTGTGGTGAGTTCCAGTTTTTCAAGCAGTTTCCTGGCATACTCCGCGCCGAGATGGGCATGATCATCATAGCTGCCAGATTTGTATGCGTGCAGATCATGTAGCAGGCCAGCCATTGCCGCCAGTTCCGGATCCTCGCCCCGTTTCTTGGCAATCATTACCGCAGCGAGAGAAACACCGTGAAGATGCGCTATAGCCTTCGCCCGTTTATCATTGTCATCCATCTTTTCCAGAATCCGATGAACCTGCTTCTGCAATTCTTTAATTCTACTCATTCTTTCCCAACCTCTCTATAATCATTTTCAAGCACTTTCTGACGAAATTCTCTGTTTTCTTCAAAATCCATGACATCAAGAGCAGACTGCAAGTATTCAGGTTTTGCAATGAACACATTCCATACCTTATCTGCTTCTTCT
>Ga0265298_10004188_pt1 | contig 18559 bp, 15 predicted proteins | sample AusTroGonzalo_MG_3_FD_193486 | JGI IMG/M metagenome (GOLD analysis project Ga0265298, IMG submission 193486) | Bovine rumen microbial communities from tropical cattle in Woodstock, Queensland, Australia - Gonzalo_01 | ecosystem: Host-associated > Mammals > Digestive system > Stomach > Rumen ... | reverse complement strand
GCTGGAACTCATCAAGACAAATGATCAGCCGGAATCCTTTCCTGGCTGCTATCCGCTCTGGTAGTTTCAGGATTTCCATCTCAGTATCCTCTTTGGGGTTCCATTCAAACGAGATGGAAAAATCATTCAACGGATCAGACCCAAACGAAAACTTTGGTGAAATATTCGAAAGCAGATTCTTTGCCATCTCCACCCATTCTTCCAGTTTCGAAGAAGTCTGTTTGATAATGGCTGTAGCAAAAGTCCTGCAAAACTCATATTCCGACTTACACTGGAAGATGTCAATGAAGATTGTCTTGATCTCATTGTTATCAATACCCTCTATCACTTTCTTCACCAGTGAAGTCTTCCCCCAGCGGCGAGGAGAGATCAGTATGGTATTAACGCCATGGGTCAGATTGGTAGACAACCGTTTGGCATCTTCGCTCCTATCTGTGAAATAGGACCCTTCAGCCGCTCTTCCGAATACAAAAGGATTTTCAATCATGTACAATTTGAATTTTTAGGTATTTACTGATTCGGTTGCAAAGATACGAAATAATTCTGAAAGTAACAAACTTCTTAGTAAGAAAGTTATTACTAACAAGTTTATGACACGTCTGTTTTCAGCTGCCTACACTCAGACAGAGCGGCAAGAGAGAGATTAGTTGCTCCTTCTGAAGCTCTGTTTCCGTTTCATTTTCACAATCCCATGGTTATTTACAAAAATGCAACTTATTGATATACAGATATTAATTGCAGTATTTACGTAAAACGCCCTCATATAAAATACTTTGATTTTTATTTGGAGATATAATCATTAACTACTAATTTCGCGAACAAATAATACTGGGGACATCTGAATGTTGTTACTCTCAGATTACCCCCCAAAACAATAAACTCAATAAATTGTGTCATGAGAGAAGCCGTTTTGTTTTTATGCCATTTAGTAAACGACGAGATGCTTTGGCGATACGCAAAGCTAAAAGAAGATTTGTCCGGACTTTGTTATGAAGAAACTAAAATTAAAGAATCTGTCTGCTATTGGTAATGTGCTGACAAGTGAAGAATTAAAACATGTATACGGTGGTAGCGGCAGTGGTAGCGGCTCTGGAAGTGTCCCTATTCCACCACTACCTAATCAGTATCATTGTGAATGGGATTCAATAAAGAAAAAGTGCATACCAAATCCCAATTGTCCAGAAGGCACAACCTGTATGGATCTTGGTCCGATTAACCAATCTCCATATAGTCCTCATTTTTGTGCAACGATTTTACCTGCAAATTAACGACAAATTCTTAGATTGATGATGCGTTACACAGTTTTATTATTATGTTTCATATCAATGGAAGTGGCAGCAAAGGATTGTCAGATCATAGGCAAGGCTCCATCTTCTTTTGAAGAAAAAAGTGTTACCCTTTATGAGCTCTCTGATAACAATTGGCTTTTGAAAGACAGTACTATAATCAGAGATAGTTCATTTAGCTTTTCCCTTGCCTTACCCTCATCCTCTTTTGCTAAGATTGTGTGTCCATCCAAGCAAGTTGAAACAGAATTATTCTTACATGGTGACACAATAAACATTCGTCTGGACACTATCGCTGAAGTACATGGCGATGACTTGGTAAATGCTTATGCAGAACTATATGCATTCCAACAAAGACAAAGGCGTATTTATGAAGTGATAAAAGAACGTTGTAAAGACATCTTAACCCCTAATGATATTGACAAGAAATTATATTTAGACAATCAGGATATCATCTATTCAAACGTAAAGGAATATATTCGGACGGACTTGGGCCACCAGCTGTTCAAGAGATATTATAACTGGATAGGTTTGGAAAAAATACCAAAGCTACTTGAAACGGCTGACACAACCAAATATTCAATTCCACCGGTTCCTCTGGATTACGACATAGAGAAGGTACTTGCCTGCGTTGGAGGAAGCATAGGTAAAGACACCACTTTCTGCAACCAAATACGTAAGAGCATGAATTACTATCTACGAATACTAAATGAATATCATGCATTACCTTGGAAGCAATTGGAAAATCAAGACATCATAGATCTCCGTCTCATAGATATTCATAGTAAAGAAGTCTCTTTGCTTGATCATGTACAATCATCTAAAAAGCCATTTACACTGATAGAATTTTCGGCATCATGGTGTGTACCTTGCCATGAAGTTATAGATATCATAAAAAGCATTTACAAGAATAACCCAAAGATAGATGTCGTTAATATTTCTATGGACGAAAATCATCAATCATGGTTGTCAGATGTCAATAAATATGCATTACCATGGAAACAATATCGGCTTAAAGAACCGAGAGACCTATTGAATAAATACAAAATCTATACGATACCTCACTCAGTATTGTTAGACAAGGAAAAAATCATTTATTCCAGCCAACATGATCTTCGTGTATTTCTTTCCACCAAAACAATAGAGGATTTCCTTAGTCGAGAATAAAATCTGTTCATTATGTTCTTAGAAATAGTTATTGTTTAACCATTTAAAGTATTACAATTATGAAGAAACTAAAATTAAAGAATCTGTCAGCTATTGGTAATGTGCTGACAAGTGAAGAATTAAAACATGTATACGGTGGTGCCGGTAGTGGTAGTGGAGGGTCTGGCTACCAATGTACTATAATGTACGATATCGCTAACTTACCCTATCCTCCTACAACAGGCATGGAAACAATTATTGTAGCGTCAAAACAGGAATGTAAAGATAAATGTTTTAGGAAATGTTATTATGATTATGATTTTTCCGATTGTCAGGCCGTATTTAACAATACTGAACAAGTAGATTGTTATGCACCATAATCATTGATAATAGATTCTGTATATAATATGATTTATAGACTACTTTTATTATTATATATAGTACTATTGCCTTTCAATGTAAAAGCACAGAGAAGGGGGATAGGTGTGTATGTTAGAGACGGTGCTACAAAAGAGTATGTAAAAGATACTGTAGTTACATTCATGAAAACCGACAGTACAGTCTTATTAAAAGCAAGACCTGTACAGGTATTTAGGAATGCAAACGTCTATCGGCATGTAGCACAGCTACCCCCCCTTGATAGTTTTATCATGAAAGTTGAGAAGATGGGCTATGAAACGATATACAGGGATGTCTTATTCAAGAAAGGGGAGCAGACACAGATAATTGACGATGTCGTGCTAAACCGTTCCTCCATCCAGTTAAAGGAAGTGACTGTCGTAGGATCGAAAATACTGATGGTGAATCGTGGTGACACACTTGTTTATAATGCTTCAGCATTTCAGTTGTCTAATGGATCTATGCTTGATGATCTTGTCAGGCAGTTGCCGGGCGTGGAATTGCGCCCTGGCGGTCGGATTACTGTCAATGGACTTTTCGTGGAAAGCCTGTTAATCAACGGTCGTGACTTTTTTAGGGGTGATCCGAAGATTGCCTTGGAAAATCTTCCAGCCTATTATGTTGACAAAGTCAAAGTCTATCACAGAACAAGTTTTAGGAAACAGGCGATGGTCGGTGACTCTGTGAAAGCCGACCATAAGGATTCATACGTGATAGATGTCCAGCTGAAACGTGACTACGCCGAGGGCTGGCTTGGAAACATTGAGGCAGGATATGGTACTGACGACCGTTATCTGACAAAACTATTTGGCATGCGCTATACCAGGCATTCTGGATTATTTGTATATGGAAATGTGAACAACCTGAACAATGGAGAGACTGCCGATAAAGACGGTAGCTGGAGTGGCATGATTACAAGTGAGGGGATGGTTAAGACCCAGAATGTAGGTGCTGCATTCACGGGCGAAAGCAAAGATATGCTCATGGAATATGGTATTTCTGCTAAATTGACATCAACAAATACAAACAATGAGATTATTTCAGCCACGAATGACTATTACGGAGCAGCAAATGTATTCCGACGTTCGCGGTTGCTAAGTAATGGAAAACAAGCAAGGCTAGACTGGTCTGGTAACATAGATTATAGGAGTAGCCGCTTTTCATTTTATATCCGTCCGAGTTTTTCCTATACGGAGTCTGACGATGACAAGCTGTCTCGTATTGCCAGCCTGACAGAAAATCCTTACGACGAATATCGCGGAGCAACTATTGACAGCCTATATGCGTTATCAGGCAGTAGCAGATTAGAAAGCATGCTATTGAATAAGCGCGAAAGCCGCTTAATGGGAGAAGAACACCTTCTTCGGCCAAGTATCAATACTGGGACTACGTTTAAATTGGCAAGGAAATGGATGGAAATAGACTTTACGGGGAACTATGAGAACCGAAAGAACGAAAAGCAAGACATGGAACATCTGGATTTTGGGATAAACAAAACACAGGATGACCATCATGAAAATCGATATACCAATCTTTCAGGCATGAATTATGATTACAAGCTTAAGCTGACTTACAATATCATTGACAGAAAGACGACCTATAGCTCTCTCTCTCTCAAAATATTATACGCATATTATCAACAGCTTGAATCTGGTGAACGTCAGCTTTTTCGACTTGACAAATATGACAGGTACAAGTATGGAGAAACTTTTATACTGCCATCTACAGTAGACTCCCTTCAGGCAACGATAGATGCAAGGAACAGTTTCAATACTACGACAATGAGACGGGAACATCGTTTTCATATAGACATAAGGATGGGGAAATGGCAGGTATGGATACCTTTCATACTGACCAGTGACCGTTTGACTGACTACCGCGAAAGCAGGCAGAGAAGAATAAAAAATAGCGAACCCTCTTTTTCCCCTTTTGTCAGTTATTACAACAAAGGGGTCATGCTTACGTACACTTATGATTCAAGTCTGCCTTATATAGGCTATCTGCTAGACGTGCGTGACGATTCCGACCCACAGACTGTGATCCTTGGAAACGGAAATCTGGGCAGCACAGGACACCATAGGCTGAGCCTGAGCTATCGTCCACGGCAAATAAAGAATCAGAAAGTATTCAATTATACTGTCAATGCAGAACTGACAAAAAACGCCATAGCCATGAGTCGCAGCTACGACTTGAAAACAGGAGTCACAACATTTCGTCCTGAGAATATTAATGGGAACTGGTCAACGTGGGGTAGTATTTCCTACGGGAGGCCTGTAGGTAAAGGCAAACGCCTTCGCATCACCTCAACCACCGACTACCGCTACCACCACAGTGTGGACTTTTCCTCTATTGGCACACAACCGACAACTATGAAGAATACTGTACACAACCTGACCGTAGGAGAGACACTAAAAGGCGAATATCGTTTGCACGACATGTATGTTGCAGCAACCACACATGCCAGTTGGCGTCGCGCAACCAGTCCTTCAAGAAACTTCCTGTCAATCAGTGCATGGGACTACAACTACGGCGTAACGCTAACAAAACCGCTGCTGAAAAATCTCGACCTAAACACTGAGCTGATGATGTGGTCACGTCGTGGCTATACCGACCGTTCGATGAACGACGACTGCCTAATATGGAACGCCACCGTAAGCTATGCTTTCGGGCGTTTGAAGGAATGGATAGTAAAATTAAATGGTGTCGACATGCTGGGTCAGCGAAGCACCGTGCGACACACTATGAACGCTCAGGGGCACACTGAGACATGGTACAGCACTATTCCCTCCTACTGGATGGTACACCTGATGTATCAGTTTAAGAAACCACCGAAGAAAAGAACATAACCCTATTTCTGTATGGAAATATATATCCTGAACATGCCGCAGAGGCAGGAACGCCGTGAGTCGGTAAAGAAAACGTTTGAAGGGAAGGAAAGTTTCATCCTGCATTTTGTCACACCAGTCAGCCATCCCGAACCCCGTGTGAGCCACTGGCTCACCTTTCTTCATCTCACCAAGGAGGCAAAGGCCTTGGGGCTGGACAATTTCGTTTTTTGTGAGGATGATCATGTTTTTACCTCGCAATTTAACGAGAAGCAGTTTTTTGAAACACTGAAAGAAGCCAACCAATTGAAGGCCGACATACTGATGGGGGGTGTCAGCTGGATGGCCACTCCCATACAGGTGTCTGACCACCTGTTCTGGTTGGAACAGTTCAACGGCACTCAGTTTGTCATTGTCTTTAACAGATTCTATGATAAAATTCTATTTAGCAACTGGCAGGAAAGCAGTGTTGTAACCGACTTTCACCTTTCGGCGAATAGTGAGAACATCTTTGTCATGTACCCATTCATCTCAGTGCAACAGGATTTTGGCTATTCTGACGTTACGCCCTTCAACAACACCGAAGGATATGTAAAAGACCTCTTTCAGAGAACATCCACAGGCTTGTATATTTTGAACAAAGTAAGGACATTTTACCATGAACGATCTTGATTTCATCATTTCCACTTTCACTGTAGATAGATCTCGTCTGGAATTCCTAGGGCACCCTGAATATGAGCTCCACCCCATTGGGGAGAAATGTGATTGGGGATCTTTTCGACACGTGCTTGAGCAGGTCAGCCAAAAGGACGAGGATGATGCCATTGTTATCTGCCATGAGGGACATCGTTTTACCGAGGAATATCAGTCCTTCAGTTTTTTCAGAGTACTTATGGAGAGCGTAGAACTCGGAACAGAAATGCTTCTTGGAGGATGTAGAGATTTTGGAAACCTTGTCCCTGTCAAACCAGGATTGTACTGGGTAGACAAGTACGAGGACTGCAACTTTTTCGTCCTGTTCCGTCGGGCATACCAAACACTTTTGAACCTGTCGCTTAACGACAGTGAGAGTCTGGACGAAGTCCTGTCACGGGTACTCTCTAACAAACTGCTGATAGCCCCTTTCATCTCATGGACTGGAACAAAATGCCGTGCAGACAGTCAGCTGGCACTTTATGACTATATTATCAATAAATATCATATAACAGGCAAATGAAAGTTTCCGTCGTAATGGCTGTATATAACCGAGCTAAATACATAAATGAGTGTATGGATAGTATTCTTGCGCAGAAATTTCAGGACTTTGAAATCATTGTGGCCGATGACTGCTCTAAGGATAGTACACTGGAAATACTAAATGACTATGCAGCGAAAGACAAGCGTATACACATTATTGCTAACCAGCGTCACCACTTCATTGAGACGTTGAACATGGGCATGGATATGGCCAAAGGCGAATACATTGCCCGGATAGACTCAGACGACCTGATGATGCCTGAGCGGCTGGAGCGGCAGGTAGAAGTACTTGACCGTGACGTTTCTGTGGCCGTCTGCTGCTCATGGTATGACATTCTCGGTGACAGCCTGCCAGTGTGGAAGGATATCTCGGGCAAAATAGTGCGTCCCTATCACCGTCTGCTATTGGGCAATTTCATGGCGAATCCCACATCCATGATCCGCAAGTCCTTTTTAGACGAGTACCACCTAAGTTATGATGAGAAATACATATTTTCGGAAGACTATAAGCTTTGGACGGAAATCGCAAGGCTTGGCGGCGGGTTCTATATGATACCTGATAGTCTTGTTAAATATCGCGTTCATAAAGACCAGCTGAGCTTCAAACATGGGGCTGTCCAGGCGGAAAGTGCTTTCAAGGCTCAAATTGACGTACTGAATGACCTTGTAGAAAGGCATGGTCTGAAAGATAGTAGGTTTGATGATCTTTTCACCATATTGACTTCTTTCAATGATGATGGCCTGCTGTTACCAGACACCATATTCCGCATCTGCTATGAGTTGGTGGAAAACCAAAGCCGTCTTTCAAAGGAAGAAGCATGACTAAGAGTTTCCCCTTTTATCAACAGCTTGATGCCATGGACTGCGGTCCTTCTTGCCTACGCATGATAGCCAAGTTCTATGGAAAGACGTACACGCTGCAGACGCTGCGCGAGCGCTGCTTCATCACTCGCGAGGGTGTATCGCTGCTGGGCATCAGTGATGCCGCAGAGAGCATTGGCATGAGAACGCTGGGAGTAAAGACATCGTTCGAGAACCTCATCAATGATGCACAGCTCCCCTGTATACTACACTGGAATCAGAACCACTTTGTGGTGTGCTATAAGATAAAAAAGCACAACAATGGTAAGGTGGATTTTTATATCGCTGACCCAGCCTCGCAAAAGCTGGTATATCACAGGGAAGACTTCATGAAATGCTGGCTACAGATAAAGGGGAACCAACAGGATATGGGCATCGCCTTGCTACTACAGCCCGGCCCTGATTTCGAGAAACAGGAGGACGAACGGCGCTCCACACGGCGCGACCTGTTGTTTTTTGTGCGCTACCTGTTGCCCTATAAGAGCCAGTTTGTGCAGCTGCTGGTAGCCATGATGATAGGCAGTGGGGTACAACTGATATTTCCCTTCCTAACACAGTCGATGGTCGACATCGGCATACGTGACAGCAACCTTGGTTTCATTACGCTGGTGCTGATAGCACAACTATGCCTGTTCGTGTCCCAGCTTTCGGTGGAATTCATCCGCAGTTGGATAATGTTGCACATCAATACCCGGATAGACATTGCTTTGATATCAGACTTCCTGATGAAGCTGACCCGTCTGCCTTTGCGCTATTTCGACACAAAAATGACAGGTGACATTATGCAGCGTATTGGCGACCACGGGCGCATAAAAGGGTTTCTGATGGGACAGTCGTATAACATCATTTTCTCTATCGGCAACTTTTTCGTATTCGCCACCATTCTGGCCTACTATAACTGGCAGATACTGACTATATCGCTGATAGGCAACATCCTGTACGTACTTTGGATTCTGTCATTTATGCGCTACCGCCGTATACTTGACACCAAGCGCTTCAACCAGTCGGCGAGCGAGCAGAGCAAGCTGATACAACTGATACAAGGCATGCAGGAAATCAAATTAAACAACTGTGAGAAACAGAAACGGTGGGAGTGGGAACGCATTCAAGTAAAGTTATTCAAGATTAGCATAGATGTTCTGCGTATAGGACAGATTCAGCAAACGGGTTCAGTATTCTTCACTCAGAGTACCAATATCCTCATTTCCTTCTTGGCTGCCAAGTCTGTGGTTGACGGACAGATGACTCTTGGCATGATGATGTCTCTGACCTATATTATCGGCCAGGTGTCGGCTCCCATCAATTCTTTTATTGGTTTTGCACAATCCTATCAAGATGCAAAAATCAGTTTAGAACGTCTGAATGAAGTACATTGCCGGCGCGACGAAGAGCAAGGCATTACCTCAAAACTGAACCGACTGCCCGAAGCGAAAGATATCACCTTGGACTGTGTGACTTTCAGTTACAGTGGTGCCGACCGCGACTATGCCGTAGAGAATGTGAGTCTTGTAATTCCTGAAGGTCAGGTGACGGCTATTGTTGGGACTAGTGGTAGCGGCAAGACTACATTGGTGAAGTTGCTATTGGGCTTCTACAAACCATTGCGCGGCATCATCAAAGTTGGAGGTACACCGCTCGACATGCTGAACCCGCACCTGTGGCGTAGCAAGTCTGGAGCTGTCATGCAGGATAGCTATGTCTTCTCAGATACAATAGCCCGCAACATTGCCATTACTACAGACGAAGTTGACACAGAACGTCTGCGACATGCAGTGCAGGTAGCCAACATACGCGACTTCATCCTCTCGCTACCCATGGGCTATGACACAAAGATAGGAATGGAGGGTAGTGGCGTTAGTCAGGGACAGCGACAACGGCTTCTGATAGCAAGGGCTGTCTACAAGGATCCCGAATACATTTTCTTAGACGAGGCCACCAACTCATTAGATGCCAACAACGAGCGAATTATTATGGACAATCTGAAGGAATTCTACCAAGGCAAGACGGTGTTGATAGTGGCTCACCGTCTGAGTACAGTCATGAATGCCGACAATATCATCGTCATGGACAAGGGAAAAATAATAGAGCAAGGCACCCATGAGGAACTGACTGAAAAACAGGGCACCTACTATACTTTAGTAAAAAACCAGTTGGAATTAGGGAATTGAGATGTCAGACGAGAAGAGCACGAAAATAGAATTGAGAAGTGAGGAGGTGCAGGAGTTGATGGGGCAGATTCCGCCCAAGATACTTCGTTGGGGTATCACGGTCATAGCCGTCCTGCTGATAGGACTGTTTGCAGGTAGCTGCTTCTTCAAATACCCTGACACACTGACGGCTGATATAACGGTGACGACTACGACACCTCCAGTGGAACTCTATACCATGGCAACAGGAAAGTTAGAGTATGTAAACGCCAAAAGCCTCCAACATGTGAAGGCCGGAGATATATTGGCGGTTGTAGAAAGTACAGCAGACTATCGGGATGTGGAATATACGGAAAGGACTGTCTTCCAATGGAGTGAAGGTGATCCCAGTGAAGAGCAGTTGTTTCGCCAGCTTCATAAACAGCGGCTCTCACTGGGAGATATCCAACCCGCCTTTGCCTCTTTCGTCAATGCCCTAAGCAATCACATACATCATTGCAAAGAGAATTACTACCCAAGTAAGATGGACATACGGAGCAGATTAGGTCAGCAGCGAAGCAATATGAACAAGGAGAGAGGAAGCGAGTTCGCTATACACCGACAGCAGGCGGACATCGCTGTCAAGATGTATCTGCGGGACTCTGCGCTATTTGCCATGAAATTGATTTCGGAGGAGGAATTTAACAATGCCGAGAATAACTATTTGCAAAGTCGGCAAACGGCAGTCAACGATGCCAATGCGCAAAGTCAAATAAAGATGGAACAGCTACAGGACCAGGATGCTATGATCGACCTGAAACAACAATACTGGCATGAAAAGACACAAGCAGAAATGGAATTGGCGAGTAGTTACGAACAATTATCAAATGCCATTAAGCAATACGAGAGGAATTATGTGCTAAGAACCCCAATAGCAGGTATGGTCAACATGATGGGACAATGGAAGACACACCAGTTTGTGGAGTCAGGCACGCTGATGGTCATCGTAATGCCTGATGAAAATCCTGTGTCAATAGGTAGAGCCAGACTACCTGCTGCCGGTGCAGGAAAAGTGAAGGTGGGACAACAGGTGAAAGTAAGGCTTTCCAACTTCCCTGATACAGAATACGGGTATGTAAAAGGAATGGTAACGGCTGTTTCCGATATTCCTGACAAAGACAGCAACTATTTCTTAGAGATTAGTTTCCCCGACGGCCTGCATACCAACTATGGCAAAACCTTACCACCATTGAAACAGATGGTGGGGTCTGCAGAAATCGTTGTAAAGGATAAACGACTTATAGTAAACCTACTGGAACCTATCGAAAAAATGTTGCGTGACTGACAATGCAAATATCTCCATATAGAATAGTTCTACCAGCGATTTTCCTCCGAACTTTTCACACACTTTTTCTGGACATACCACCCGCGCTGCCCGTTGACGGCACCATGGGGGTAGTGACACTGGCGCAGGGTTATCGTCAGCTGTTTCATGCTGGGCATGTCAGAAGCTTTGACATGCTTGCTTAGCTCTTCCAAGATAGCGGTGGCTAACATGAAGTGCTCCTTCTTGCGTGGTGCCGGTTCAAACCATGTGGTCAGCAGTTCCTCGGCCGTGGCAGGTTGGCGATACTGATGGTTATGGCGCTCAAGGGCGGCCTCTTCCTCGCGGTTGAGATAGCAGGGAACACCGGCGTCAAGTTCGGCAAGGGCCTGACCATAGAGGGCTCCGTAGTCAAGAGGCGTGTCGGTGTCGATGACGCCCGCCACCTCACAGCACAGGTAGCGGCGGCTCCCAGTCGGGTCAGTCAGCGGCTCTCGCTCATTGGTGGTGGCGATGAACGAGGCCATGCGCGGCAACATCAGGTATTGGTCCGAGCGCATTTTCCGCGTCTGCACGTCACGCTCGGTCAGCACACGCTTGATCTTGGCCTGTTCGCGCAGGGTCTTGGCATTATACTCGTCGATATTCACCAACAGCATACGCCCTAACATGCGCTCCACCTGCTCGGCGGAGTCCAGCTTGATGTCGTCGATATAGTACTCGCGCAATGAGGGTGGCAATAGCAGCTTGCAAAAAGTCGATTTGTGGGTGCCCTGACCACCGATGAGCAGGGGCACCAAGGCGTTGCCGTAGTCACGGCTGCGCTGTTGCCACTGTGCCACCACACCCAGCAGCCAGCGGTGAAAGTACTGCGGCCATTCGTTGAACCTGGTGGGTACACGCCGCGCCAAAGCGCCTATATGGTCGGTCTGGCCGTCCCACGGTGTGCAGTGGTCGAGGAAGTCGCTGACGGGATTGTAGTCGGGCACCACCGACGAGCGGACGTACAGCTCCACGTCGATAGCCCATGCCACGCCCACTTCTCTCATCTGCTCGAAGGCGATGCGTCGCAACTCACGGTCGGTCAACTGCCGCCAACCCGAATCGTTCCAAGGCATGGAATTTTCAAAACCCGCCGCCTTTTGCCCAAAACCCACCGCGTTTTGCTCAAAACCTACCGACTTTTCAGGAAAACGCGGTCGGAACTCTTCGGCCTGCTTCATTACATTGAACCGCAGGTCGTAGTGCTCGTCCATAAAATTTTTCACGCCTTCGGCAATTAGTTGTTTGTCACGACCATCGAACGACCTTGTCCTACTGTTCTCTACCTTTTTTCCAGGCTTGACCCCATTTGTCTTAGATGTGAACTGAAGCTTTCCGCCAATGAGACGGAGCAGCCACTTTCGTATTTGTCTCATGATTATTGTTCCCATATTGATAGTGAATAAAACTTTTTTAGTATCACTCCTCACACTCCTTACACCTGAGTAGGTGAGGGAAGTGTGAGAAGTGAGGGTTATTTTCCGTGATTAACAAGTAGTACTGCCATTTGGCGCAGTCGCCACTTCCGTTTGGCCTTGATGCCATACAGCTGGTACTTGCACTGGCGGCACACCTGTCGGCGTGTACCCGTCGGGTACAGTTCGAACCGTTCTTCGGGCAGTTCCTGCCCACATTCACGACATTTCATCCTTCAATTATACCTTGTAGTTTGGAAACGCCTGATGTCGGTTCTCGCGTTTGTCGAGCAGTACTGAGCAGTGCAGCCACATGGCACCATCGCGGCGGTACTCGAACAGCAGTTGGTCGAAGTCCACGTGGCGCAGGATCCAGCGGTAGTAGGCACGGCCCGTCTCCACATCGGGGATACGGATATCGACGGCCTCACCGCTGAGGTGCTTGGAGCCGCCCACGCCGTGGACACCATAGTTGACCGCCTCCGAACGGAACGCGCTGTTGATGAGGATGGGGCCGAACTGCTGGCGCAGCGGCTCCAGGAGCACTTGGCACAGGTTCTCCAGCGCCAACAGCTGCAGGGCGTCGGGTGTGTTGTCCACTCCGTTACGCTCAGCCCAGGCCGAGCGTGTCATCTCGTTGTAACTGAAATGTTCAGTCAGCATAAAATTTTCTCTTTTCATCGTCATTTAAATTTTTAATTCTTTGATTCTTCAATTATTATCTCGTCCGGACGGTGCAAAGATACGACAAGTTGACTGATAGTTCCAAAAAAAGAGGTTGAGTCACGTTTGACTCAACCTCGGGAAACGGCCTATAAGTTCCGTTTATAGTCGTAGAACTGGTTATTGATGCTGCTTTCGCTGCCTAAGTTGGTGTGCTTGGCCAAGAAGTGGATCAGTTGGTCGTTGCGTGATTTGATGCCTCCTCGTCGGTGTAGATCGAGAAACATCATGTAGACATCTTTCTTCTGGATGTTGTTAAAGTCGAATAGCAGTTTGTCGCCTGTAGCCGACTGTTCACGGTTCCGTTGCTGTTCTAACTTTTCCACTCTCTCAGTTAGTAATTGCAATTGCTGATGCAAGCCACCAATGGCCTCGTTGTCCTTTTTTCCCCTTCTTTGTCATGATATTTAGTTTTGTTAAAATGAATAGAGCGGGAGATTCACTCTCCCGCCCCTAATTATAAAATATAATGCTGATGGTAGTGCCTTAATCTTCAATAGTGATACCACATGTAACAAGAGTTCCTTCAGGGGTCTCAAGAACTAAGGTATATTCTCCGACATCGTAACTTTCAAGTTGGTACTCTACCGTTTCACCTTGAACAACGGAAAGTTCCAAAGAGTCCAAAGTCACACCATTCTTAACAAGAGAGATGGTCAACTCTTCGATTGCATAACCAAAATACATGCTCACTTCACCCGTCATCTCATCTACGGAGATGGTTATGGTGTTTACGACAGGCATACGCGTTGGGAGCGGCTGCTCTGTAACATGCTTTTTGTACTTTTTTGCCACCAAATCATTAGGAACACATAATAACATTCCTGCAAAGATTAAAATCAGTAATTTTTTCATATTAGTAATTTTATTGAGTTAAACACAGATGCAAAAATAGTGTTTTTGAAGCTGTAGTACAAATAATCGAATAAAAATTTTCAAGAGGTGCGTTTCATGGCACACACAATAAAATATAGTGAAAACCAATAAGATAGATAAAAAAGAGAAGAAGAATAACATCAAAATAAAACGTTTATAGACGCTGTTTCCATCCTTGCTGAAGTGCAAAAGAGCTTTTGACGAGAAAAAAGAGAATATTTTGTTTGGATTATCTATATTTTTTCGTAACTTTGCATCATCCAATTTTAAAAAATACAATGAAGCAGATTATACTATGCATCGTCATCATCAATATGGTTATTGGCTGTGGTCGACGTGCCGTATCGGAAGAATTGACTGAAGCTGATTCACTCATAATGGCAGAAAAGAATGATTCTGCCTATCAGTTGCTGTCTGGAATTAATGAGCGAAATCTGGTCAGTGATGAAGACAAGGCATACTATTATCTGCTACTTACACAAGCATGTTATAAAACAAATCGCGATACACCATCTGACTCTTGTATAGACTATTCAATCTCATATTATGAACATAATGTGGATAACCGTAAACTGGCTGATGCCTATTATTATAAAGGTTGCCTTCACTATATTAAGAAAGAGTATGTGGAAGCCATGTTTCATTATAAGAAGGCAGAACAGTGGGCAGATAAATCACGAGACCTACGCCAACTATTTAAGATATCGGAAGCAATTGCTTATCTAAATGGTCTGTCTGGTAATAATAACATGAAACTTCAATATTCATTAAAAGCAATGAATATGGCAGAAGCATTGCGTGATAGCGCCATAATAGCAAGTACATATTATAGAGTTTATAATGCTTTTTCTCTTATTGAGGAGGATGATAGTGCTTATTTTTACGCAAAGAAAATCATACCTTATTTAAATAAAGCAAAACAAGAAGACTTGCCATATTTCTTGACGATTGTAGGTGACGCTTATAAAGATAATGACACATCCAAAGCAAAATACTACTATGAACAGGCGTTGTCACACAAAGACATAATAAGTGCTTTGGAAAGTTTGGCAGATATCAATTATGAAGATGGGGAAAAAGATGAGGCTTACCGACTATGGAAAAGGGCTTTGTCCATCAACGACGGGACTCCCAAAGACATCATTATCTACAATATCTTAGAGTATGACATCCAGCATGGCAATACGAACGATGTGCTGATGAAGGTTAACGATATCATAGACAGCAATGACAGCGTGCTCAATAAACTGAAAAACGATACACTAAAAGACCTTCAACTAAAGTTCGATCATGCAGTGGAGAAACATGAGTTGGACCAGAAACTCAATAGAAGCCTTTGGGCTATTGCCGGTTTAATAGCATTGGTTATAGCAATTGTAATATATGTCCTTTTCAAACGTTACCAGCAACGTCTGCTTTGGACTCAGACACAGATTCAGATTGACAACTATACAACGCAAATCCGCAGATATGAGGAGTCTGGAGCTGACGTTAAAGAAAAAATAGAAGAACTACAGGCCAAAATTGATGCTATCATGGAAGATAAATCCCAGAAGTTGAACCGCGGCCTGAAACTCTATAATGATGTTAATAATAACGAATCCATGATCAGATGGTCAAAGGAAGACTATGACATGTTTATTGACTACTTTGATGTCATTAATCACCCAATTGTCAAAAAGCATAGGAAAGAGCACAAAAAACTGACTCCTCGCACTCTCACCTTCCTGCTGTTATGCAGTATGGGAAAGAGTGACGAGGATATCCGTCAAATAATGGCATTGTCACCTGAAGGCCTGCGCTCCATGAGATTCAGGTTAAACCACAATTCAGACTGAACAGGACGATGCGGAGGATATTGCGCAAGACGTGATGGAGTCTATGCGTTGGACATCAACAAAGCCAGAGCAAACGCAGGGCTTGGTTACGGATGGAACCGTATTAAAGAGGTGATATATGAAAAATCATAAATTGATATTTGTTGTTTTATTTGGTATTGTTGCAGCTATCTTTATAGTCGTTGGAGGATTGTTTGTATATGGATACTATAAAAGCAGCTATCCTTTAGACTACCAAATTGATAGCATTCGGATGGAACGAGTGATTTATAAGGGGCCATTATTTGAAGATTACAAGTTTTACCAAATAATCCCTTATATATCAACAGTCCATGTTAAACACAGTTTACGAGCAGGTAGTATCGCACCATATTCTAATGGTTGTGCTGACGTTATTAAAGAAATTACAATTCTTTCTGAAATGTCTGAACCACATACACTATCATTAATAGATATTATGGTGGGAGACGATTATTTTGAATTATATGATAGTAAGAGTCAGGCACCTTTTCGAGCTATTTATTGCGGGAATCTTCAGCATCTAAAAGAATTATTGCAAAATAGTAGAAAACAAATATGTGATATAGGGTCGCCTATTATTGTATCCTTGAAAAAAGATGTTTCAGAACCTTCTCTTATTCAAATAAAATTATATGGAAATGAGATCCGAGGGTACGTTAATAACACTCCCAATGAACGTTTTGAAATTCATTTTTCAGAAAGTCGAAACGAGTTGAAGTGACCCGAAATGTATAAAAGATGTTAAGAGTGTGCAAGGATTTTGCCACTTGACAGTTTAATAGATAAAGGAAAGAATATAATTGAAGGAAAAGAAAAAAGAAAAAAGAAAAAGGTATTATTACTGATGAGCGCCCTTCTACTGTTGATGGCAGGTGTTATGACGAGTTGTAGCGATGACGATGATACAGTGAAAACTCTTACAGTAGCATCGGTTTATGGCTATATGAACTAAATGGGGGAACCTCGTAAGTCTTATCTTGTCAAGGAGAATGGCAAGGGCGAGTGGAGGTGGGGATTTGTTGACGGTGATTTCCCCTATAAGCCTGGAAACGAATACGTTATCAAGGTGACAAAGGTGTATCCCGAACCAGGTATGATGGATGGACACTCGATGACTGGCGAAAGTTTACGGAGGAGTTTATAAACGAACTCGACCAGGTGACCAAGACACCAGATGGGAAACACAAGAATCTTGTCAAAACAAACATCAAGAACTCGCAGTACTTCGCGGCCCTCCATTATGATGCCAAGTCTGGGATTCCCCACCTGCATCTGGTGGTGAACCGTATCGACAAGGACGGCAATATCAATGATTGCCACTACATCGGCGAACGAGCCGTAGCAGCTGCCCAAGCCATCAATCATCGCCACGGCTGGAAAGACCCGATGGAGATACGGGAGGAACACTTGAAACAGATTACCGATGACTGTATGGATATACTCAAATCCCTGCCACGCTTCGAGTGGACGGATTACGAAACCATGCTGACCAAGCGGGGCTACAAGGTCAAATTGCAGCGTGACAAGGAGAACTTGATCAGAGGCTATTCCATCAAGATGGGCAACTCCTCTTATAAGTCATCGGAACTGGGCACAGGTCGAAACTTGATGCCGACAAAGATAGAAGATACATGGAAGAAACTGCATCCTGTTCAGAAACCGATAACCGTACAAGCACCAAAGCCATTGGACAGCAAGAGGCCGATTGCTGAAAGTATGTCAATAGTACGGACTTCATCACCAAAAACCAAGCCTACCTCAACATCCAGCGACTACCAGCAAGTCTTCCTCATCGATGGCGAGCAGAAACAACTCCGCATCCCTGAAAGAGTTTTCAAAGTGCTTGACAGCAATATTGTGGTTCCAGAAAACAGCGATGCCACACATGAGGATATGCTGAAAGTTGCCATGTTGCTGTTCCTGAACTATGTCGATGCCGCAACTGCCATGTCTGAAACCTTTGGTGGCGGTGGTGGGACTGGCACAGGCTGGGGCAGAGACAAGGATGAGGACGAACTGAAATGGGCCAGACGTTGTGCCATGAAAGCCAACTGGCTCTGCAAGCCGATGGCAAGAAGGTGGAAACGAGGCAAGTAACACGAACAGATTGTCAACACAAGTAATACAAATAATATGTCACAAAAAGGAAAATACAATGACCTCATGTCTGCCATCAAGGAGGATGAGGAAAAGAAAGAAGAGCGAAATCGCGTTGATGCCACCTTGGAGCAGATCAGGGAGGCACTTACCCTGTTGCAGAAATTGCTTGAAGCAATCAAGGAGGCGAAAGAAAGCAGTATAACGACACAGAAAGGGCTTGATGCCGCCACCCAAAGTGCAGAGAATGCCATCAGTGGTATCTGTTCCGCTATCGTGAAGGCAGAAAACACTCCAATCAAAGCCAAACTTGATGACGAAAGTCTGAAACAGCTTCATGACAA
>Ga0265298_10004186_pt1 | contig 18562 bp, 17 predicted proteins | sample AusTroGonzalo_MG_3_FD_193486 | JGI IMG/M metagenome (GOLD analysis project Ga0265298, IMG submission 193486) | Bovine rumen microbial communities from tropical cattle in Woodstock, Queensland, Australia - Gonzalo_01 | ecosystem: Host-associated > Mammals > Digestive system > Stomach > Rumen ... | reverse complement strand
CATAAGGTTGCGGTTCTCTCTGATTCTGTCGTAAATAACGATGGTGTTGTTGATGGAGTAACCGAGGATAGTAAGGATAACCGCAACGATGTTTGAGTCGATGCTGAAACCGCATACTACAGTAGTTGTGAACGCTACGAAGATATCGAGGCAGAGCGCGAAGATAGAGCATACGCCTGCGGACCAGCCGCCGATATTTCTGAATCTTACAGCGATGTAGATGATAACGATGAATGCCGCAAAGAGTACCGCGATGAAGCACTTGAGCAGAAATTCACGTCCTGATGACGGGTTAACGTCGTTTGAATCGTAGATAACAAGGTCGTTTGAAGCAAATCTCTCTCTGAGAGCTGATGTGAGCTCTGTCTGTCTGTCGGCTGTAAGTCCCTCATCTGAGGTAAAGGATATAGTTATCTGTTTTCCGCCGGAGTCGAGGCTCTCACCGGTTCTTACGGTAACAGTTGAGCCTACGATGTCCTTTACAGCGTCTGCGACCTCATTGGTATTGATATCGCCCTGATAGGTGTAGGTTATGAGAGTACCGCCCTTGAACTCGATAGCGAGGTGGATGCCTCTGATTATCGCAGCTCCGATAAATACCAGGAGAACGGCGATAACGACGCCGAGGATAAGCTTTTTCTTGGAACAGAAGTTATAGACCTTTGCGGGAGTGCTCACGCTTTCCTTCTGAGTAGTGTTCTTGCTCATTTCACGTCACCTCCGTAAAGCTTTCTGTTTTTGAAGCACTTGAACTTGGAGAGAGATGTTACCATAAGTCTTGAAGCAAATACTCCGAAGATGAAGTTGCAGATAACGCCTGCGAGCAGGGTAAATCCGAAGGAGTAAACAACGCCCTCAGCAGTAGCGCCGAATGGGAAGAAGATAGTCTTGTTGAGGATCTTCGAGAAGAAGCTGTCCGGAACACCGAAAGCGCCCATGAGTATAACAGCGATGATAACATTTGTGATGTTACCGTCAAGGATAGCTGAGAAAGCCTTCTTATATGCTATCTTGATAGCTGCGTCAAGGGACTTGCCTGTCCTGAGCTCTTCCTTGATACGCTCGCCGGTGATGATGTTTGCGTCAACGCCCATGCCGACTGCAAGTATGATACCTGCGATACCGGGGATAGTGAGCGTAGAGCCCTTCATGAAGCCGAACCAGCCTGTAACAGCTGCGAGCGAGCCTGCCACCTGACCGCAGAGTGCGATAACGGCAACGACGCCGGGGAGCTTGTAAAGAACGATCATATATACAGCGATGCAGCAGAATGCGATGAGAGCTGCAAGGAGTATAGCGTCAAGTGAACCCTCACCCATTGTAGGAGATATGGTCCTGAAGCTCTTTGTCTCCATTTTGAAGGGGAGAGCACCTGAGTTGATCTGATTAGCGAGCTTTGTTGATGATTCAAGATCGAAATTACCTGTGATCTGAGCAGTTCCGCCTGTGATAGCGTTCTTTACTGTAGGAGCTGAGATCATTGTATTGTCCATCCAGATCGAGATAGGCGTACTGGAGCCTGCGAGCTCACCGGTAGCCTCAGCGAATTTTTCTGTACCAGAGGATTTGAGCTCAAGGGATACGGAGTATTCCATATCCTTGCCGTCCTCAGTGGGCAGGTACTGACTCTTTGCAGAAGCGATATCGTCACCGTTGAGAACGATCTCGCCTGACGGTACAGTATTTCCGTCAGCGTCAGTAGTTGTATCTGTGCCCTTACGGAATGTCAGTTCAGCCATTTCACCGAGTTCCTTAACAGCGGACTCAGGGTCGAAGTTTGATTCGCCGACTTTCCAAGGGAAGCGGACGATAATTCTGTCGCTCTTAATATCGCTGTACACTTCGTTATCTGTGATACCGAGTGAAGAAAGTCTGGTCTTGATGACTTCTGTAGCAGAATCGAGCTGTCCCTGATCTGCATCGAAGTTGCCGGCAGGACCGAAAGTAACGTCAACGCCGCCCTTGATATCTATACCAAGACGGATATCGTCAACGCCCTTGACATAAGTAGTTCTGTTATCGCCATAGAGCTTATCAATGCCCATTACTGACGTAACAGCGAACAAAGCGATAAAAGCAACGACAATGAAGAAAGTTTTTTTGCCTGTCTTTTTCACAGTCATGCCTCCTAAATATGGGGCTTTTTCCACCTCCCCGAAGCTCTTCGGAAAAGGCATCAGCCCTTATTTCCTGTCTCTTTGACAATTACAATTATTGTACTATATTTTTATAAAAAAGTCAAGTATCTGGACTGAAAAAATCCCCATTTCAAAAATATGCACAATTAAGAACAGAAAATTTCGGAATTATGAACAAAATAGCCGTTAGCCTGCAGGGCGGCGGAAAGGGCGCCCACTGCACTGATAACAAAAAATGCACCCCGGATACGGAGTGCATTTATTCTTACTTGAAATGCTTCTGTGACAGTTTAAGACGGTTCATCGCGCGGTTCAGAGCAGCCTGGGTCTCATAGTATTCCTTTATGCTCTGTTTCTGCCTGAGGCGCTCCTCAGCGCGTTCCTTTGCCTCCTGAGCGCGTTTGATGTCTATCTCCTCGGGAAGCTCGCAGGTATCCGCAAGGATTATGGACGAATCCGGCATGACCTGTATGAAGCCCTCGGATATAGCGGCATACTTCCACACGCCGTCCACAAGGTATTTCAGCTCGCCTGTGGGGAGTGATGTTACGAGGGGCTCGTGACCCGCCATTATTCCGAGAAGTCCGTCGATAGCGGTTATAACGAGATGCTCGACTTCTCCGCTGAAGAAAATGCGGTCGGTAGCGATTATTTCAAGGTGAAAGGTCTTTGCCATATCCGGCTCCCTCCTTTATTACTCGTCCATCTGACGGGCTTTCATAATAACATCGTCAATAGTGCCTGCCATGAGGAATGCGGCTTCGGGGTACTTGTCCATCTCGCCCTCGATAATTGCCTTGAAGCCCTCTATAGTGTCCTTGAGGGGCACGTACTTGCCCTTGAGACCTGTGAAGTTCTCGGCAACATTGAAGGGCTGCGAAAGGAATTTCTGTATCTTTCTTGCGCGGTATACGGTGAGCTTGTCCTCCTCGCCCAGTTCTTCCATACCGAGTATGGCGATGATGTCCTGGAGCTCCTTGTATTTCTGGAGTATCTCCTGAGTCTGTCTTGCGACCGCATAATGCTCCTCGCCGACTATTTCGGGTTCGAGGATACGCGAGTTGGACTCAAGAGGGTCAACTGCGGGGTATATTCCCTGTTCCACTATCTTACGTGAAAGTACCGTAGTAGCGTCAAGGTGCGCGAATGTTACCGCAGGAGCAGGGTCCGTAAGGTCGTCCGCAGGCACGTAAACAGCCTGTACTGAGGTTATGGAGCCGTTCTTGGTAGAAGTTATACGCTCCTGCAGTTCGCCGACTTCGTTTGCCAGTGTAGGCTGATATCCAACGGCTGAGGGCATACGTCCGAGAAGGGCTGATACCTCAGAGCCTGCCTGTACGTAACGGAAGATATTGTCGATAAAGAGAAGAACGTCCTTGTGCTCGCAGTCACGGAAATACTCAGCCATGGTAAGACCTGTCTGAGCCACGCGCATACGAGATCCGGGAGGCTCGTTCATCTGACCGAAAACGAGAGCGGTCTTTGAGATAACTCCCGATTCCTGCATTTCGTTCCAGAGGTCGTTGCCCTCACGGGAACGCTCTCCGACGCCTGTGAATATTGAGTAGCCGCCGTGCTCGGTGGCGATGTTGCGTATGAGCTCCTGTATAAGAACGGTCTTTCCTACGCCGGCGCCTCCGAAGAGACCTATCTTACCGCCTTTTGCGTAGGGAGCTATAAGGTCGATGACCTTGATACCGGTCTCGAGTACCTCGACAACGGGGCTCTGATCCTGAAAGGTTGGAGCCTTGCGGTGTATCTCCCATTTCTCCTCGGTCTCAACGTCGCCTTTCTTGTCGATTGGCTCGCCGAGGACGTTGAACATACGTCCGAGTGTTTTCTCGCCCACCGGTACCTTTATACAGGAGCCTGTGGGAGTGACCTCCATATTCTTGCTGAGTCCCTCGCTGGACGCCAGCATTATGCAGCGGACGATGTGGTTGCCCATATGCTGAGCGACTTCCATTACCCGCTTTCTGCCGTCCACCTCAACGGTGAGAGCGTCCTTTATCATAGGGAGCTTTCCAACGCTGAACTCAACGTCTATAACAGGTCCGATGACCTGAGTTATTCTGCCTTTTTCCATTTTTTTCTCCTTTTTAAGAGAATTTGGGGTATAACATTTTTGAATGGAACGCCGCCCTCGGCGTTCCATTCAAATTTATATTTAGTATCATGGGACGTCGAAGGCGACGTCCCCTACAATAATTTATGTTTTTTATTCGCAAAATGCGGAACGCCGAGGGCGGCGTTCCCTACAGATCTCTACTCACTAACAGATGCCGCGCCGCCGCATACCTCGGTTATCTCCTGAGTGATAGCCGCCTGTCTTGCGCGGTTATAGAGCAGCGAAAGATCCTTTATCATGTCCTTTGCGCTGGTGGTAGCAGCGTCCATAGCGGTCATGCGCGATTGCTGCTCGCAGCAGAAGGCTTCCACCATAGCGCCGTAGATTATTCCCTTTGCGTACTGAGGGATAAGGTAGTTCATAACCTCTTCCGGAGAAGGCATGAAGGAAGCCTTCGGCAGCTTCTTCATAGTACCGTCGGCAGCCTTGCCGAAGTGCTTTCTCTCAAAGGGCAGCAGCCGGAGCGTTCTCGGCTCCTGCAAATTAGAGGATACCATGTCGGTATATATGAGGTACACCTCGTCCAGCTCCCTCTTCTCGAACTTTTCAAGTACGAGTTCAGCTACCTCACGGGCTCTGTAGAGGGTGGGGTTCTGGGTGGTATAGAGGAATTCTCCGTCCACGTAAGCCTTCTTGTCGCTGCCTATACGGCGCTGGAAGTGCATTCTTCCCACCTGTCCCATGACGAAGAGGTAGCAGTTGTCGATATCTGCCGCTTCTTCGAGCTTCTGCTCGGTGTATCTGAGGATATTATGGTTGTAACTTCCACACAGTCCCTTGTCGGCAGTAATGACGATATATCCCTTTTTACGCTTGTCCTCCGGGATATCCTGACGTCTGTCGAAATAGAGCTGACGGGTATGGGGAGTATGCTCCAGCACGCTTTCGATAGTTGACTGGAGCTTGTAGAAGTAAGGCTCTGTAGCCTCAAGGGAGCTCCTTGCCTTTTTCAGCTTGGAGGACGACATGAGGTACATAGCATTGGTAATTTTCAGTATCTGCTGGATACTTCCGATCCTTTCGCGGATCTCTCTCATGTTGGGCATAGCTTCACCGCCTTATTCTTCAAAAGCTGTGAGTATTCTTTCGATACGTTCTGCAAGATCGTCGGTGAGGACCTTGTTCTCCTCTATTTCCGAGATGATATCCTGACCGTAGCTCCTGATGTAGTTCATAAGGTCTGTGCGGTACTCTCTCAGCTCGTTAAGGGGGATACCCTTGAAGAAGTCATGCTGTGCTGCATAGAGGAGTATTACCTGCTCATAATGCGGGAGCGGATTGTAGAGCGGCTGTTTGAGCAGCTCCGTGAGCATATGTCCGTGGTTGAGGAGCTCCGTTGTAGACTGGTCAAGCTCTGAGGAGAACTGGGTGAATATCTCCATTTCCTTGAACTGTGCCAGGTCGATACGGAGATTGCCCGAAGCCTTCTTCATAGCCTTTGTCTGAGCTGCGCCGCCTACACGGGATACGGAAAGTCCGTAGTTCACCGCAGGACGGAGACCCGAGTTGAAAAGCTCGCTCTCCAGGAATATCTGACCGTCTGTTATGGATATTACATTGGTCGGGATATAAGCGGAGATATCGCCTGCGAGAGTCTCGATGATAGGGAGGGCCGTGAGGGAACCGCCGCCGTGCTCGTCGTCAAGACGGCTGGAGCGTTCAAGAAGTCTCGAATGGAGATAGAAAACGTCGCCGGGGTAGGCTTCACGTCCCGGAGGACGGTGGAGCAGCAGGGACATGGCTCTGTAGGCGACGGCGTGCTTGGAGAGGTCGTCGTATACTATGAGTACGTCCTTGCCCTTTGACATGAAGTATTCCGCTATAGCAGTTCCCGAATAAGGGGCTATATACTGGAAAGGCGCGGGATCGCTGGCAGATGCGCATACAACTACGGAGTAATCCATAGCACCGTACTTTTTGAGAGTATTTACTATCTGTGCAACGGTGGAGGACTTCTGACCTATGGCTACATAGATGCAGATAACGTCCTGTTCCTTCTGGTTTATGATAGTATCAACGGCAATGGAGGTCTTTCCTGTCTGGCGGTCGCCGATAATGAGCTCACGCTGACCTCTGCCGATAGGGAACATAGAGTCTATGGCGAGTATACCCGTCTGGAGCGGTACGCTTACCGGTTTACGCTCGATAACTCCGGGAGCTTCGCGCTCTATGGGAAAGTAATCCTCTGCCTTTATTTGTCCGAGACCGTCTATAGGCGCTCCGAGAGCGTCGACTACTCTTCCGAGGAGCTCGTCGCTTACGCCGATACCGGCTCTTTTTCCTGTTCTTATAACGGAGGAGCCCTCTGTGAGTCCGTGGTCGTCGCCGAGGAGAACTACACCTACGGTCTTTTCTTCAAGGTTCTGCACTATGCCGCGTATGCCTGTTTCAAACTCCACAAGCTCGCCGTACATTACTGAATTCATGCCGTATACTCTTGCGATACCGTCGCCGAGACGGGTGATGAAGCCTGTTTCGGTAGCTCCCGACTTTACGTCAAAGTCGCGCACCTCTGTTTTGAGTACGGATATGATATCGCTGTTCCTGCTTTTTGTAGCAGAGCTGACGTACTCTGTAGCTTTGTTCTGAAGGGTGTCCTTCATAAGGCGGAGACCTGTACGGTAGCTCTTGTCGTATTCAAGGTCGCCGGCGTTGAGTATGAAGCCGCCGATGATATCGGGGTCGTGCTTGTATTCTATATCGACATCCTCTTTGTCGAATCTTTCCATGATAAACTTTCTCAGGTCAGCCTGCTGCGACTCCGTAAGGGGAGTTACATAGCGTACCACAGCCTTTATGCTGCCCTGTCTGTTTATGAGGATATCGTCGTATTCGTCAAGTATATCGCCTATGCGCTCAACAGCTCCGCTGCGGACGGCGTTCATCATGAACTTCTGCATAGGCTCCGGGAAGAGCTTACTTATAACGGCTCTTTTCTCGTCGTGGGTAACGAGGGGATTAGAGAGCGTATCCGCAAGGTCGGGACAGGTCTCAAGAACCTTTCTTGTGTCGGAGCAGTCGGTCTGAGAAACGTCAAGACGTACCAGCTCTTTCAGCAATTCTCTGTCTGCGTCTTTCATCTCTTGCCCTCCTCTTCGGAAAGGAACTTGTCAACAAGACGGCGGTTCTTTTCGTCGTCAACATTCTCGCCGATGATCCTTGAAGCAGCTTCTATAGCAAGGTCTGCTATCTCTGACTGAGCCTGACGGAGAACGCGCTTTCTCTCGTTCTCGATGGTCTTGTCAGCGTCTGCAACTATCTTTTCCGCCTCTTCCTGAGATTTCCTTATAATGGCAGTCCTTTCGTTCTCAGCGTCCTCATGTGCTTTCATGATTATCTGGTTAGCCTTTTCCTTTGCGTCACTTATCGAGTCCTCATACTGCTGACGCAGCTCCTCCGCCTCGGCTTTTGCCTTTTCGGCAGAATCGAGATTGTCCTGTACAGTACGGGTGCGCTCGTCCCTGATCTTGTTCAGGGGCTTGAAAAGGAATATCCTCAGGAGCACAAACAGTATCAGGACGTTCGCAACAGCCTCGAAAATGCTCCAGAATTCAAATTTAAGCATTTTATGCCCTCCTTAGGTCTTATTGCTTATTATGCTTTGCCTATGATCATTATCGCAATAACAAAACCATAGATAGCGGTAGCCTCTGCGAGGGCACAGCCAAGCAGGAGAGCTGTTCTGATGTCGCCTTTAGCCTCGGGCTGACGGGCGATAGATTCTGTAGCCTTAGCAGTAGCGATTCCTATACCTATACCTGCGCCTGCGCCTGTAAGAACGGCGATAGCGGCGCCAAGTGCGATGAGTCCCATAATAATATCCTCCCTTGTGTGAATTATGCTTTACCGATTATCATGATAGCAATAACGAAACCGTAGATAGCGGTAGCCTCTGCGAGGGCACAGCCAAGCAGGAGAGCTGTTCTGATATCTCCCTTAGCCTCTGGCTGACGGGCGATAGATTCCGTAGCCTTAGCAGTAGCGATGCCTATACCGATACCTGCGCCTGCGCCTGTAAGAACGGCGATAGCAGCGCCAAGTGCGATGAGTCCCATGATTTATACCTCCGTGAAGTTGAGTTTATTCTTCCTCCATGGCTTCAGCCATGTAAAGAGAAGTAAGGAATACGAATACATAAGCCTGGAGAAGTCCGTCGAAAATGTCGAAGTAAGCGCTTGCGATAACAGGTACGCCTATTGCCGCGATACCCTTCTTTACAAGCTCCATAACGACGAAGGCTCCGAGTACATTACCGAAAAGTCGCATACATAGCGACAGCGGTCTTGTAACAAGGTCAAGCAGATTTATCGGGTTGAGGAAGCTCTTCAGCCATTTGAGCGGACCTTTTTCTATTATGAATGACAGCTGAACAAAGATTATAGCTATGCCTGCCAGAGCTGCCGTGACGTTTACGTCTTTTGTGGGCGGAACGAAACCGAACAGGCCTACGGTATTGGCAAAGGCTATGTAGATTATCAGCGTTTCAAGAAAAGGCAGATACTTTTTCCCTTTTGGTCCGAGGATACCCGTAAAGAAATTATCCAGCCAGTCCATTACTCCCTCAAGTATGCACTGAGAGCCGGTAGGCACCTTTTTCAGCTTGTGCGTGAGTATTATGGACAACAGAACTATGGCGCCCATTATTATCCATGTGACCACACATGATTCGGCAATGGGTATACCTCCGAAAACAGGTATTGTAAAAGCCGTTTTTGCTTCCAGCTCTTCCATGAGATTGTCCATGATAACACCTTCTTTCCTGCGTGACTGCGTCAAAATAATAAAACGGAGACTGCAATTACACAAATCTCCGTTGATTGAGTCTTGATGATGTACAGATATATGTCCGTCGGACTTTTTCAAGCTGCGGATAATATCATGTCCACCTATATATAATATAACAAAAACATCTTATTGTCAAGACTTTGAGAAAAATTTCACATTAAATATACAATTATTTTCCGTCGCCTTCCGCAAGCTTCAGAGCGCGGTCAATACGCTCTATAGCGCCGGAATTCAGCTTTTCTGCAAGGCGGACGCGGTCTATCTCCTTTTTGAAGGAGCCGAGCTCGTCAGCGATGCGGCGTAGCACCTCGGCGGTCTTTATTTGCTGGTCCTCAAGGGCGCAGACCCGCTTTATCAGGTCGTTTATATTTGCGGCAAGAAGCTCGTTGGCGTTGTTCTGATTATCGCCGAATTCTGTCAGCTTTTCGCCTGCTTTAAGCGTACTTATCTTTTCGTGTCCGGTAAATGTAAGCATTTTGTCTTTAGTCAGCTTCATATCAGACATTTTGTTCACTCCTTTGTTTTTGAGAGATCATGTTTGCTGCACTGAGCCGCGCCAGTAGTTGAGCGTATCCTCAACAGTCTGCTCCATGCTTATTTCCGCACGCCAGCCGGTATCGGCGAGTATCAGCGAAACATCGGGCTCTATTACAGGTATATCCGAAGCTCTCATGCGGTTTGGATCCTGTTTTACCTCTATCGGCAGCTTTGCGAAGGAAAGGGCGGTATCAAGTATGAACTGTATCGTCACAGCCCTGCCTCTGCCTACGTTGTATACGGCTCCGCTCTTGCCCTTTTCGCCGAGAAGGCGGTAAGCTCTTACAACGTCCCTGACGTCGGTGAAATCGCGCTTTGCCGTGAGATTCCCCACGCTTATAACGGGTTCGTGCATACCCTTTTCTATCTCCGCTATCTGCTTGCAGAAATCGGAGATAACGAAGATATTGCTCTGACGGGGACCGGAATGGTTGAAGGCTCTCACCATTACGATGTCCATTTTGTAGGCGCGGGCGTATATCTCGCCTATCATGCCCTGACAAGCCTTTGTGGCGGCGTAGATATTGCCGGGATTGAGCGGCTCCGACTCCTTCAGCGGACAGGCTCCCTCACGGATATAGCCGTATTCCTCGCCGGAGCCGATGAGCAGTGTCCTTATATCCTTTTTGGCTGCGGAGCGTATCGCTTCAAGTACATTTATAGTGCCGATGACGTTTATTTCCGCAGTGAGCTGCGGCTTTTTCCATGATACCGACACCGAGCTCTGTGCGGCAAGGTGATAGACTACATCGGGAGCAGTTACGTCAAGTATCTGCGATATATCGTCCCTGCTCATTATATCGAGCACGTGAATGCTGCATTTTTCGGTTATTGTTTCATTCGGCAGACAGGTAGCGTGGACCTCCCAGCCTGCGGAGGCGAGCTCGCGGATAAGATAAGCTCCTACGAAGCCTGCCGCGCCGATTATCAATGCTTTCAATTGTCTGCCCTCCATTATCAGGAAATTGTACTATTTCAGAAGCTCATAGAGCCTGCTGAGTATGGTCTTTTCGTTGAATTCGTTCTGTACCCTTTCAGCGGCAGCTTTTCCGTACTTTTCACGGAGCTCCTTATCGGCTGCAAGGGTGTTTATTGCATCTGCAAGAGCTTTAGGAGATGAGGCCGGTACTGTGATGCCTGTTTTTCCGTCAAGACTGACATAGGGAACACCCGACTTCAGGGCTGTATTTATCACCGGCTTGCCGTATATCATGGCTTCGATCTGCACTATTCCGAAGGCTTCGCTGGGCGCTACAGACGGCAGCACGAAGATATCGCAGTCTGCGTAAGCCTGTTTCAGCTCCTCGTCGGGGAGAAAGCCGAGAAAGTGTACCCTGTTTTCCATGCCGTGGGCGGAAACGAAGCTCCTGAGACTGTCGCCAAGCTCACCAGTGCCTGCGATGAAAAGCTCGCAGCCGCGAACCTTTTCAAAGGCTTTGAGAAGGACGTCAACGCCCTTGTAGTAGACGAGCCTGCCCGTGAAGAACACCTTCACGCTGCTTTTGTCATTTGCCCTTTCGGTGAGAACAGGTCTGCGCGGTACGGAGAGGTAGTCCTCGGGAGTTATCCCGTAGGGCAGTATCCTGCATTTCTCCCTGAATTCCGGGAGATAGAGGGAGTGCTTCACGTGTCCCTCCGTAGCGGTGAGTATCATATCAGCCCTTTTCAGCAGATAGCGCATGAAGGGCTTGTAGAAAAGCATGAGCTTTTTCTGCTTTACGATGTCGCTGTGCCACGATACAACGACCTTTCCCTTGTAGCCCGACAGCAGCAGTGCAGCGTCCGCAAGGGGAAATGGAACGTGTATGTGTACAACATCGGCTTTTTTCACCATCCGCCTGAAATTGCGGATAAATGACAAAGATACCGGACATGAGAAATATGTTCCGAAGCTCCCCGACCTTGTAAGGTCTACTCCGCACATTTTCTCGCGGATAGTTTTTCCTCTTCCGTCGCGGCACACGAGAGCCTTTACCTTAACGCCGTCAAGCTTTCCAAGCTCCTCGGAATACTGGCGGATAAGTGTCTCGATACCGCCTATATGGGGAAAGTAAGCCTTGTTTACCTCAAGTATGTTAAGCTGTTTTTTCATTTTGCAAGCTCCCTGTATACTTCCATGAGCATTTCAGCCGAGCGTTTCCATGTGAAGCCCTGAGCACGCTGAAGTCCCTTTCTGCCCAGCTCTTTGCGCAGCTCCTCGTCAGTGTAGAGCCTGTACATACCCTCGGCAATACTTTTAGGTTCATAAGCGTCGCATATCACAGCGCAGTCGCCTGTAACCTCCGGGAGAGAAGCCTCTCCGGAAGAAAGTACCGGTACTCCGCAAGCCATAGCCTCAAGAGGCGGCATACCGAAGCCTTCATAGAGTGACGGGAAAACAAATGCCAGCGCACCGCACATAAGGGGATTCATATCCTCTGAGGGTACGTATTTCGTGAATATGATCCTGTCCGTCAGACCAAGCTTTTCCACACGGCTGTAGATCCCCTGATCCAGCCAGCCCTTGCCGCCTGCGAGAACCAGCTTTGGAGCGCTGTCTCCTACCTTTTTGACAAAGGCGGCATATGCGGTTATGAGGCGTTCGAGGTTCTTGCGGGGCTCGATAGTGCCAACGTAGAGGAAGTAATTGCCCTCAATGCCCAGTGACTTCTTTACCGCAGGTATGCGCTCCGGAGTATCGCAGGGGTGAAAGCGTTCAAGGTCAACTCCGCAGGGGACTACCCTTATCTTTTTTTCATGCTGAGGGAAATATTTTATTATCTCCGACTTTGAGAATTCAGAGTCGGTAACTATGAGGTCGGCACGCTTCATGGAGCGTTTCAGACCTATATCCAGCATATATTTCGTTCTGCCGCGGACAGTTCCCGGGAAGGACTTGTATACCATATCGTGAACGGTCACGACCTTTTTCCCGTGTACGAAGGGCGGAACGATATAATTGAAAAAGTGGGTGATATCGGACTTTCTGCCGAAGAAAAAGGAATAGGGCACGGGCAGAAAGGTGCTGACAGCTCTGTAGACAAAGCCCGAAAACTTTGAGGTATTGAGCCTTATCCTTTTGCCTGCCAGCTTTTTTACGCGCCTTACGCGCTCCTCATCGCCGCTTGTGAAGAAGCTGTATTCGTATTTGTTTTCAGGATACAGCTCTGCGAGAGCCTGTGTCTGTCCGAGCTCGCACCAGCCTATTCCCGTCATTTTGTCGCTGCATATCGGTACAGCGTCGAATGTTATCTTCAAATCAACTTCTCCACCTTTGATGTTTTTAGTTTATTTTTTCCTCGATCATCTTAATTAGATCGGAAATGTAAGTGTCGGTATCCTCCACCGAAAAGCCGGGAGTTCCGAAAAAGCCGCCCTTTTCGGTGCGGATAGGAGTCTGCTTTATCCTTGCGAGCTCTGAGAGCACCTTTTCTCTCGGCATACCCTCCTGAGCAGCGAGCAGAAGCCCGTTCAGTGCGTCTAATTTAGTGATGACATCGACCTTGGAATAGCCGCCTTTTTTAGTCCTGAGCACCTCGAATCCCATGATGGACCCTCCTTGAAAAAGCCTTTATATCAGCCTACAGCTTCCTTTATCTTTATTTCCTTTTCGACCAGTGCGAGGTCGTTCTTTACCATGCGCTCAACGAGCTGTGAGAAGTCGATCTCGCGCTTCCAGCCGAGAGCATTTTCAGCCTTTGACGGGTCGCCGAGGAGTATATCCACTTCCGCAGGACGGAAGAACTTCTTGTTCACCTTAACGACAGTCCTGCCGTTTGCCTTGTTTATGCCGGTCTCGTCAACGCCCTTGCCCTTCCACTCGATGTCGATACCGACGTGTCTGAATGCGGTCTCAACAAATTCGCGGACAGTTCTTGTCTCGTTGGTAGCGATAACGTAGTCGTCGGGCTTGTCCTGCTGGAGCATTAGCCACATTGCGCGGACATAGTCCTTTGAGTGTCCCCAGTCGCGCTTTGAGTCCATATTTCCCAGTTCAACGCAGTCCTGAACGCCCAGCTTTATACGTGCTACAGCGTCTGTTATCTTTCGTGTGACGAACTCTATGCCTCTGCGCTCCGACTCGTGGTTGAAGAGTATTCCCGAGCAGGCAAAAAGTCCGTAGCTCTCGCGGTAGTTCTTTGTTATCCAGTGACCGTAGAGCTTTGCTACGCCGTAGGGGCTTCTCGGATAGAAGGGAGTTGTTTCCTTCTGGGGTATCTCCTGTACAAGTCCGAACATCTCAGATGTGGAAGCCTGATAGAAGTGGGCATCGGGCTTGACTATGCGGATAGCCTCCAGCATATTCGTAACGCCGAGAGCGTCGATATCGGCGGTGCCGATTGGTGTGTCCCAGCTCGTGGCCACGAATGACTGCGCGGCGAGGTTGTAGACCTCGTCAGCCTGTGATATCTTCATAGCGGATATAAGTGAAACAGGATCGGTCATATCTGCGTATATGAGAGTTATCCTGTCCCTGAGGTGGGCGATGTTGCCGTAGTCGGCAGTAGCCTTTCTTCTCCATATACCGTAGACATTATAGCCCTTTTCCAGCAGAAGCTCTGCAAGGTAAGAGCCGTCCTGACCTGTGATACCTGTGATAAGTGCATTCTTCATTTTTATTGCTCCTCCGTAATATTCATGCCGCAGATCATACGAACTCGTTCCTGTTCTGTTCCTTGAGCTGTGCTATGACTTTTTTTACATCCTGTGTGTTGTTCTTTGAGCAGACAAGGAGTACATCGTCGGTATCGACGATTATGATATCTCTTGTGCCCACAGCGGCGATGAGTCTTTTGCCGCCGCATACGGTAGTGCGCTGTGCATCGACTGTTATCACGTCGCCGTCGATGAAGTTGTTGTTGTCGTCGGTCTCGTTTATCCTCTCGACGGCCAGCCAGCTTCCCACATCGTCCCAGCCGAAGCTGCCGGGGATAGTGTAGATGTGATCGGCTTTTTCCATGATACCGAAGTCGATGGATTCACTTCTGAAGGCTGTGAATTCCTTAACGAGCACATCTGTGAAGTCAGGCGTTCCGAATGCCTGTCCTATACGCACCGCGCCCTCATATATATCCGGCATGAATTCCTTTATATTATGCATTACCGAGGAAACCTTCCACACGAACATACCGCTGTTCCAGAGATAGCGTCCGGACGCCAGGTACTCCTTGGCGGTAGCGAGGTCAGGCTTCTCGACAAAGCGCTCAACAGCATATACGTCGTCCTTTTCCTCGCCGAAATTGATATATCCGTAGCCTGTTTCGGGGTATTCGGGAGTGATGCCGATAGTCACGAGACGTGTGCCTTTTTCAGCTGCGCGTATCGCTTTTTTGAGAGTATTTATATATATATCCTCATAGCCGATGAGATGATCCGAGGGCAGTACGAGCATCATTGCGTCCTCATACTTCCTGCTGATGACAGCTGCCGCAAAGGCTATGCAGGGAGCTGTATTTCTTGCGCATGGCTCAAGGAGGACATTTTCCCTGGGTACTGCCGGGAGTTGTTCAAAAACGAGCTCCTTATAGGCTGCGTTGGTAACGATGTAGATATCGTCTGTTTCGACTATGGGAAGAAGACGTTTTACCGTCTTTTGTATCATGGTCTCGCCGTCCTTGGTCAGTGAGAGGAACTGCTTCGGACTCGCGTTGCGGCTCTTCGGCCAGAAACGCTCGCCTCTGCCTCCTGCCATGATAACTGCTGTGATCTTCATTTTGTATTTTCCTTTCTTTCACTGTTCTTCGGCATTAAGAGGGCTTCCGCCGTTTCCGCGTTGTTTTTCGGTGGGAAGAACATTGTCTTTAGTGTCATAAGTATTATCTGAAGATCAAGACGTACCGAGTAATTTTCAATGTACATCAGATCCATTTTCAGCTTGTCGTAGGGAGTAGTGTCATAAGCGCCGGTGACTTGCGCATAGCCTGTGAGACCTGCCTTGACTTTAAGTCTGAAGCCGAATTCCGGCATTTCCTCCTCGTATTCCTTTGTGAGCTCCGGACGTTCCGGTCTCGGACCTACAACGGACATATCTCCTTTGAGTATGTTGAGGAGCTGCGGGAATTCATCGATACGAAATTTCCTCAGGACTTTTCCGACGGGAGTTATACGGTCGTCCTCCTCAGTGGCAAGACGCGGTCTGCCGTCCTTTTCAGCGTCAACTATCATGCTGCGGAATTTGTATACGTCAAATTCCCTGCCGTTGAGGGTAAGGCGCTTCTGCTTGTAGAAAACGGGACCGCGGTCGTAGAGCTTCACGGCGATAGCAGATATCAGCATGAACGGTGCGGCAGGTATAAGCGCTATCACGGAAAAAATTATGTCGAAGGTGCGCTTTACGAGCTGCTGCTCGAAGTCAAGACCGTAGTTGCGGCAGAGCATGAGAGGGGTATCGAAAAGACGTATGTCATCGGCACCTCTTATTATAATATCCGATATTTTTGGCGCTATATACGCGCGTTTAGAGTGAGCAAAGCAGAATTTGAGATAGTCGTTGCGCTGCTCCGCGGGAATGTCGCAGACGATAGCGCCCTCATATTTCATTATCAGCTCCTTCACCTTTTCTGCCGGTTCGGTTATGCTGATGGATTCGCATATCATGTATTTGTCCACGCGCTGGCTCATTTTAAGCACAAGTGAGGCGGCGCGGTGGCTTCCGTAGATTATTACCAGCTTTCTCGGGGGATATATCATGAAATATATCTTTCCCATAAAAAGCGTCCAGAGCGCTATGGCTCCCATGTCCACGCAGGACATATAGACTATCGGCATGACCGCCATGAAATGACGTCCGATAAGGCTTATCAGGAAGTAGGTAACGGTATTTACGCAGAGCATGGATATCATCTGTGCGTAGAACATATCCGTTTTTTTCAGGTAGCCCAGCTTGAAGCCGCCGTAGGCTCTGAAAAAGAGCCATACTATCAGGCAGTATATAGCGATGAGCACCCAGTTTCCTCGTCTGTAGTACGGAAGTACGATGACTTCGCTGTAGTTTCTGTACCATACATAGGCGAATATGCCTGTTATCATGGCAAGCAGGAGCACTCCCGATACAAAGGTGACAAATCTTTTATAAAGGTCTTTATTTTTGTTCATAATCCTTATCCGCCCGGTGCGGACACAGTCTCCTTCTGATTTGTTTGTGTTTCGTTTCTTCTGTTGAGCCGCAACAAGCGGCACAAAGTTATTATAACAAATCGCCGGAGCTATGTCAATATGAATTGACAGATTCGGCAAAAAATGAAAAACAAATATTGCGGTCGTGCAGGACTCAGCTTTCGGTCACAGTGCAGCCGGGATAATAATGTTCAAGTATCTCGCGCCAGCTTTTTCCTGCGGCAGCCATTGCGTTTGCCCCGTACTGGCTCATGCCCACTCCGTGTCCGAAGCCCTTGGTGGTAATGACTGCTCCGCTGCTGTCTGCGGCATATTCAAAGCTTGCCGAGCGCAGTCCGAGAGCGTCGCGGAGCTCTCCGCCTGTGACCGTCATATTCCCGACGGAAGCCGTAAGCACCGTGCCCGGATCGGATGTGGTCAGTACCTCTATCCATTTTTTTATGTCGTCTCCGAGAACTATCCCCGGAAATGCTGCTTCGAGGGCAGTTTTCAGCTCCTCACGCGTGTACTCCTTCTTTTCCCGGAAGTGCGGAGCGGTCAGGTCGGAGCGGCTGTCGACCTCCACAAGATAGTCAACGGAAGCACCCCAGACGTTTTCAGCGCTTTCTGTAAACCCCGGTGACATGGAGTGGAAAGCGGCTATGATAGGGGCGTTCTCGTATGTGATTATATATGGCAGCACCTCGTCGGCGGCAGCAGCAATCTTGGCGTAATTTTCGCTGAATTTTTCACCGAAGCATTCCTTTGCCTTCTCCTTTGTGAAAAAGCCCTGATACTTTGCGGTATCGTTGGAAAAGTCCGCGCCTCTGAGCTCTGCCGTGGGGGAGCTCCTCTCGCTTATGCGGCGTCGCTCGGCGTAGGTATGAGCTGCGACAGCCTGTGCCTTCAGGGCTTCCTCACCGAAATCCGCAGGCATTTCTGCGCATACCGCTCCTATGACATAGTCGCGGACAGGCACTTCCATGACCTCGCCGCTCTCAACGTCCAGCACCTTGTAGGGCTCGGAAGAAAACGCCGTCTTTTTGCTGTCTGTATCATCGTCAAAGCGGAATTCCTTCAGCTGTACCGTCTCACCGGCAGAAACACCGTGTTTCCCGGATATACAGACGGGAACAGCAGGTATGACGGTCACGGATACTATCAGCAGCAGAGCTGCGGCAATTATTTTTTTCATACTTGTCCTCCATTCAGAACACCGACTTGTTTCATATTATTTTTTTAATAAGAAATAATGTTTGACATTAAACAAGATATGGTGTATAATTAATAATGAATATGTTTTAGGAGAGTGATCAGGATGCCGTCATATATTTCGGGCGCCAATATTACAGATTTATGCAGCAAGCTTGCTGAAAATACCGTCATAGATCAGAATCTTTATGAAAAGTATCACATCAAGAGAGGTCTGCGCAACAGCGACGGTACCGGCGTAATGGCGGGTATTACAAATATATGCAATGTTCACGGATATGTTATTAACGAGGGTGAAAGGGAACCTATCCCCGGACAGCTCATATACAGAGGCTATAACGTGAATGACCTTGTGGAGAATGTTGAAAAGGACGACCGCTTTGGCTATGAGGAGACCGCTTTCCTTCTGCTCTTCGGTCATCTGCCGAATGAGAAGGAGCTCAAGACTTTCAGCTCCTATATCTCCGTGAAAAGAGACCTCCCCAACGGCTTCGTTGAGGATATGATACTCAAGGCTCCGTCAAAGAATATCATGAACAAGCTGGCGCGTTCGGTGCTGGCTCTGTATTCCTACGACGATGAGTGCGAGAACAAGGGCCTTGAAAACGAAATGCGCACAGCGGTTAGCCTTATTGCGAAAATGCCTGTCATCATGGCAAACGCTTATCAGGTAAAGCGCAGGGTGTTC
>Ga0265298_10004185_pt1 | contig 18562 bp, 17 predicted proteins | sample AusTroGonzalo_MG_3_FD_193486 | JGI IMG/M metagenome (GOLD analysis project Ga0265298, IMG submission 193486) | Bovine rumen microbial communities from tropical cattle in Woodstock, Queensland, Australia - Gonzalo_01 | ecosystem: Host-associated > Mammals > Digestive system > Stomach > Rumen ... | reverse complement strand
GAGATCATGCCTGACAACACATGGAACAATTGCATCTCCGGTCTCCGTCATGCCACCAAGTGGGATGCAGAAGCTCTCCTTGCCCGCGTCTATCTCTTCTACACAGGTTTCTACAGCGACAAGGAAAGCAAATCCATCACCACTCTCCCGCTTGTTGACTTCGAGACCAACGAACTCGCCAGCGAGACTGTAAGCAAGGATTATGTGGTCACAAAACTTGAAGACTGCATCGCACACAGCGGTCACGAACTTGCGAGCGACTTCCGCCTTATGTGGCCCTACATGAATAGCGCAACCAAAGTTGACTATGTGTACGCCCAAGGTGTAGAAGGCACTTGGCTCACGGATGACATCAACCCGGAGGAGATGTTCAGCATCTGCTACTCCAACATGGCCTCGTCCTCACGCAACCGCAACAAATTCGACCAGTACCTGGGTGTGCGCAAGCGCAGCAATTACGAAGTCAACGCCTTCCCCTTCAGCCGCGGATATGGTATGGCCACCGTCAACCCGTATGTTTGGGAGCAGTGGGAAATAGAAGAGCCCGGTGACATCCGCAAAGCAGCATCCATCTACAGCGTAAACGAAGAAATGGCTGACCCGACCCTGTATACCTGGGGCAATGACCAGCAGATGGAAGAAACTGGCTTCTGGCAGAAGAAATATCAGGCCTATGGCGCTATGGTCAACGGCTCATTCTTCCTTGAGTTCTCCTCAATCCCCGAATACGGCGGTACCGGTGTCGACCTCGGACGCGGTTATTCCATGCAGAATGTTCAAGTCATCCGCTTCGCCGATGTCCTCCTGATGCACTCAGAGCTTACTGACGGCAAAGTCATCTACGAAGGCAAGAGCGGCATGAACGCAGTCCGTGCCCGCGCAGGCCTCGTCGACAAAGCCTACAGCACAGAAGCCATCCGCATGGAGCGCAAGCATGAGCTCGCATTCGAAGGCATCCGCTGGAACGACATGCGCCGCTACGGCAAGGCATACTGCATCGCCGCCCTCAAGACCCAGCTCGGCCAGCCCATCAAGAACAACAACAGCGAGTGGCTCGTCATGAAAGACCAGGGCGCAGGCTACGAGGCCCGCTACAACGCTACCTACGGCTTCCGTCCATTCCCCGCCTCTGAGGTCAGCCTCTCCGCAGGTGTCCTCAAGCAGAACGCCGGCTGGACAGACGCCTCCGCCCAGTACACCAACTGGAAATAATCATTACCAGTCAATCAATTCTTCTCTCCCGAGGCCGGCCGCAAGGTCGGCCTCTTTTTTTCAGAAACTATACTTAACCTTCCCCCACACCTCCGAATTCCTCTTATACAACGCAAACAAGCCCCTGTCAGCATAAAAATAATCATACCCTGCCGTCACCTCCACCTGATCGCTCACCGCATACGCCGCCGACAGCCTGTTGAACACCCCTCCGTTCGTCACATCCACATACGCAAACGTCGAAAGCTTCAGCATGCTCCTCAACAGCTCCTTCGACACCCTCGCCGTCGCCATTCCGTCACTCCCCTGATGCGAATACTGCACACTCACATTCCAGTCACGCCCGGCATACCAGTCCACCCCCGCAAGCCCCTTTACGCCTCCCAATGAATACCAGGCGGCCTCACCTCTCAGCACGAACGCTCCCGCCGGCAACGATACGTCTCCTCCCACCATGGTCTGACGCGGATACCTCCCCTCTACCGGCATCTTCTCCCACGTTCTCAATGCGCATACAGAGAAATCCAACGCACTCAGATTCACCGTCATCCTGCCGCCAAATTCCATATTGGCCAACTTTTTCGCCGGCCTCTCACCAACGCCCAGCACAGCCGGTACCGCCCACGGACCCTCCGTCGGCAACACAAAAAACTCCGGCACGGGCACGCAAATAACATCGAAATTCACCAAATTCCAGCCATACTTCACCCTCAGCGCCCCCACCGGAATCCTTATATCATCATAGTCCTGCGCCAGGAACTCAGTATAGTCAAACGGCGACACCAAATCAGTCACTCTCAAAGCATCAGCCACCCCCCATACGACAATCTGCCTTCCGGCACGGACATCCAGTCCACCTTTCTGATATGAAATAAACGCCTCACGAAGCTCCAGACCCGTCCTTTCCGGCAATACTGCATTATACAGTGCATTCATCGACACATACACTGACGCCGCCTCCATCCCGAGCGTCAACTCACCGCGCGCCCTTGTCCTCGACGCCATCCAGTCCCTGTCCCCCTCGGTCCTGACGGCATGATAAGAATCCACAAACCCCTTGACCTTAACTTTCAAATCCCCCTCAGACTGAGCAAATGCCTGCGCCGCCATTGGCAGCGCAAGCATAACAACAAACACATGAAACAATTTCATATTACAAACCCTTTTCCAGCTGTGACACGGTAAACAGCCCCGGCGCCAGCTTGACATCAAACTTCTGCCCGCTCATGCGAATCTCGGTCTTATGCCCCGTCTGCACATTCTCCATTATCATCTGGCAAATAGTCCAAAAGCCCTGGACTTGAGCAATTTCACCGACAGTCAGGCACCTGTGAAGCTTATCCAGTTTGTCAAAATACTCCGCCTTCACGGCCATCATGCAATCCTGCCTTATCCATGTGACACGTCTGGAATAAATCTCATCCTTATCCTTCGGCACTGACTGTACCACCCAGCACTTCTTCCCGTCCAGTGTCTCCTCTCGCAGGAGCTCATGTACCTCCTCATCCACGCTGCGGGTACTCATGTCATCATAGGTAAAATCGCTTCCCATGAAATAATCAGTCTTTGACGACTTACCGCTGATGCGCCTTGTCTTCTTCATGGCCGGAAGGTAAAGCCACTTGTCATCAGTCTTGCCCGGATCATCGTAATCCCATGTCAGGAAGCCCGTGCCCTTCACATCTCCCGGATAATTGAAAAACATGATCTTCTTCGTATCCTTCCCTTCATCCATGGCCCATGACTCCAGCTTCCTCACCCTCTTGTTGCCACTCTTCTGAATCAGAGTCATCTCGATAGCCGAATAACGCGTCTGTCCGTCATCGCGGTCCTTGACCTTCTGCATCACGTCCCTGCCGGACTGTGCATAGCCGCCGACTGTCATCAGGGCGGCAATCATCATTGTCAAATAAAACTTTATCATAGCAAATATTTCAAAAAAGCATCTTAGTTCTTCTTACTTCCAAAAACACGCAGGTACCTGAACAGGATCGGCGTCAGGAACAGATCGGCCAGCAGCGCCGACACCATACCGGCCACAGCCAGCACGCCCCAGTTCCTCATCTGTATCGCATCTGACAACACAAATCCGGCAAACGTCGCCGAAATAATCACGGTCGACATCACAATCGCAAGCCCCTCCGTCCTGAACGTCCTGCCGATAGCGGTCTCATAATCACCGCACCTGTCATAAGCCACATGGGAATGGTTGATAAAATGAATGGTATCATCCACGGCAATACCCAGCACCATCGGAATCAACGACGCCGTCATCATGTCCAGCGGATACCCCAGCCAGCCCATCATGCCACCGACAATGATTGCCGGAGCAATATTTGGAATCATACCCACCACGGCAACCTTCCAGCTGCCGAAAATCAACAGAAGCACCACCCCGATCACCAGCACGGACAACAGCATCGACCACATCTGGCCCTTCTCCACATACTGTTGCATCACCGTAAACTGCGGGATATTACCCACAACCGACACATGCGCCCCCGGGAACAGCCGGCGGGCCTCATCCTCCAGCATCTCCATCTCCTTCTCCGCCTCATTGGAATTATAACTGTTCAGCTCGATCTGGAGCCTGAGCCTCTTATAATCATAATCCATCCAATACTCAGACTCGGTGCCACCCGCATTCTCATACAACAGCAACAGCTGAGCCACCATGTCGGCACTGTCCGGAATGCAATAAAACGCCTCCTTGCCGCCATTCAGCGTACAATTCATATCCTTGACAATGTCAGTGACCGAATTATGCCGCTTCGTCAGCTTATACCCGTCAGCCACCCCGGACAACTCATCCAGTTTCTTCAAATTATCCGGCTTCTTCGCATCATCCGCCTCAGGCAGGGTAATCATCAGATCATACGAATACATCGACCCCAGCTCAGTCTCGCACATATCCAGGAACCGCTTCACATACGGAATCTTGCGTCCCATCGTCTTCTCAATGTCAAACGCCGGCTCAATCCAGAACAGCCCTATTCCGCAAAAGGCCGTCACGGCAACAGCGACCGTCACGATAGGCGTATGACGGCGCAGCACAAAATGCCCGAACCGCTCAAACAGACCGCCAATCTTAGCCTCGAACGAGCTTTCCTTGTTCACCGCAGGCTCGCGGTCCCTACCGTACGACAACACGACCGGAGTCAGGAACAGGCATGTCACCAGCACTGCAAGCAGGCTGAGCGAAGTATTTATGCCAATCGCCCTCATCGGCACGATATTCATTGACAGGAACGTCATCAACGCAGCCACCGTCGTCAATCCAGACAACGTCACGCCCCATCCAGTCTCACTCACGGCCACTGCCACCGATTCCTTCCGCTTCCCTGTCTCCACAAACCTTGTCTTGAAGAAATTATATAAATGAATATTATACGCAATCGAACATGCAAACGTCAATATCAATGCAATCATCGTCGTCGTCATGTCAATGTAAATACCTGTCCAGCCGATAATGCCGAACCCAATGGCAAGCGCGGACATCGTCGTCAACAGCGGAGCCACGACGCCCCTCAGCGAGCGCGTCACTACAAGCATCACGATAATTGACACGATGAATGCAAACACGAACATGCGCCCCATCTCGTCCCCTATGAAAAGATACTTCTCATAGCTCAGATAAGGCATTCCTGAAGCGCTGGGAGACAGTTCGGCATATTTATCCTTGCCGACGATATGCCCAGCCTCCTGCCCGGTCAGCATATCCGGGGCGATAGTCGTCACCTTCTTCCACACACTGTCTTCCGGGAACGGGCGCAGCTTCACCATGATCCACGACATCGTTCCGTCACTTGAAACGAGTTTCTTCGCAAGATAAGGCTTGCTGTAAGCCTTCGCCCTGATTTCCGCAAGGGCTTCCGGCTCAGACGGAATCTCGTCCGGGACGATTTGCTCGATCGTCATCCCGTCCTCGCTGCCCACGGTGAACTCTATATCAGTGAGAGACGTCACCTTGTCCGCATAAGAGAGACTGTCCATGAGTTCCCGGCTGAGTTCCCTGATAAGCGTCAGGCTGCGCTCCGAAAAAATGTCCTCGTTCTTCACCAGGACGGCGACATAATAATCGTTGCCGAAAATTGATTTGAACTCATTGGTTTTTACAAGCATCGGATCATCGCTGACGAAATAGTCGTCAAAAGACGTCCTCATCACGATTCGTTTCGTTCCCATCAGGGAGAATACGACAATGGCGGCAAATGCCGCCATGACCACCATACGGTGGCGCACAATCCATCTGGCCATTCCGCCGAACCAAGTGTTAATTCTTTCTATCTTCATGGTTAATGCCTAGTTAATGCCACAAAGGTACCCGGTCCCCGGACTCTCCACAATCCTAATTAGTTGGTATATTTCCACCCTCTCCCTCGTCATTCATCTTTTATATTTACACAGAAATACCTAAATTTAAGGCCGAAAAACAGCTTCACAGGATCATGAAAAAACTGATAACCCTCGTATGGGCCGCAATGGCGGCCTCTGTAATGGCGCTTTCAGCACAGACCGGCGCCAATCCCGAATTCATCCGTCTGCTGCAGGAAAACAGAGCCAGAGCCGGCGTAAACACCCACTCCTACGAAGTGATGGGCTCCATGGCCGACACCCCGGCTCCTAAAGGCTACAAGCCCTTCTACATCAGCCACTATGGCCGACATGGCTCACGTTCCAACTGGGGCGACTGGGCCTACAAAGGTGTCATCAAACCCCTCACCGAAGGCCGTGACAAAGGCATCCTGACCTCCGAAGGCGAAGCTCTCCTCAGCGAAGCACAGACCATTCTTGACAGATACGACGGCATGGACGGAAGGCTTACTCCCCGCGGTGTCCGCGAACACAAGCAGATCGCCGAGCGCATGTATCACCGCTTCCCAAATGTCTTCCGCAAAGGGCCCAAATCCGTGCGTGTCGAGTGTAGCACCGTTCAGCGCTGCATCATCAGCATGGCCAGCTTCACGAACGCCCTTACGGCCTGCCAGCCTGACCTGGAATGGTCTTTCGATACAGGAGAGAAATTCTTCGCATATATCAGCAACGAATCTTCCAGAGAGCATCGCAAAAAAGTCGACGAGTTGCTCAGGCCCATATACGAAGCACCCGTAGACACTACATGGGTACTGTCACACCTTTTCACCGATCCTGAGGCTGGTCATGAGATAGTAGGCAATGTGGACAATTTCGAGACATGCATATGGTACACCGCATGCATAGCCGAAGACTTCGACGTAAACAGCGACGTCTTCCGTCATCTGCCCTTCGACGTGGTTTACAAATGGTACGACGCACTGAACCGCGACCTCTATATGAATCAATGCAATTCAGTAGAGCTTGGCGCTGACAGAATGGAGCGCTGCCGTCCCCTCGTAGACGATATTCTTAAAAAAGCCGACGAAGTCGTCGCTGACGGGACATACTCCGCCGACCTCAAGTTCGGTCATGACTACCCCGTCCTGGCTCTCGCCTCCTTCCTCGGCATAGAGGGTGTCGGCGACCGCATGACATTCAACGAAGTGCCTGAGAAATGGTTCGGCCCTGCAAACGTCTGCATGGCCAGCAACCTCCAGATTATCTTCTACCGCAACAAATCCGGCCACGTCCTCGTCAAATTCCTCTACAACGAGCAGGAGCGACATCTCCGCGGACTCACTCCCGTCACCGGCCCCTACTACGACTGGACCACCGTACGCGCAAATATAGAAGGATTTACCCGATAGCTTCGAGTTTATATCCGAGACGACGGAGCATAAGGGCCGCCCCGACAGAATACATCACTGAGATGGCTGTCAGGACGGCTTTATAAGCATCTATAGAGCCCGGCTCCAGGCCTTCATGACGAAGGAAACTGTACGCATCGCCTGCGAGACGACGCATAGTCTCGGCAAGAGAGGCCTCCTCTTCGCTTCCTTCGGGATAGCCGACTATTTCCCGGGCTATGTGTTCATCCATATAGTCAAAACCCTTCTCTCCGCAATAAAAGGAGTATCCCCTGTCCTTATAACCCGTCCAGTCCTTATCCCAGCAGAACGCGACTGCGGCTCCGAGATATGCGGCCCAGGCCAGTACGACCTCAGGATAAGCGTTGAATTCCTTGATGGCGTCACCATAATAATCGGGAGCCATCTCTTCCCATTTCTGATCGATATCGGGACTTTGCAAAAGCCGCCCTTCGAACAGGCGGCTTTGCAGTCTTTCTTTAAATGATGTGTTGTCTTGTTCCTTCATACTACCTGACAGGAGCGATCACGGCGGCGAAACCGCCGTTACGGACCATCGATACGGTGAGTTTATCTGCGCCTGTGACCGTAGATGTGGTCTTGCGGTAGTCCATGGCCTGGACATCCGAATTAACGCCATCTTCGAAGGCTGTGATCTCGAATGTACCATGGCCGAGGAAGTCGAGAGGGATCTCGAGGGTCAGAGGCTCCTCTCTCTCGGCAGTCATGCCGCCTATGTACCACTTGTCCCCGCTACGCTTGGCCACCACCACATGGTCGCCGATCTTAGCGGAAAGAGGGCGTGTCTCATCCCAAGCGACAGGTACATCGGCGATGAAGCGGGTGCACTCATCGTTTTTATAATAAAGCGTGGGATTGTCCGCAAGCATCTGTATACCGGACTCAAACACCACGAAAAGAGCAAGCTGATAGGCACGGGTACCGATGGAAGCGGAATTGGGACGGCGGGATACGTAGACCTCGGGCTGCATGCTGAGCATGGCTCCGGGTGTGTATTCCATAGGGCCGGTCACGTTGCGGAGGAACGGCAGATAGATGCTGTTCGAGGGGGTGCATCTCCCCATCTGCTCCATGCCAAGGACGCCCTCGTAGGAAAGGAGGTTGGGATACTTGTACTCAAGTCCTGCAGGCTTGAATGCTCCGTGGAAGTCCACGAAGAGGTGATGGCGGGCTGCCTCGGCGATTGTGCGCTCGTAGAAGTTGACCATCCACTGATCGCTTCTGTCCATGAAGTCGATCTTGATACCGGCCACGCCCCATTCTTCGAATTTGGCGAAAACTTCGGGGTTGTTCTCGACAGAAAGCCAGGTCAGCCAGAGGATGATGCCGACATTTTTCTCTTTTCCGTAGCGGAGAAGTTCGAAAAGGTCAACATCCGGATTGGGAGTGAAGGGGTCACGGGTATCAGCGGCCCATCCTTCATCCATCACGATATATTCAATCCCGTAGTGGGATGCGAAGTCTATGAAATACTTGTATGTCTCAAGATTGCAGCCGGCCTTGAAATTCACGTCCGGGCCGTAGGGAACGGCACCGTTCCACCACTCCCAACTGGCCTGGCCGGGCTTGATCCAGCTGATGTCTTCGATGGCACTCTTTTCTGCGAGACGGCAGGTCATCGTGGTGGTCAGAAGGTCCGCGTCTTCCCTTGTGATGACGAAATAGCGCCAGGGGAAAGAACGGGAGCCGCTGGTCCTGGCAATGAAATCACCTTCACGGTCGATAACCACGCTTCTGTCCCTGTTGGGCGTCTGGTGGAATTCAACAGGATATTTGGGGAATACGGAGGTGAAACCGTTGTTGTCCGTGCCTTTAAAGAATGCGGCCGGATAGTCGTGAAGGGCAGACTCGCTGAACAGGATGTTGCAGCCGTCACCGAATCGTGCGAGTATGGGATAATAAGCCATATTGCCTGAAGGTGTCCAATCTGTGGACTCGACGTGGGAATACGGCTCTTCGTACGCGGTCTTGAAACGATCGGTCTGAGAGATTGTGAGAAGGCACGCCTCCGGGAAATGGACGCCAATCTCTTCGTTCCTGACTTCCACTTCTCCGGGATAGTTCGTGATGAAGCGGTAGGCTACGCCATCGTCAAACGCCCTGAACTCGACGGAATAACCGTCCTTGAAGCGGAGCAGCATCTGGTTGTATCTGTTCTCGACCTCAGATGACTTGTATGAGACCACAGGGTGAATAGTCTCGCTGACACTCTTGCGGGTGACTCTAGAGAGACGGGCATTGAGTCCGATGAGTTTGTCTTCAAGCTCCATGGAGAGGGTGTTACCCTCCATAAGCAGCTTGTTTCCGGCGTAGACATCATAGGAGAGAACACCGGAGATGTGAACATTTACTTTCAGTCTTCCGTCAGGAGAAGAAAGCGTCTGTGTCTTCTGTGCCTTGGCAGGTACTATGCCGGCGACGCTGAGCGCGGTGGCAATTAGGGCGATAAAAAATGATTTGGCCTTCATAGACGTGTGTGTTTGTGACCAGAGAGGTTAGTGGTGAGATAGGGAAAATAAAAAAAGTGATTCGGAAGGGATTCGAACCCTTGACCCACAGCTTAGAAGGCTGTTGCTCTATCCAGCTGAGCTACCGAACCATCCTTAAAAGGACTGCAAAGATAATACTTTTATGAATAATCACAAAATCAGAACTTATAAAGGTTGAGTCCAGTATCTTCCGAGTCAAGGTAGCGGCCTATCTGGCCGGGGAAAGGCTCTACGACCAGCTCGCATGCACCGCTGATCGTGGCAGTGAGCATGTGGCCGCCGATGCAGGTATAGTCGGCGCGGCCGCAGGTGACGTGGAGATGGAGGTAGACCTCACCGTCTTTGGAGGAGATGTTGCCGGTGAGGTTGGATATTTCCATCTGTTCGTTGAATGTCTTGTCGACATATTGTTTGGTCACCGGGCTGTAGTAGCGGAGGGTGAGGCTGCTGATGGCTCCGAGGCCATAGATTGCGCCGCATTTGATGTCATTTTCCTTGCAAAATGCCGTAATGGCCGCGGTGAGGTCTTCGTGATTGGCGATGCTGAGGATGTAGCGGTCGCCATGCTTGCTGTATTGGTATTTCATCATGGGTGTTGTTTACAGGACGGAAAGTATCATGAGGGTGTTGTATTGGTGCTGGAGGGTAGCGGCGAAGGAGTCGTCGGGGAAGGTGTCGCTGATGGTGCCGTCGGGGGTGTCGATGGAGATGGCCTTGACTCCGCGGAGTATGGCCTTGAGCTGTTCCATATCGGGATAGAGATAGACGACATTGACCTGGTCACGCTCCTGGGGAAGGGTGATGGTGGTGCCGTCCGCAAGTGTGAGGGTGACTTCGGAACCGACGGGAATGGTATATTTCTGCTCGGTACCGATCATGAAGTTAAGGTCGAAGTCCTCGGTGTTGGAAGTCTTGTAATAGAGGTAGTTGAGGGCTACATTGTAGATGCGTTCCTTGCCGGTGGCGACTTTAGCCCGGGAGAGGACGGTGAGTGAAGTGGCGTTGTCAGCATAGCGCGCGATATCCTCGACATCCACGTCATAGGCGGGTAGTTCGGCGTCGCGGACGGTCTCGTACTGAGCGTTGAGTGCTTTGGCGAAATCGTTGCCTTTGAACTGGATCTGGAAGTAGTCGTCGATTTCCCAGCCGGTGACGACTTCGACGCTTGCGATGCCGCCTATCACTTGTAGAAGGTCATCTTCGGGGATAATATAGGTGGCGGGATTCCAGTAGAGTTTCTGGGAAGAACGTTCGAAAAGTATGGGTTCGTTGGATTTCTCTATCTGGTCGACGCGTACCACTTTGGATTCGGGTGTGGTGAAGGACATCCTGGCGCCCTTTGGAATGGAGAAAGGGGCTTTGTCTTCGAAATATATCTTCAGCTGATAGATATATGTGTTGTCGGGATATGCGACCTTTTCGAGTCGGAACGAGAAGGGGTGGGAGTCACCGGCGACAGATGAGAGCTCCGAAGAGATGTGTGTATATCCATTGTACCTGTAGCTGTAGCGGAGGTTGTCGGGGGCGGCATACGAAGCGGCTGCGACAAACAGCGCTGCGAGAAGCGAGATAAGGTATTTCTTCATGATTATGTGTGTTTTTCTATGCAAATATACACAAACCGCACCAAAAAGCCGCATACTTTCGGGTACGCGGCTCATAAGATATTACAGAAGTGGTTTAGAATCTGTAGCGGACTGAGATGGAAGGAACGAAACCGAGCACTCCGTCGCCGTAGAACTTGCCGTCGCTCCATCCGAGTACCGGACGAAGGTCAGCGGAAAGTTGCAGAGGAAAATCGAAGTTGTACTCGAGACCGACCTGACCTACGAAGCCGAACATGAAATTGGATTCCACGCGGCCTTCCGCATCATGGCCATATTCCACATATCCAAGGCTTGCGCCTGCTCCGAGATAGAAATTCCATACTCCTTCTGATGTCCAGCGGGGAGATGAAATGATCCAGTTGTATGTGCCTGTGGCAGTGAAACCGTCCCATGCGAAGATACCGAGATCACCCTGGATGAACTGGCTTTCGGCCATGGTGTGCTGATAGGAGGCTTCGATTCCGTTAGCGCCGAGCCCGAGGAGTCTGGCACCGATGGCGCGCGGCTGGGCCGAAGCGGCAAGGGCCATGCCGAAAAGGGCGGCGATGATAATGATTGCTTTTTTCATAACTCAACAATAAATGTGTGTAACGAATGCGAAGATAGTAAAAATTATTTAACCATGCCGCTGAAGCCCATGAAGGCCATGGCGAGGATGCCGACGGTCACCAGGGCCACAGGAACGCCCTTGAAGGCCTTGGGCACGTTGTTGAGCGCGAGATGTTCACGGAGTCCGGCGAAAATCACCATGGCAAGTCCATAGCCGAGGGATGTAGCGAATGCATACACGATAGACTCGGGGAGATTGAGCATGTGAGGTACCGGACTGCCGAAGGTGAATTCCTTGGTAACCACGTTGATAGCCACACCGAGAACGGCGCAGTTAGTGGTGATCAGGGGAAGGAAGATACCGAGGGCCTTGTAGAGGGACGGGCTGACTTTCTTGAGCACGATTTCCACCATTTGCACCAGGGCTGCAATCACAAGGATGAAAGCGATGGTCTGGAGGAACTCAAGGCCGAAAGGCAGGAGGAAATACTTGTTGATCAAGTATGTCACGAGGGTGGCAAGGGTGATCACAAAGCATACGGCTCCTGACATGCCGGTGGCGGTGGAGAGCTTATTGGAGACTCCGAGGAACGGGCAGATACCGAGGAACTGCGCGAGGACGATATTGTTGACGAATATCGCCGATATGATTATAAGAAAGAACTCCATAGCTTAGTCTTTTTTGAAGAATTTGTTGAACAGTACCATGAGGTATCCGAGGCAGAGGAATGCGCCTGGAGCCATGACGAAGGCAAGCATGCCGTCGCCGGTGATGAACTTCCAGCCGAAGGCGGAGCCACTGCCGAGGATTTCCCTGACAAGGCCGAGAACGGTAAGCGAGGCGGTGAAGCCCAGGCCCACGCCGATACCGTCACAGGCTGACTCGATAACGCCATGCTTGTTGGCAAACGCCTCGGCTCGTCCGAGGACGATACAGTTCACCACGATAAGGGGAATGAAGAGGCCGAGGGTGGCGTATATGCCGGGAGTGAAGGCCTGCATAAGGAACTGGAGCACCGTCACGAAGGTAGCGATGACCACGATATATACAGGGATGTGCACTTTGTCCGGAGTATAGGGAGCCACGGCTGAGATGGCCATATTGGACAGGACAAGCACGAAAAGGGTGGCGAGTCCCATGCTGAGGCCGTTGACGGCCGAGGTGGTAGTGGCCAGGGTAGGGCACATACCCAGGAGAAGGACGAATGTGGGGTTGTCCTTGACAAGTCCTTTGGTGATGAGTTGAAGTTTAGTCATTGTTCTGTCCTCCCTTGATTGTGTTGATTGCGTTGATTGCGTTTTCCACAGCGAGCGTGTATGCGCGTGAGGTGATGGTGGATGCGGTGATGGCGTCGACATCGCCGTTGTCCTTCTTCACTTTGAGCACCTTCTCGGAGGGGTTGAAGCCACGCCACTGGGAAATGAACTTCTCATCCGTGGTGCATTTGGCTCCGAGGCCCGGGGTCTCGGTGTGGGAAAGTACGGAGGTGTTGTAGACGATACCGTCGGAGGTGATGCCGACCATCAGGACAAGAGGGCCTCCGAAGCCGCCTACCGTGGATTTGACCGCATAGGCTGCGACTTCACCGTCAATGGTGAGGGTATAGTATTCCGAGGGCTGTCCTCCGACTTCGAGGGATAATGCTCCGGAGAGTTCCCCGCCTTCAGGAAGGACGGCGCCGATGGAGTCCTTGAGGAGCTTGGCGTTGGTGTCGGCGATAGGTGCGGCAGTAAGGGCATAGACCCCGCCGAGAATGGCTGAGCACACGAGGCAGACCGTCGAGAGGACGATAGCCATGTTCTTAAGATTTGATTGCATTGACATGATCAGGACCTCCCGAATTTTTTCTGTTTGAACCACCTGTTGAGAAGCGGTACGACAGAGTTCATGATGAGTATTGCGAAGGATACGCCTTCAGGATATGAGCCGAAGTAGCGGATCATCACCGTGAGGAAACCGATTCCGACACCGAAGATGATGCCTCCCTTCGTACTCATGGGTGAGGTCACATAGTCGGTAGCCATGAAGCAGGCACCGAGGATGAGACCGCCGGTGAGGAGGTTGAAGCAAGGATCGGTGAAGCGGTCCGGATTGATTCCCCAGAAAATGAGGGATGTGAGGGCCACCGTGGCAAAGATGCTGAGAGTGATCCAGGGCTTGATGACGCGGCGGACAAGCAGGTACACGAAGCCTGCGAGGAGCGCGAGGGCGCAGATCTCGCCGGCAGAACCGCCGATATTGGCGAAAAGCATCTGGCCATAGTTGTAGCCGTGTTCTGCCATGATGTCTTTGACGCTGGACCCCTGGAGAAGACCTTCCTTGATGGCGCCGAGGGGTGTGGGACCGGTGATGGCATCGGCACCGAAAAGGCCCTGGGGAGCCTCCCAGTGGGTCATCTGGCTCGGATAGGATACGAGAAGGAATACACGGCCGGCGATGGCGGGATTGAACACATTCTGTCCGAGACCGCCGAAGGTCATCTTGGCGACACCGATAGCGACTGCGGCGCCAATGGCGACAATCCACAGAGGCAGGGTGTAGGGCACGTTAAGCGCGAGGAGAATACCCGTCACTACAGCTGACATATCGCCGATGGTGGACGGTTTTTTCATCATGAATCTGGTGACAGCCCACTCGAGCAGGAGGCACGAGGCCACGCTGACTGCGAGCACGAGCAGTTCCCTCAGTCCGAGGAAAACCACAGAGCAGATGACTGCCGGAACCAGAGCGATCACTACATCCGTCATGAGGGACCTGGTGGAGTCCTTGCTGTGGATGTGGGGTGACGGTGAAACTGTTAAGTTGCTCATATTTTATTTCTTTATTTGTCTGGATTTGATGGCTTTCATGACTTCCGCCTTGCCCATGCGGATAATGTCGAGAAGAGGGATGTTGGCAGGGCAGCTGTAGAGGCAGCAGCCGCATTCGATGCAGTCCTGGGCGGCGTTGTCCTCAAGGGCTTCGACGTCGTTGATACGGGAGAGCTTGTTGAGAAGGAACGGTTCCAGGCCCATGGGGCAGGCATCTGCGCATTTGCCGCAGCGGATGCAGTTGGATTCAGGCTTGCGCATTGTCTCCTCCGCCGTGAGGAAGAGAAGCGAGCTGGTGCCTTTGAGTGTGGCTGCGTCGAGGTTGGAGATGGCTTTGCCCATCATAGGACCGCCGCTGATCACCTTGACCGCGTCCGACGGCATGCCGCCGAGGGAATCGATGATGTAGGAAAGCGGGGTGCCGACACGGACGAGGAGATTGGCCTGCTTGGGGAAGCAGCCTCCGGTCACGGTGACGGAGTTGTCAATGATGGGTTTGTTTTTCTGGACTGCATCATATACGGCGAGGGCTGTCGCTACGTTCTGTACGACGGCGCCGACGCTGATGGGTAGTCCGCCGGAAGCCACCTGGCGGTGCATCACTGCATCGATGAGCTGTTTTTCGCCGCCCTGAGGGTAGCGCATCTTCATTGTCATGACGCATATGCCGTCGTATTTGGGTGACACCTTGCGGAGCCTGGCGATGACCTCATTGATGTGGTCGATGGCTTCGGGTTTGTTTTCCTCGATGGCGATGGTGCAAGGAACGCCGCCGAGCACCTGTTTGATGATGGCTGCTCCGATGACCACCTGTTCGCCCTTTTCGAGAAGGGTGCGGAAGTCCGAGGTGAGGTAGGGTTCACATTCGCAACCGTTGATAATCAGCATTTCGCATTTGCTTCCGGGAGGAGGCGAGAGCTTGACATGGGTGGGGAATGTGGCTCCGCCGAGACCTACGACGCCGCCGAGGCGGATTTTTTCAAGGGTGGTCTTGTTGTCCTCGGGTATGTCGGTGATGAGCGTGTCGGAGGTATCGATGCCATCCATCCATTCATCACCTTCGACGGCGATTTCGATGGTAGTGGACATCTTGCCGGCGAGGTCGGCGCGGGGACCGACTGACTTGACGGTACCAGACACTGAAGAATGGATGAATGCCGATACGAATCCGCCCGGCTCGGCTACGGGCTGGCCGACTTTGACCTTATCTCCGGGTTTTACCAGAGGCTGGGCCGGGGCGCCGATATGCTGGGCGACGGAGATATATACTGTGGGAGGAGTGGCGAGGGGCGTGATTGCGCAGTCGCGGGATATCTTATTGTCATGAGGGTGGATACCACCTATTGAGAAAGTATTTTTCATGCTTTATGCCTCCTTGGTGTTAGATTCAGCAGCAGCGGCAGCGGCGGCCTCGCGGGCTTTTTTCTGGCGCTCCTGTACACGCGCCTTGACGGCTTCCTTGTCCAGAGGTTTGGGGAAATTGACCCCGTGGATGGCTCCGGTCGGGCAGAGTGCCTCGCATTCGCGGCAAAGTTTGCACTTGTTGAAGTCGATATAGGCGACGTTGTTTTCCACGGTGATAGCATCATGGGTGCAGATCTTCTGGCAGATGCCGCAGCCGATGCACGCGGCAGAGCAGGCTTTCTTTGCAGCCGGGCCCTTGTCCTGATTGCGGCAGGATACGAACATGCGCATGCCGCGGGGACCTTTTGCACGGAGCTCGATAAGTGTCTTGGGGCAGGCCTTGACGCAGGCGCCGCAAGCAGTACATTTGGTCTCATCCACTTCAGGGAGTCCGGTCTCGGGGTTCATTGAGAGCGCTCCGAACTGGCAGGCCTCGACGCAGTCGCCGCAACCGAGGCAGCCGAAAGCGCAGGCGGTGTCGCCGCTGTAGAGCGCAGCCTTGACCTTGCAGGAGGAAAGACCGTCATAAGTGTTTGTCCGGGGACGGTTCTCGCATGTGCCGTTGCAGCGTACGACTGCCACCATAGGGGCTTTGGCCTTGACTTCGTAGCCGAGGATGGCTGCGACTTTGGCCATGACGTCGTTGCCTCCTACGGGACAATAGTTGTTGTCGAGATTGGGGGCGGCGACGGCCGCTTCGGCAAATGCGCGGCAGCCGGCAAAACCGCAGCCACCGCAATTCGCACCCGGCATGACTTTCTCGACCTCATCGATACGGGGATCTTCCTGCACCTTGAACTTCTCTGCCACGAAGTAGAGAATGATCGCAAGTACCAGACCCAGTACGGTGATGATCGCAATAGTCCAGATGATCGTTTGTGTCATTTTATGATTGAGATTTAGAGTTTATTTGTCATTTTATGGTGAAAACGTACTCGTCCTTCAGCCTGTCGCGGAACAGCCAGAGCCCGAAGTAATATACGGCGACGCCGGCGATGGCGGCGAGGCCCGATACGAGTTCGGGCACACCCGACGCACCAAGCAGGAGTATCACGGCCATCAGGATGATCACAGGGATGACATATGACAGCCACACGGCCTTGAGGCCCATTGTGGCTTTGAGTACGAGCGTCACTTCATCACCCTCTTCGTGACGGGAGCCCGGTGATGTAGGCACTTCGATAACCTTCTCCTTGTACTCGCCCATGCCGCACAGTCCGGCCGCATGGCAAGAAGCGCACGCAGATTCGGATATTATCTTGACGGCGGTCGTCAAGGGGTTTACTGACACTACTTTTCCTATGTGTGAAATTTCTTCCTTCTTCATATCACCTCGAGAGCGATGTAAATTCATTTTTGAGGCCTTCCCAATAGATGAGCCTTCCCACTACGGAGCCCATCTTCAATTCAGCCTTGACATAGACGGGAAGCCTGTTGGCATCATCGGTAAGCCACAGATAAGCCTCTTCGGAGTTTTCCTCGAAAAGGTCTCCCGCAACCACTGAGCAGGAGAACTTGACGGCACGGACAAGTCCCAGTCCCTTCACCGAGATGGAGGTCTTGCCCATATATCTGAGTGTTACGGGATACACCCCGTGATCTATTACCATGTCCGTGGTCATACTGTCACCGGGGCGCATGGCAGTTATATCCGTCCTTCTGATTTGGTATATGGCGGTCAGCAGGTCCATCGTGCAGTCGGATATGCCGACGCGGGCCATCTTGTGACCATGTCTTGAAGACTTTGTGTCTACCGATACGGTATGTGCTTTCCAGTCGAAGACCTGGGTGCCGTTGACAGTGTAGTCGTTTTCCACTGCGTTTCGGCCGGCCTTCAGCGGCTTGAACATGTCATGCGAAGCCCAGGATTCAAACTTGTAGCGGATATCGAAGAATGATGATACCAGCTTTATCGTCTTGCCGCTGCCTTCCATATAATATACCGGACGGCCTTTATATGTGTCATCGGATATGTGGATATCGAATTTTGCGACATCGGCATTGAGCATCCCCCATTTGTAATGAAACTGTAGGCGGATGTGTTCTCCGGCGGCAAAAGGAAGCTGTGATACCGGAGTGACCGGAAAACAGGTATCGCCGTCGCCCGCAGACGCCGTGAGGCTCAGCATCATGGCTGCCAAGAGCCCTGCAATATGTCTCATCCTGAATTTCATTGTCAAAAAGGCTGGACTCCCCTGTCAAAATCGGATCCGTCAAAATCGCTGTTCATGCTGCTGCCGATCTCCATGCCGCCCATGTCATCCGCCTGCATCGACAGTGTCTGGTCCGGTTCGACGAAACGTACCTGCTCATGCTTGAAGAGCATGTCGATCTCGGCGGTGTCACCGTTGCGGTGCTTGGCAATGATGACCTGGCATTTCTCCCTGTCGTCGACCGTCTCCGCAAGTCCTATGGCGTCGGGTCTGTGGATGAAGATTACCATATCCGCATCCTGCTCGATGGAACCGGATTCACGGAGGTCGCTCAGCATGGGTTTACCAGCCCCGGCCTGTCTCTGTACGGCCTGGCGGGATAGCTGGGAGAGAGCTATGATAGGGATATTGAGTTCCTTGGCCGTCGCCTTGAGGGTACGGGAGATGGCGGCTACTTCCTGTTCACGCATGCCGCGGAGCTCTGCCGGGCCCTGCATGAGCTGGAGGTAATCGACCACTATGAGGCGCACGCCCTTCTGTTTGACGAGACGTTTTGCCTTGGTGCGGAACTCCATGAGAGGAAGTGACGGGGT
>Ga0265298_10004183_pt1 | contig 18566 bp, 12 predicted proteins | sample AusTroGonzalo_MG_3_FD_193486 | JGI IMG/M metagenome (GOLD analysis project Ga0265298, IMG submission 193486) | Bovine rumen microbial communities from tropical cattle in Woodstock, Queensland, Australia - Gonzalo_01 | ecosystem: Host-associated > Mammals > Digestive system > Stomach > Rumen ... | reverse complement strand
CTTCTGCGCCCAGCCGCCTCCGTAGACGTTGCCCATCGTCGCGTCGCCGGAGATGGTGAGACTCACGTCGCCGGCCTGTGCCGTAACCCCGGAAGCCATGATACCGCCGAAGATACCGCGACCGCCTGCCGCCGTTCCCCAGCTGCCGCCGGAGATCGTGGCAGTCACGCTGTCGACAGTGTAAACGGTCGTATTCGCAGCGGTTCCGGTGGCATAGCCGCCCGCGAAGATGCACGCCTGAGCGCCCTTGGTGGTCGAACCGTCGGTGATGGTCAAAGTCACATCGCCCGCAGCGTGGGCTCCCGCCACGCTCGATTTCACAGCCGACGCACCGTAGATGTTCCCCGAGAACTCGCCGCCCGCAACTGTGAGCGCGATGTCGCCCACGGTCGTCTGGACGCCGGTGGTCTTGTAGTTGGCAAGCGCGCCCGCATAGAAGTCCTTCGAGAACGAGCCGTCGGAAATCAGCGTTTCGGTCTTGCCGGTGACATTTCCGAAACCGCCGGCGTAGGCTGCGCCGGTCACATCCGCACCGTCGAGAGTGAGTTTCACCCCCGCCACGCTGCCGCCGTTCCCGGCTCCAGCCGCGAGGTTGCGGATCTCACCCGACTTGGCCTCGATATTAACGGTGTGCGCGTAGTTGCCCGACGCGCCGTAAAGCGCGGTCGTGACGTTCGTGCCGTCGATCTCCAGCCACGCATCGCCCGCCAACGTGCTGTCCGCCAGCGTCACGCTGTCGGTGTAACTCGTGGTCGCGTCCCACTTGGCCGCGCGGTCGTTGGTGTTGAGAGCCGTGTCGGCGTTCGTGATGGCTCCAGCCGTGGACTTGGCCGCGCCGATGCTGAACTCCGTGACCGCGATGGAATTACCGGTCGAGAAGTTCCAAGTCTTACCGGCGAAGGCGTTGGTGTAGGTCGCTCCGCCCTTGACCTTGTTGTCGTACAGCCCCTCCGCGTCGCAGCAGACGTACCTGTCGGTCGAGCCGGTCGTGGCAATGGTGTAGGTCGTGCCGATGTTGAGCCCCTTGGCCACGATGCGGGTGTCACTGCTGACGTAGCCAAGGTTGTTGATCGTCAGGCTGCTGCCGCCAGCCGTGAAGTCGAGCGTCAGCAGACGCCCGGTGTCCGCACCGACGCCGCCAGCGGAAAAGACCAGCTGACCGCCCGCTGTGATGGTGGTGTTTTCGATCTTCGCGGTGGCTGCGCCTATGCCAAGCTTGCCGTTGGAGTTCACCACCGTACCGCTGGCCGCGGCGTTATCCCAAACATTGACGATCGCCTGCTTCGCGCCGCCATTGAGTACGGCGTTGTACACTACGGAGCTGTCGCGCAAGACAATCGACGTGTCGTCGTTGGGACCGCCGATGATATTGACGCCGTTCAACACCGCGCTGCCGAAACCGGAGATGCGCCAGTCGTCTTTGACGATGGCGTTTTCGACCGTGATGCCGTCGCCGAAGCCGATGCGATAGGCAACATCGTCGGCTCCGAGGTTCTTGACTACGCCGTTGACGACCGAGAAGCCGTTCGCATTCGCAGCACCGTTGTAGTAGAAGGTGCTCGCCGCGATGTTGGTGTCAGCGCCCTGAATGGTCGCGGCGCTCTTGTTGCGGGCGTAGTTGACCGTCGCGCCCGTCACGGTCTTGGCGTTGTTGAGTGTGTTTTCGGCGACCATGTTCACGATACCGCCGTTTTTCACGTCCACGACGCCGCCCGTCGCGTTGATGTTGGAGGCCACCGCACCACTGCCGATATCGATCTCTCCGCCCGTCTGAACAATGCTGTTGAGCGTCGCGCCGTTGTTGGCGTAAACGTTGCCCGCAACGACACCGTTGTTTACGACTGTGGTGCCGTATATTTCGGCCTGACCTCCCATGCGCACGTCGAGACCGTTAATGGTCGTGTTGCTGGTCTTGAAGTTGACGTTGCTAGTGAGTGCGCCGCCAGAGTAGACCGTCAACGCGTCGATAGTGCCGCTGATGGCATAGAGCGTACCGCCCTGTTCGATATCCACATTGCTCAGCACGCCATCCGCCTGAAGGAAAGTCTCGCCACCCTGCAGCGTCAGGTTGGCTCCGACGTTGCCGTTGCGGACGATCAGGGTGCCGTTCTCGACCGTCGCGCCGTTGACCAGCGTGTTGCCCGCGGCATCGAAGAGGCGCATTTCACCGCCGTTAATCTTGCCGCCCGAAATGCTGGCACCGTTCGACACATAGGTGATGCCGCCGGCGAATTCGCCGTCGTTCCATACTGCGCCGCTCGACAAAATCACGTTACCGGCCGTTTGACTGACACTGTTCAGCGTGACACCGTCGTAGAGGTAGACGCCGACACCGGGGGCGAAAGTTCCGCCGTTAATGACGGTCGTACCGTAGATCTCAGCGTAGCCTTCGACGGTCAGGTCGTTTATGACCGTATTGCTGGTGCCCGAGTTGCCGTTCCAATATCCGCCCGAGTGGACGGTCAGATTGTCGACCGTGCCGCTGTAGGTGAGAAATCTCGCCGTGTTACCGTAAAGATCGACGTTACTCGCCACGCCACCGCGGTTCACGATGGTAGATCCGCCGGAAATGGCGATGTTGGTGATCGAGTTTGTCGCAGAGTAGACGAAAAGGTAGCCGTTTTCGACCGACACGTCGTTCGCCCACCCGTTACCGGCGGCGTCGATTACGTCGATCTCGCCTTTTGCCCCCGTGATCCTGCCGCCCGACCACACTGCGCCACTTGATACCGCCACTGCAGCGGCGGTCGCAGCTGCGTTGATGTCGCCGCCCGACCAAATCGCCCCGCTTGACAGATACACGCGGGCACCGTTGCCGACCGAAACGTCACGGAAAATGGCTCCGTCGAAAAGGTAGGCCCTGCCGGTGACGGAGCCGCCGTTCACGACTGTCGTGCCGAAGACTTCCGCGTAACCTTCAACCGTGAAGTTGTTGATGACCGTGTTGCTGACCTTGAAATTGTTGTTGCGCGTGAAGAAGGCCCCAGTCCCGACCGTAAGGTTGTTGACCGTTCCGTCGATGGTGTAGATCTTGCCGTCATTGAAGACCACATCGTTCAGCACGCCGCCAGCCTGCAGATAAGTCTCGCCGCCCTGCAGCGTCAGGTTGGCTCCGACGTTGCCGTTGCGGACGATCAGGGTGCCGTTCTCGACCGTCGCGCCGTTGACCAGCGTGTTGCCCGCGGCATCGAAGAGGCGCATTTCACCGCCGTTGATCCTGCCGCCGGAGATGCTGGCACCGTTCGACACATAGGTGATGCCGCCGGCGAATTCGCCGTTATTCCAAATCGCTCCGCTCGACAAAATCACGTTGCCTGCCGTTTGACTGACATTGTTCAGCGTGACACCGTCGTAAACGTAGACGCCTATACCCGGTGCGAAAGTGCCGCCGTTAACGACTGTCGTCCCGTAGATTTCGGAATACCCCTCAACGGTAAGATTGTTGATGACCGTGTTGCTGGCACCCTGATTGCCGTTCCAGTACGCCCCGGCGTTGACCGTCAGATTGTCGATCGTACCGCTCAGGGTGTAGAACTTGGGTTTGTTGTACAAATCGACGTTACTTGCCACGCCGCCGTTCTGGATGGCAACATAACCGACTCCGGTCACCCCGAGCAGAGTGAGGTTGGCCGCGACGTTGCCGTTGCGGACAAAGAGATAACCGTTGGATATGGTCACGTCGTTGACCAAACCGCCGCCATCCGGGTTGAGGTTGTCGATCTCGCCGCCATTGATGAGTCCGCCTGACCACACACCACCGCTCGACACGAATGCCGCGCCCGCAGTGGCGCTGCCGCCTGACCACACGCCGCCGCTCGAAATATGAACCCTGGCCGCTGCTCCGACAACAGAACCGTCGTACACGACTGTGCCGCTGGCGATGAGAGCGGTGCCGCCAGAAACCCGAACCGAACTCATGTAGCCGCCGCCCCACCCGATGGTGTCGGCATTGACAGTACCGCCGAGGATGTCGAGGTTGAGGGCGCTGGCCCCCGCCTGAAGATTCAGGGCTCCGGCGGAAAGTGTGATCGTGTCGAGAACATTGCCGACGCGGCGTGCGAGCAGCGTACCTCCCTTGACCGTGAAATTTTTGATCGTCGCGTTGCCGCCGTTGGTGTAGGCGTACAGATTGCCGTTGATGAGTTCCGAACCGTCGACGATCACGCCCTGTGCGTTCCATACACTGTAAGTTGCGCCGTCGTTGATGACCAGATTGGAGGTGTTGGTGGTAATATCAGGCATTTTTTACTCCTTGTTCCTTACTCCGAATGATCCGTTGCTATTTTTTTGTCAATTATTTTCCAGAAATTCGTAAGCCTTTTCCACCCCGCTCGTTCCACCGGTGGTGCAGGCTTCGTAAATGGCCCTTGCGTACGGCGTTTTGCCGCCTTGCGTCGAAAAGGTGATCATACCGTAATATTCCACCAGACTGTCGGAGCTGACGGTCGATACGTTTCCCGCGAGCGTTGCGATGTTGCACCGCTCGCTGTGCACCGCAAACAATGTGCCGTAGGCCAGATTGTTGGTACCGATGCTGGGAGCGTACATGTGGGAAAAGGCTCCGGGACCGTATGCCGCCGCATCCCCGAGAAGAATTACTTTGCTGGGGGATAGATTTTCCTCCTTGACCTTGCTGTCCATGTTGTTAAGCGTCATGCTGTTGTAATATCCGCGTCTGTAGAGATTGGAAGAGTTGAGCTGAAGCCCGAGGAAGTTTTCGCCGTTGTTGTAAGCGGAACCGTAGACCTGATACGCCTGATTGTTGTTGGGCTTCAGCTGATATGACGGACAGTGCAGAAAAGGTATCGTATCGGTGTCGGGATAATCCTCGGGGATGACCGAGAGGTACTTCCCCTTGCCGAGTGCATACGGATAGGCGCTCCGGTGCATGTTGAGGGCTTTGGTTCGGCTGTTGGAGTTCTGCCAGAATTCGCGGTGGTCGTTGCGATAAGTCTGCGCCAGCAGCCCCAGTTGTTTCAGGTTGTTCACACAAGTGGTCCCCTGAGCCCGAGCCCGCGCCGACTGCAATGCGGGCAGCAGGATCGCCGCGAGGATCGCGATAATGGCAATCACGACCAGAAGTTCGATCAGCGTGAATTGTTTTTTCCGCATCTTACTCAACCCCTTTTGTTCCGGCTTTTCGCCGTCCGAGTGGCGAAGAACCTTGTTTTTATCGAAATCAGTTCCGAATTATCAAAACATTACCTTTTCCCTTGCGGCGGCAGCAATTCTATTCTGACATCCGTTATTTCGGCTCTCGCTCCCTTGTCGGTGAACACCCGCGGGACAACGAGCCCGGTGTGCTTGGCCGGAATAAGAACGCAGCTGAACGTATTGGGGGCTGCCGTAAGTTTGAAAGCTGGCGAGACGCTTCGGGGCAGCAGATTGCAGCCGTCGCTGGAATAACCGGACTGCTTGTACTGAGGCGCTCCGATCTTGCCGTTGTGCGCGAGATAATTCCACAGGCCCATGCGCAGGTTTCCGCTTCCCGACGCCCTGACCGTGATGCGCACCCGACCGCCCGGTTCGATCGCGAGCTTGGGGTACATGTGCCCGCAGTAATATGCGGGACCGCGTTCGCCCTCGGTGATGATCGCCTTGCCGCCGGAGATCCCGACGCCGGGATTGCTGCGCTGATTCCCGTCGGTGAAACCCCACGGAGTAGTAAAATCGCCTTTGAGATAATGCGCGAATTCGCTGTTCGGATCAAGCCAGTAGGCTTCCGAAAGGGCGATCCACCCCCACTGCGGGTCCTTCGCCGCTTCCTCCGGGTCGCTGAAACGCGCCGAGCGCGCCGGTTTGTCCGGAGTGATGTTGGCGATGACGATGGTGTTTTTGCCCTTCACGAGTACCCCGGCGGGGATGGTGATGACCATGCGCCCCCAAAGTTTCTCCGGGAAGCGGTTGAGCCCGGCAAACACCGATTTGCCGTTTACGGTGACGCTCATTTTGGAAACGCCAGGCTTGTCATCATCCTGCCCCTCTATGAAGAAGTAGCTCGGAGCCGCGGGGGCGTATTTCAAGTTCATCGTGATCGTAACCTTGCTGCGGTCGACTTCGGTTTTCGCCCCGGCGGGAGCGTAGGCATCGACCGGCGCACCGCCTCCGACGGGACGGCGCAGCGCCACGCAGTAACGCGGAGGACACTCGTAACCGTAGAGTGCCGGAGCTTCGGCCCCGCGCATAGCCAGCGGCTTGAAGTACCAGCCGCCCGGGATGCTGTCGGCCGATGCGAAGTACGACTTGGGATCGGCGAGGAATTCGTCGATGAAAGGTTCGTTCGCCCAGAACTTGCCGGTGTCGGGGATATTCAGTCCGGTATTGGCTTGGAGGAAGCTTCGGGTATTCTGATCCGCGCTGACTCTTTCGAACTTTTGCGGCGCTTCACGCGCCATGGTTATGAAATCGACGAGGCGTTTCACGAACGCATCCAACTCCGCCTCGGTTCCGCATGACGACGGTCCGTATTTGATGAAGTCCTCGGCGAGGACGCACTTCTTTTCCTCGAATATCCGGGCGCGCACCACTTTGTCATCGCCTGCTGCCGCTATCGCTTTGTCGAAGAGCTTGTAGAGCTGGTCGAAGGCGGCACGGTCAAGAGCGCTGCGGGTGTGCAGCTGATGCCCGCAGAAAACCACTACGCATTTGCCTTCCTTGTCCTTGTGTTCGTAATTGCGGGCGTAATCGTCGATGAAGAGAGTTATTTCGTGCATCGCCTCGCCGGCCTTGCCGTAGTAATAGAGGTCGAACTCTTCCATGAGTTTGTCGGCGTCTTCGCCCAAGTTCCAGCGCGGCATCACGAAATTCACCGCTGCCGGGGTGTAATGCCACTGGTACATATAGAAATCGCCGCTGCCGAACCGGTTCAGATACTCCGCCATGCGCACCATCCCGAGCGGACGGGCGTCGTCGTAAGTCTGGAACCCGAGACGCGATGCGTCACCGCCGAGTGCCTGGTTCCACTCTTCGACCATCTTGATCCCCGCGCGGTTGCGCTCACAGTCTGCATGCAGAAGGCACGGCAGTACGTGTTCCGTCAGGCAGAGGAAGACGTGGATGTTGTCCGCAGGCTTGACCTTTTTCGGCGGGTAACAGCGGTTGAGATAGGCACCGCGGAAAAACTTGATCTTGGGATCGATCTTCTTGAGTTCCGCAGCCGCGGCGTTGGAAAAGTCCATCAGCAGTTCGGAGTTGGTCTGTTTGGTCCCGTTGAAGGCGACGCACTTGGGGCAGAGGCAGAAGAGACTGTTGTCGCCCGGTTCAAGGCAAATACGACTCAGAAAGGGGTGCGCTTTCACGAAATCGGTCAGCCCCTCGAGCATCACTTTGCGGGCGTCTTCGTTGGAGAAGCACTGATGGATGAATACCGGCTCGTGGGACGCCACGCGCTTGCCTTCGGCATCCATCATGAAATATTCGGGGTGAGTACCGAAATAATCTTCGCGCGGCATCGTGATGTTGAGAAAATGTATCCAGTTGCCGTTGTACATGTGATAGTAGTCGACATCGTTCTCCATATACCGGAGTTCGCGGAGCTTGCCCCCCGACATTATCGAGTGCGGCAGACTGTGGAGCATGGCGTTGTAACGCGGATAGACGGAGCGTTCGACAGCGGGGAGTTCCGCCACCGGGAGTGTCGGCATCTTCACGCAGTCGGGCGCGTAATGGGCGTAGCCGAGCGCCACCCTCATATAGTCGAAGAGAGCAGGACCGAGATCATCGCTTTCACTGCATTTCAGCGTAATGCCTGACGAATTCACTTTGAGATCCCAGCCCCGGGAAAGCTCCGGATCGACCACCGCGGCGAAAGCTCCGGTCGTCGGTTCGACAGTCTTGACCGTTTCGATCGGAAGAGCGACACCGGTGAGTTTCCACAGCCAGCCGCGCCACATCGCTACGCCCCAGCGCGTCACGATGTCGGCGTTTTCTGGGAGCAGGAGTTTCGTAAGCTTGCCGCCGTTCGGCAACGCGATCTCACCGCCGATTTCGGGATAAACGGGAACAAGCTTCAGATCCGCAAAGCTGATCTCAGCACCGGCTTCGGGGGTAATCAGGATAAAGAAGCCCGGACAGGTGAAATCGAAATTCTGCCATTCGTCGCTCGGAGCCAAATCGCCACCGTTGAGGAGACGGATCTTGCCCTTGTTGAAGCGCACCCGACCAGTCGCCCGGTAGCTTTCCGCAGGCGGAAGAACGTTGAACCCGACGTAGAAATGGATCATTTCGCCGGGGTTTTCGACATACGGCGCGGGAAGCGGATCGGGGAACAAGATCGTCGCGACGCCGTCCTTGACGTCAAGCTTGAAACACTCCTCGCCTGGAATGTATTTGCGGTGTTTGCCGATCCAGCGGGTGCGGGCGAGATCGTTCATCATGCAGCCGCGGATACCCGTCAGCTTGCCGTGGATCATGACCGGTTCGATCCGGTCGAAACGCAGCATGTTGACCTCGGTGTCAGCGGCGCAGAGCGTCGACACCGCCGCACATGCGAACAGGAGAACGGCGTACTTTTTCAGCAACATCATACAACCCCCATACTTGTGATGTGAACGATCCTTAAGCCACATATCAAATATACCGTATTTTATCAAATAAAACTATGCAAATAATGCTTTTTATTGCGCTCAAACTGACAAAGTGTTTTACTCCAAGTCGGCCTCCAAAATTACGGAACCATGCGGCGGGATCTTGACGGTGAGCATCCGGTCTCCGTTCACGATCGCTGCGGTCTCCACCGGAAGCGACGGATCTTCCGTCAGCGACCTGACATCCGTTACCGCGGCACGTACCAGAAGCGTACCCGTCCGATACCTTCCGTCGCGGTTGCGCGCCAAAATCCGCATGGTCTTATTGCTCGCGTACCACGCCCACGCCTGAAAAGCGCCGCATTCCGAATTGACGGTTGGGTACACATTGAGCTCCGACGCCAACCGTGCATAAACGCCGCTGTCGCGAACATTCGGCTCCGGCAAAGCGTTGAGCCACGAAACGGGTTCCGCACACTTTTGGGGAGCGACCAATTCCGCCGTTTCGCAGAAGCGCAATTCCCCTTGCTCTCTAAGTTCGAAGCCGAAGGTGCCGTCGCGCATCAACCCCACGAGGCAGAGAACTCCGGCATGGCGTTCGATCATACGCCACTCCTCTTCGGGGTAGAAAGCCGGATTGAACACCGCAAGCGGCAGTTTCCCCTCCGTTTCGTTCAGCTTTTCCACCGTGATCTGCGACACCAAAGCCGCCCCTGCGTGGAGCATCTCGGTCAGGAGCGTGTTCGATGAAGGAAAACGCTTTTCGCCCGTCAGAGTTGCGTATCGGGAAAATTCCTGTTCGAAGGCGCGATCGCTCCACACCGTGTGTACTCCGGGCGGAAGCGGTGTTGCCGAGTTGCCGGAAAATGCGAGCGTATGCACCGCGTCGATGGTGCGCCATTCAGCGGGCGTGAGACCATCTCCGAGACAAACCAGCAGACCTTCGGTACAGCGGACACCGTTGCAGAACAGATTGTTGAGAGTATAGGACTCCGAACGCATCCACTCCGGCGCATGGCGGAGCGCGTCATACTGCTCCATACCGTCTTTGGTAGCGCCGAGCAGTACGAGCGGAGTGTCGGGAAGCATGGCCTTGAGGCGCTGCACCGCCGCGAGTCGCTGGTCGAGACAATCAGGTTCGATGTCGTTCCAACCCTCGAGTTCACACACCGCCGCCGATGCCTCTACGACAAAGCTGTCGATGCCGATCGCGGCAAGTTTGCGGTAATCGACTCCGTAGCGGAAGAGCGCTTCGAAAGGATCACGCGTCCAGCAACTGTTGAGGCGGCAGGAAAGATTTTCCCGTTTGAGGGAAGTGACGATCTTTTTCCAGAATCCGGCGTGGCGCTCCGCGTGGAAGCAGCTCCACGCTTCGCGCGCATGGCCGAGTATCCACTCGGCGCGCTCCGGAAGCGGCAGATCGGGCAAGTCGAGTTTCGTATATTCGGAAAACTGTTTCACCATATCGTCGGAAAAATCCCCGTCGCACAGCGCCTTGCGCGGGTGTCCGTACCCGTCGCTGCCATGGAATCCGGAAAATCCGTAGTCCTTGAGAAACGCGGTCAGCTGCCCGACGAAGAAGTCCTCGTACAATATCCCGTCCGCCAGATGCTTCCACAGGCAGAAGGTTGAGGCGCTACGGCTTCCGTCGCGGCGTTCGACCATGAGCTCCGGATGGCGATCTATCCACTCGACGGCTTTGCGGCGCACATGGTGACGCTCCGCCTGCTCGGGGGTGACCACCATGTCAAAAAACGAGGCGAAGACTTCGATGCTGCGCTTTTTGAGCTCTGCGACCAACCCGCGCAATTGAAACGCCGTCCAATCCTGCCGTTGCCGTTCCTCGTTGAAAGGGCGTCCGAAGTAGGAGCACTGAAGGTCGCCAATCAGGAAGTCGTGCTCCAATCCCGAGTGGGCGTGGACGATCTCCGGACTGAATAGCAGCAGCGAAACGAAATCCGGCTGTACCGGCATCCTCCCGAGATACTCCGCCACGCCGTAATCGGCGAGCGTGTTGTCGAAGCCGATCAGCTCCACCCAAATCCCCTTTTGCGGGGCGCGTATGTTCCGTTCGACGTTCAATCCAGCGTCTCCCGTTCCAGCTTGTCCATGAGTCTCTGTGCAAACACGGCGGCGCGTATCCACGGCAGATTTTCCTCCGGGACGGGTAGCCCCAACGCCCGTGAAAGATCGAGACCGATCACCGCATTGCCCTCCGGATTCAAATGGAGCTCGTCACGCATCAGCAGCCGGTACGCGGCAATGTCGTATCGGCGCAAGCGTTCCCAGCGGGGATAGTTATCTTGCAGAAATTCGCCCGCCGCTTCGCGCAATATCTCCGTGTAAGGGCGCAAGTTTTCCGCCCAGTCCGGTCGGGTAGCCGCGAGTTTTTCCACATCGCAGGCGTAACAGCTTTGGAACAGGACTTCGCCGCCCAGGGCTTCGACCCGCGCCCTGACTTCGAGCAGATCGCGACGGAATTCCGTTTCGGAGACATGGCGGCGTGGATTCGCGTCGTTGATCCCGGCGGTGAGGATGACGAGATCCGGTCTGAACGGCGCGACATCGCGGTCAAAGCGAGCCAGTAGTTCGCCAACAGTGTTGTTGCTCGTTCCGGCGTTGAGGCAGAGTGCGGGGTTGTCCACCGAACTTTTGTCGTCAGTCCAGCGGCGGTATTTGTGCATGAGCCCCATATTTATATAGTCGAACCAGTGCGCACCGACCATGAAATGCTCGGTCGCGGAGTCGCCCAGAGCGAGCACGCGGACGTGTTCCCCAGCGTCTATCCGCTTGAATATGCGCAAGTTTTCGACCGGACGGATCATAATTCAACCGTTTCTATCCGCATGAGCTCCGCGGTGCGTTTCAAGGTCGCCGCGCAGTCGCCATGAACGGCGATGGCGTGGTGCGCCACCCCGACACGGATCAGTTCTTCCAGAAATTCCTTGACCGGCTTGTCGATCTTCACCATGGCGTGGAGCTCGTTGCACGGCAATGTCGGGAAGTCGAATGCTTCGCCGCGCGAAATCAGCATCCGGTAGGTCTCGCCGCAGTTGAGCACGTGCCCGAAGGTGACGGGACCCGGTTTCATGATGAGTTCGTAGTTGAGCCCGCTTCCCTTGAAACCCCACTCTTCCGGGGACCCCGTGAGGGTGATCCGATCATCCGAGGCAGCGAGACTCGGTGTCCCGATACCGTGACCGAGCAGGAAAAGCGCGTTGTTCGCCTCGTCAAACTGCCCCCACTCCGCCTGTAGCGGCATGTTGCCGGTAAACTCTTTCATGAGATCCATCATAACAAGCCCCCCCACGTCGCCTTCGCAGGTCACGGGGAAACCGTCCTGTTCCATGAGCAGCGATGCACCCATCCGCGCCGGTGCTCCGGTCATCTTTTCGAGGTAGTGCTGACCGAGGAAACACAGCCCGTTCAGGTTGAATTTGCGGTACAATGCGCGCATGGCGAGTCCGAGTTTGACCGACTTTATCACGTCCTCGCGGTCGAGGTTGCGGCTACGGAACCGCTTGAGCAGCTGATCCGAGACCGCTTCCGCTTCGGCATCGTCCACCTTGCGCCACAGATCTATCAGATGCTCCGCCTGAATGGTCATGATCTCCGGACCGAGGAACCCCTTGACCTTGGCGCGGTCGAATTCGAGGTCGTACATCCCCCGGAACACGTGACCGATGATCCCGTAGGTCGAACCGGCAAGGCGCTTCGCCGCATGAACGGCCTGAACTTCCGAGGCGATCTTCCGGTACGGCTCCGCATCGGCGATCTCACCCACGACGACCCGGTAGTCGAGCTTCATCTTGTGGAAGCTGCCGGACAGCTGGGTGATCGCGATCAGGGCGGAGTTGCGCATGGTCGCAACGTAGTTGTCTCGCGGATTGACGTCGTGCCCGGTCTGGGAGTTGAAGAGTATAACCACCGGGCGCGAAGCGCAACGGTTGATGGCGTGCATGGTGATGAAGTCGGGCAGATAAGTTCCCGCGATCACGACCAGCACATCCAGCTCCGCGGCGCGCAGGATCTGCCCCGCTTCTTCGGCGCGGTCCAGCGTGTCGACCATGCCGGGATAGGTGAACTCGCAGTCGGGGAGCGCGGCCTTGAGCCGCTCCGCCGCACCGGCGAGATCGGATGCCACCTGACCTTCCAGCTCGGGATACATCCTCCAGTATTCGAAATACCCGAGCCCCAGAAGACCGACATGCGCCTTGCGCCGTGGCGGCGTTTTGGTCAGTACGTCGCCGAACACACCGGCATCCTCGGCGTCGAAACTCGTGATCTGTACTTTTTTGTTCATGCGTTCACCTGATCGGCAAGAGTTTTCAAGTTCGCGAAGACGATCTCGCGCCCCTCCTTCGCCGCAGTCTCGCGGGCAAAGGCGTAAAGCTCGCGCAGAAATCTCAGCCCTTCGCCCTCGTGGACGGGGTCGACGTGGCAGACCGTCACGAAGGGGATGTCGAGACGCATACAGCTCATGAGATCGCGGTGCGCCATCTTCATCGTCAGTTCATACCGCGCGGGAGTGAGATACCAAGTGTAGTCGCAGGTGAGCGGAAGCTCCAGCCCATGCGATTTCGCGCGCAAGGCCTCATAGCGTTCGCGGGTGATGTCGCGGGGCGGAACATCCATTTTGTCCAATAGATAATCCCACCCGGTCTCTTGCATACAGCAGCTGCTGTCGTAGCAGTATTTTTCGCCCGCCAGCGCGGCGAACATTCCCGAACTTTCCTGCAACGCCGGAGCCCGAAAGCCTGTTACCGCAAAACCGAAGGCGTCTTCCAGTATCCTCCGCCCTTCACGCAAACGTTTGGTGCAGTTTTCGACGCTGTGGTCGCGTTCCAGCGCTTCGGCGTTTTCCCGTGCATAACGCTTGTTTTCCACCTCGTGCGGAAGATCCAGCACCATGGCGGGCGGTATGCCGAGCTCGAAACGGTTGTGGCGCAGTCCGTGCTGACCGAAATCGAATCCGGCATCGTGCGCCGCTTTGATCGCCGGAAGATAGCGGTCGCTCAACGTGAAAAACGGTCTGTCGCTCTCTTCGTCAATGGGTACCACGAAGAAGGTGGCCGGGATCTTCTCGCTTCGGAAAAATTCGATCAGGTGTTCGAAATTTTCCGGCTTGCACCAGTCGCGCAGCGCCACGTCGTCGACGGTCATCCCGAAATAAAACGGCTTCATCAGAACATCTCCTCCATGTCGCGCACCCCTTCCAAGAGATAGAAACTCTGCCGGAACGGTTCGCCGTATCGGAATCCCGCCCGGCTGCCGTGATAGCGTGCCCGCGCCTCCAGCGCGTTGTCGAGTTCGCCGAGGTGGTCGTGCGCATCCTCGAAGCACATCCATGCTTCCATCTTGTCGGCGAAGGTGTCGGTGATGTCCACGATGTGGCTCGGTTCCGGCAGCGGGTCGTTGACCTCGAAGTGATAGTATTTCCCCGCCCGGTGGGGCTCCGCGCCGAAGTCCGCGCTGCAAGCCCATGCCGCCTGATTCCAGGCGTCGCGGCTGATGGTCGCCATGCCGTGATGCTGAAAATACTCGTTCCACCAGTGCGCGAAGATCACATCCGGCTTGTGTTGGCGGATCACCCGGATGCACTGCTGGTAGAATTCACGCGTGGCGTCTACGCCGAAGTCCGGCACGTCGTAGCACTCGAAACTCGCGACGCCGAGCCGTTCGTGAGCCTTCACGGCATCGCGCTTGAAACGCCTGACCGCGTTGGCGGAGTCGCCGGGATGCGTGTAGGCCTCATCGCCGTTCCCGAAACAGAAAACGTCCACCTGTATTCCGCTTTTTACCATCTTGGCGATGGTACCGCCCATGGCGATCACCGAATCGTCGAGATGCGCCCCTAAAACCAATGCCCTTTTCATGAAAAAACCTCAATTCCGGTTGATGTTCTTTTGATTACGCTTAAATATAACGCTTTTTCAAGCTTGAAACAACGCGAAAACTGCTGTATATTGGGCGCATTGTGATAAATGTGAATCGCGGGAGCACTCATGGATATCGCCGCACTTAACAGCTTGGTCTTCGCGAGTTTGGGACAGGAAAAACTGTTGTGGGAGTACCGCGACATCCTTCTTCGGCTGGTCGGCGTGGTGATCGATTTCCGCAACGCGCAGGGGGAATCTCTGCGTCTCGCATCATTGAAACATTTCAACCCCTACTGCGTGATGATCCGCAACACCGCGGTCGGCGGAGAGGCGTGCAACCGGTGTTCACGCGAACAGGTGTCCGTCGCGATCGACAAACGTGAGTGTCACACCTACTGCTGCCACGCGGGACTTACGGAGCTGACTCTGCCGCTTTTCGATTCTTCCGGAGTCTTCATCGGTTGCATGAACTCCGGACAGTTTCTGATGGAAAACGCAGCGGTCTTCGGAGATGACGAATTGCGCGAAGTCGCCGAGCGCTGCGGTCTCGAGTTTTCCCAGGTCGCCGAACTTTACCGCCGCTCCCCGCGGCTTACGTCCGAACAGCTGGAAGGGATCACGGGGTATCTCGCACTGATCGGCAGACTCATCACCCGCACCCACGACCGGCTTTCATTCATGGCCAAAGTCGACGCGCCGGATCGGGCGGAGTTGATCCGCAAATATGTGGAAGAAAACTACATGAATAAAATCACCGTCGCCGGATCATCGAGGCGTTTCTTCATGAGCCAGGGGTATTTCCTGCACTTCTGCCGCAAGGAACTCGGAATGAGTTTCATGAGCTATGTGACGATGTTCCGCGTTTCCAAGGCCTGTGAGATGCTGACCGAGACCGAATTGCCGATCTCGGATGTCGCCGAACTCTGCGGCTTCGGCGGCATGTCGCAATTCAATCGGAATTTCCGCGCGGCGATGGGTATGACTCCGCGCGCCTACCGAAAGAATTCATGACCTGAAATTGGCGTCTTTGTCAAGCCACGCGGTAGGTCACGCATGGGTGACCCGGCATCCTATCCCCGCCCCCACCCCTAAAACGCAAACCGGCGGCCGGGACTCCTCCCAGCCGCCAGTTACACATCACTTCAGCAGCTCTTTCTCCTGCTTCTCCCACTCCGGCGGAAAGCTCTTCCGCAGCACCGTCATGGTGAGGTCGGACTCGCCGAGGATCAGCTTGTGGACGATCTTCGGCGAGAGGAGAGTGAGGCGAACCGCCTTCGCCACCGTGTCGAATAGCGGCAATACCTATCGGCGCATAATCATCCCGCTTTTCAAAAAATTTGAGATATATATCACTTACGTGGAATAAGTCCACGCGCACTTGGCCCTGTCGGGTCCTCCGGGACTCGGCAGAGCCTTTTGTGTTTTAAACGCTTCACACCCAACCACAAGGAGGTAAAAACAAATGCAAATCGAGGTGTCGAAGAATGAGTTGGCCGGAGCGTTGAGCGCTCTGGGAAAGTTGGTCTGCAGAACGGCTCCGGTGGAGCTCTTCCGGTCGCTGCGGATTGAAGGCAAGGAAAACAAAATCGAGCTCCAGACCACCAGCATCGACGAGGTGCTGACCTGTACCATCCCCGCCGAGGGAGCGGGCGAGTTCCGCGTCGTCGTGAATTTCGACGAGTTCCGCACCGTCGTCCGTTACGGGCGCAACAAGTCGACGGTTCTCGTTTATGAGGACGGACGGTTCGGTGTCGACAGCACCCTGATGCGTACCGGCCACGTCGATTGGCCGGAAGAGCAGCACGAAGAGGGCGAGTGCAAGGTCGCCGAGCTGCCGGAGAACTTCATCGGCAAATACTTGGCGACCGCGGCTCCGATCGTGGATCGCAACGGCTATCGTCAGGTATTGCGAGGTATCCACCTCTGCAAGTATGGCGTGGTCGTCACCAACGGCAAGGAGCTCTTGCACATCGACCTTCCGCTGCCCATCGAAGATCTGACGATCCCGTTCCCGCACGCACTCTTGGCGACGAAGTGCGAAGACGCGGGGCGAGTCGTGACGTGGTGCGAAAAGGAGTGCCGTTACTTCCGCTTCGAGTTCGGCAAGTGGCGGTGGTCCGGCAAAGCGCTGGTCGGCAACTATCCCGATTGGCGCAGAGTGATCCCCGAGCAGGGCAATTTGACCCACATCGTCAATTTCGACGTCGACCGGGTGGAACAGATGGCGACCTTCCTCAAAGGCGTTCCGGACAATCCGCCCAACAACCCGATCATGCTGTCGATGGGCAAGGAATCTGCTCTGCATGTCGCCTCCGAAAGCGGTATGCAGATCGACATCCCGGCATCGTTCCTGACCTACTGGGGCGACTTGAAGCTCACGGTCAACAAGAACCTGCTGCTGCGGCTGCTCAACGAGGGGCATCGCCGCCTCGCCATCGCCAACGACAGCGCTCCCTTCATCGCCACGGGCGGCATCGGTCGTTATATCGCCATGCCGCTCGCTCCCCATAAGCAAATCGTTCAACCCCAAACCCAACCAAAGGAGGAATCCCAAATGAACGAAAGCATCCCCAACGTGGCTGCCCCGCTGCAGCCGGTCACCCCGATCATCAACACCGAACCCGCGGCCGTCAATCCGTTGGACGAACTCGCCGCCGCGATCGACGAATTCAAGGCTCGTTTGCGCGCCATGTTCGACGAATCGACGCTCTTGAGCCGCAAGGTCAAAGAGGTCGCCCTCGCGAACAAGCAGAAGGAGCGCGACTTCGTTCAGGCGAAGCGTACCCTCGAACGCATCCGGATGGCGATCTAACGCCAGCAAACATCAACCCCAGAGAGGTCTGCGGCAACAATGCCCCGGCCTCTCGTATTTTTTAAGGAGAAGAAAAATGCTGAAACTCAATGCCGCCTATTCCAAGAAGGTCCCCGCCGAAGGGGAGTACACCAGCCAGAGCTATCATGCGTCCATCGAAGTCGAGCTCCCGGACGGTCTCAGTCAGGAGCAACTCAACGACAAGATCCACGCGACCTTTGCAATGGTGCGCGAGTCCGTCGAAGCGGAACTCGGCGAAAACAACGCCCGTAAAAACGGCGAGCTTCCGCCGCAGGAAACCGCGAATCCCGCTCCGCAGGGCAATCGGTCTGCCGGTGCCAACAACACGGTTCCGGCGAGCCCCAAGCAGATCAGCTATCTCTTGTCTCTCGCCAATCGTCGCGGGATCACTCCGCAGCAGATCGCGGCGCAGCACAATGTCGCCAACGTCGATCAGCTCACGAAGCGCCAGTGTTCCGCTCTCATCGAGCAGTGGAAGGCGGCGTAAGCATGGAGACGGTGGAAAAACTGCGCGAGGCTCCGCATTTCAGCTATACCTCGCTCAACACCTACTTGCAGTGCCCGATGAAGTACGCCCTGCGCTACATCGAACTCGCTCCGGTCGAAAGGATCGGGGCGAGTTTCCCGTTCGGGCGGGCGTTTCACGCGGTGCTGTCTGCACGGGCGATCAACGGAGCGACGTTTACGCTGAACGACGGCCTGGATTGTTTTGCCGAGGTCTTCAAGGCGGAAACCGATGCCGCTGGAGCGGCGCTGGCCTACAAGCCGGACGAGTCTTTCGACGGCTGCATCGGCAAGGCGGGCGATATGCTGGCGGTCGCGTTCGACAACTGGCAGGACGACTACACCGTCAAGAGCGTTGCCGAGCCGTTCTCCGTGACGATCCCTGGTGTCGAACGTCCGCTGATCGGCGAATTCGATCTGGTGGTCGAGGACGGCGGACGCGAGTGCTGTATCGTGGACTGGAAAACCGCCAGTTCGAGATGGCCTGCCGGTAAAGCGGATTTCGAGCATCAGGCAACGGCATATTGCTACGCGTTCCGTGCCAAGTATCAGCACAACCCGCTCTTCCGGTACGATGTCTACACCAAGACGAAGGTCCCGCAGGTCGGATGCTGGTACACGGTACGGACGGAAGACGAACTGAACCGCTTCGAGGGGCTCTGCCGTCAGGTGGAGCGCTGCGTCGATGCCGGAGCATTCTACCGCAACGAAAGCCAGATGAACTGCGCCGATTGTCCGTACAGGGATCGGTGCCGCAAAGGAGGTGTCAAATGAGCCTGATGATGTGCGAAGGCAAATACGTCGGTCGTGATGAGATCGCCAATG
>Ga0265298_10004182_pt1 | contig 18567 bp, 18 predicted proteins | sample AusTroGonzalo_MG_3_FD_193486 | JGI IMG/M metagenome (GOLD analysis project Ga0265298, IMG submission 193486) | Bovine rumen microbial communities from tropical cattle in Woodstock, Queensland, Australia - Gonzalo_01 | ecosystem: Host-associated > Mammals > Digestive system > Stomach > Rumen ... | reverse complement strand
ATAAGTATCTATTGCTTGTACAACAAAATTATATATTCCTCCAGACGTTACAGGTTTATCACTTCCAGGTCTAGGTGTTGTATCAAAAGTTATAGCACCTTCAGGTATTATAGCAGAATCTACATAAGATTTTAATATCTGCAAACTTTTAGCAGTAGGTGCTTTAACTTCAGAATTAAATTGTTGATTTGATATATCAGAAGGATTATTAGCATTAACAAGATCTTCCTTTGAAACATTAATTTCCAAAGGAATAGCGTTTAATATAATCTTTCTAACTATTGGCATATTAATAATATTAAATTGTAGGATTTATACTAGCATTTATTACATTGCCAGGTGCATCCTGTAAATAACCATCATTATCAACTAAGAATATACGATATTGAATATGATTACTTATACAATATTTCTTATCATTTGATAAATTAGCAGTAATTGTACGAATTGTATCATTAAAAGAAATACCACCATATATGTTATCTCCTTTTAATGGAAATTCTGATTCATTTATACCTAATTGTTCAGCCCAATATTCAGCAGAATGTCCAAAACCAAGTATATTAATTGTTATTGTTTCAGGAGTACTTCCAAAACAAGAAACTTGTAAATCATAAGCTATTGATTTTGATACAGGCTGTGTATATATTGGAATTTCTGAATATTTGGTAAATTTACCTAAATATCTAATTTGTCTAAAATCATATTCTCCAGAATATTCTATTCCATAACATTGAGCAAAAACTTTACCATTCTTTGTAACTACAAATATATCATATGCAGGAATTCTTCCTTCAATTTCCCATTCTATTATAGGATAATCAATATCATAAGTTTCTGCATTTTGTTCTGTATTTTCCATTTCAATATATACATCTCGTGTATATCCTGATTCTGGTAAAGTTAATCCTGTAGTAGTACTACCACTATTTATTTTTTTATTATATATACTAACTTTATTTGAATTATGTTCTTTTACAGTTATTTTAAATTTAATATCACTATTAGTATCTGCATGATCCAATCTTATAGATAATGATGTTTCATAACTACCAGAATCTGTATAAGAAACTAATACATGATTTGTAGGATTATCATTAGCTAAAATACTATTTATTCTAGATATTCTAACTTGTCCTTGATCTGTAATAGGATTCATAATCACAAATCTTAAAATTCTATTAGATATAGATGCTGGTAATACCATAGTTCCTTCATAGCACTGAGGATAATCTTCAGATTCTGGAACTAAAGTATTTGTATCTACACTTAATATACCTAAAAGATTTTGATTATCATATACTAATATATCTAAAGCATCTCTTATTTCAAATACATTATTTGTATCTCCATAATTTGCATCATCCTCAAAAGTATATGCTTTAGCAGTTAAAGTTCTTGTAACAGGATTATATATATAATCAACTTGTATAGTTTCAACCATATATTGAAGTCCTGACATAAAGAACTTATCATATATTCCAACTTTCTTATTTACAGCTTTTGATGTTACTGGCTTTTTTTCATTATTAACATTATCTGTTAAATTAATCATTGTATCTACATCTATAGGTACATATTCTTCAGATAAACTATCATAAACTAATGATTGACCATTAGAAGGAGAATTAGGTTTCTTAATAGCCTTTTCATCAGAAACATCTATAGTATTTCCGTTAATATTTAATTTAGAAACTTTCATATTTATATAGTTATTCAGTTTGACCTCTAGTATCTATAGTTAAAGTTTCTGTACTTTCATCATAGTTAATGATTAATTTAGACCAAACTCCATTCTTACGAAGATATAAACCATCATCTGTAGGAACATCATCTATTTTATCATTTAAACTATCATTTAACTCTTCATTTATTGTATGTTGAGTTTTATTGCCATCTGAAATATATTCAGCATCTGTGACTTTTCCTCCAACTTGAGCAGGAATTAAATCATCTGGTATTTGTATGCTCATATTATCCTGTTATTAATAATCTATAATTGCCTTGTTTAAATCCAGGTCCACTAGCTGTTGTTTCTCCAAAATTAACTATATAACAATCATAAATAATTCCGTTTATTTCAGTTACTGCATATTGTTTATGATATCTCATATCAAATCCACTATTAAGATTTGTGTCATCCATACGAATTTCATCTATATTCATATGGCCTTCAATTCTAGGAACAACTATTACTAGCCATTGACCATCAATATTAACTTGGAAATCATATTCTTTACCATTTAAAGATGCAATATCATACATCGGAGAAAGTTTATGATAAGGATCAATTACATAAGAATAATTATATCCTGTACCTAAATAACAACAAGGAACTGCCTCTAATTGTATTATATCACTATTTTTATTTGTACCATCAACAAATATAGCTCTTACAAAGAATCTATTTACACCTGATATTGTAATATCAAAATTATAAATAGACCAATTTTCTACAAACTTAATTAATTCATTATTATTGTTACTATCTATTTTATATAATTCTAATCTTGAAATATTCTTTTCTGTTCCTACAACTTCAGCTCGTATAGTTTTACGTGTACCATTTTCTACAAGATCTGAATTATAAGTTAAATTAACTCTACAATTAGGTTCTTGATTTTCATTATTATATGTACAATATACTTCTTTTGTAGCAAATATTTCAGGATTTGAAGCACTTGTAGCTTTTATTACAACTCTGTTATTATTTGCATTTGATTTCAAATATAATACACCTGTTGTACTATCTATATAAGCATATTCATTTCCTTGTCCTTCAATTACAGTCCAAACAATACTTTGTTCAGTTGTATCTTCAGGATTATATACAATTGAATATACAGAAGAAACACCATCTATTTCATCAGCTCCAAGTATATCTAAACTTTCTAAAGGTTTAGGATTACCATATCTAGCCTCAAATATAGGTGGATCTTGAAAATCAGCAAACAATTCAGCATTTTCTTCTTCTACGGGGAAGCTTATGCTATCAGGTATTGTAATATTTTTATATTTAAGACTTAATGTACTATCAATATAACTTATTAAAGTTTCTGCAAGTTTAGTTTGTCCTAATTTATAAGCAGCTACAGCTGAATTAAACATATTAAAACATTCTATAATTCCAGAATCTTTATCAGTACATGAAGCTTTACAATCTTCAAGCATATCAATTCCGTAATCAGCAAGAGCACATAGCAAACGAGTATATACGGGAATATACTCAGTTGGTATATCTATATATACATAATTTGCATTTTGTTTAATATTATCACTCATAGTTCTGATACTTTTCTAAAAAGTAAATTTATTCTATTCTTTCTAACATCATCAAAAACTCTATAGTTTTTATATGCACAAATAAGAATATTATACCACTGTAATCTTATAAGAGAACTTTTGCTAGGAATTAATCCTAAAGCATTACATTGTCTTATAGAATTAGCAATGCTTGCTACTCTATTTTCTAGAGTAACAAGCATTTCATTTACAAAGTTAGCATCATTTGCCATATTTTATGTATTAAAAGTTTTATTATTTACATAAGTAGAATACTCATTTATAGAAATATTTATTCTATTGCTAACTTGTGTTATTCTTGATATAGCATCTTGTCCATTGTAAACAATAGCTATTATATTATCCGCAATCTCCTTTATCCATTCCTCTTTTAGTTTTGATGCTACGTTTACTTCTTTAATTTCATAAGATGAAAGACTAGAGTATAATTTATAATATTCAGTACTAACAAGTTTATTAATATTGTTTACTATATATTCTCTATTAGCTTGTATGTTATTGTGAGCAATAATACTTGCAGTTTCTTGAACTAATTTAAAACCAAAAGCTTTAAATCCAGAATCAATAGCATTTTCACATCTAACATTTTGCTTTCTTTCAGTATCTTGTAAAGTTTTATCTAAAACGTTACTAAGTTTTATAATATATTCAGTATTTTCTTTTATGGAATTAGCCATTTCATATAATGGCTTATTTTTATTTTTAGCTTTAAAATAACTAATCAAATTAGTAATTAAAGTATAAAGTAAGAAAATTCCACTAGAAATAATAACTGTTATATAAGAAGAATTACGAACACTCTCAGCAATAATATCGTTAATTACTTCAAGTTCATTCATAACATTTAGAATATTGCACCTCCCCCGTAAAAGAAGAGATGCAATATAAATTAGTTATTAAACTTTAGGTTCATAAGCAGCATCAGCCGCAGCCTTAGTCAGATACTTGCTAGCACCTGTTAAAATAGCCTTAATATCACTATAACTTGCGTTAGTAATAGGAACTGCAATATGAACATTCTGCCAAACTCTTTCATCCATCTGCTTACCAAAATCTCTCTTAGTAGCAAAATGAAGATTAAATACAGAATAGCCAGCAGTACAAGAACCACTAACTGCATCAGGAACTAAAGCTTCAACAGCTTCAGGATAACCAGGATAAAGTTCATGAGCATTTTCAGCAGTATAATTAAAGCCCTTACCAGCTGCACATTGTGATGCTAAATTCTTAATGAAAGCAACACCACCAATTTCAGGTTCACCCTGAGTAACAGTAAGTGAAGTACCTTCAAGCTGATCAGCTGCAACTACATTCCAAAGTTCACCCATATTATTGCACTCAATAGTAACTGCATCACTAACTGCAGAAGCAACAAAGTCAAACATTTCATTTGCCTTTGAATTAACAGCATCTACAAACTTAGCAGCAAGCTGAGCAGCAGTAAGATTAGATGAACCTACAGAAACTGTAATAGTAAACTTATTACGCTGATTAGGAACAGTATCTTTCTTTACAAAGATAAGAGTATAATCCTTCTTTGCAGTACCTGCAGGAGCATTAAATACAACCTTAAACTTAACTCCCTTAGCAGGCACTGTTTCAACTACAGTCAGAGTTTCAATGTCTACTTCGGGAATTACAAAAGCAGGACTCTTTGCACCCTTACCAAGAGCTATAGCAAAATTCTTAGCGGGAGCAGCTGATAAAGAAGTATCAGAACCTAACTCAAAGAATGTTATAGCACCTTCTTCAAGAGCTGAAAGATCCTTAACACTACCAACAGTAAGACCTGCATCAAGTGCCTTAGCACTATTAACTATAAGTAATTGTTTCATTGTTTAAAAAATTAAATTAATTGTTTTGTCTAATGTTATCTCTCAAATTTTCTCTAGCTTGATTTTGCGCTTGAATTTGTGCAGTAGATATACTACCAATTAAAGAAGCTCTATGTAAATCAACTGCATGCTTTAATATTTCAATATGTAAAGATTCAGGTAAATCACAATCTACATTCTTTTCATCTCCAGCACTTACATATTTAACTTTATTTGGTTTCTTAATATAAGAACACTCAATATAGTTTATATAAAGATTAGAAATTATATTAGAATATAAATCATTTTTTCCTAAGTAAATACTAGCTATTTGGTTAATATCACTATTTTCTTCAGATTCTACATTAACATCTTTATTAGTCAATGTAACAATTGGACTTTTAAAGTTTGGTGATAATATATAATCTTGAAGAGTATTAGCTAATAAACTTCTATCTATTATACGTACAGGAAAAAGATCAAAATCTTCATAATTGTTTTCTCCTAATTTTCTTTTGTAAGATATTGAAAAAGAATCAATAAACATAAGATTATTAATTTCTTTTTCAATATCTATATCAAAAGAAGTACGTTTATATTCACTTAGTGATTTATTAGAAGCATCTTTTATATTAATAGTTGTATATAAAGTTCTAAGAGCGTTTATCTGACCAATTTTAGAATTATCAGTTTGTACTTTATCACCTCTACTACTAACATTTTGATTAACAACATTAATAACAGTATCAACAATACTTGTATTTATTGATAAATCTATTTGTTCGGGAAGTATAGCACGAGTATTTTGCATACCCATTTGCTGAGCATACTGACGAAACCAAACGTGCATTTCCGAAATATTCATAACAAGTATATATTATGCTTTATTAAGTTTATTCTTATAAGCTTCTAATTCTGCTTTATTATCGGGATTATTAAAATAAGCAACTGCCTCAGTTACATTATTTCCAATAAACTTACCTTCAGCAGTAGAAAGCATTTGATTATGTTCGGCTCTAATTAATTCACCTCTAAGAATAAGCTGCTCAATGAATGACTTTAACTCAACGTTCTTATCATTATACATCTTATTAAACTTATCAGGATATTCATTGACAAACTTCATAATAATGTCATACTTTTCCTCTTTAGTCTTACTAAGAGCATAACCAACGTTTTCGTTATTAAACAGAAGTATCTGAATGTAAACAGCCTCACGTTTGCTATCACTACCATCGAGAGCAACAAAGTTACGCATAGCTAACTTCTTCTCTTCAACTAGTTTCTTTTTACGTTCAGCTTCTCTTTCATTATCTTCAATATAGAATCTAATAGAATTGTCTGCATTAATAAGAGAAATGTCTTTTGCAACATCCTTATAAAGTAAACAATGTCTATAAAGAATATATTGATTAATATTTAAAGGTCTACCAAATTGATATTTAGTACCTTCAAGTTCATTAAGTTTATCAGCCCAAAGCTCAACAGCTTTATTTAAAGCAGAAGTATCATTTCTACTTACTGCATTTCTTTCAGCAATTAACTTATCTTCTTGTGCTTTTATTGCGAGATAATCTTTAAAATGATCATATCTAAAAGAACAATCAATAACAGAACCGATATTATTTACAGTAAACTGTATGTTATTAAGATAACCTTTAACACGACTTATAAAATCTGGATGTGAAGGAGATAATCCTACAAGTTCAGGAAAATATGATTCAATTTCACCTTTATTAGAGCTTAATACTCTAGAACTCTTAATAGAACTACCTATTACTTGTTTCTTGTTTCCAAGAACGTGTTTATTAACCTGACGATAAGCAGAAAAATATTGAACAGGTTTAATTGTTATTTTTCTTTCATCAACATAAGGAGCATTTAATTCCTGCTCAGTATATTGCTTAACAGGACTTGTTCCTGCTTTAACTTCATTATCTCCCTTATTTGTAGTACTAACACTACCTCCTGTAGAAGGATTATTTGGAGTATTTACAACTGGACCCATAGTTTTATATACGTTTTAAAATTACATAACACACTTAATTTGCATCATCTTTTCAGCATTATTAACTTGCAGACCATAGCTATTCTTAATTTCATAGCGTGAAGCATCAACATCAGTAGCTAAGCTATTAGTAGGAACAGCACCCCAACTAGCAGGTATAGGAGTCAAACCCTTAATAACGCCCTGATGATAAATCTGACCTTTCTGACGAACCTTACGAACATTACGAACACCTTCATAAGTTGAAAGGTCAATCATAAATGCCTGGTGAGAACTCATAGGAAGTCCAGTACGAGGATGCACATTACCATTAGCACGATCCATTTCAGCATTTGTACCCTTATCTGCCATAGCAAGATGCTTTACAGTGATAATATGACCATCAATAGTCTTATATCTACGGAAATACTTACCATATGAAAGACCACCATTGTAATCTTCAATCATCTTATCACCAAGAGGAGTAGCAAAACCTTCAGCACGAGCATCATTACGAATAGCTTCATCAAAGTCTGCCATGAAACCCTTACCAGCAGCAAGTACAACTTCCATTGTACCACTATCAGTCTGCTTGTCAAGAATATCACCTATTGAACGTTCAATCTTATTAATAGTAAGGAACTCACCATAAGTTTCATAGTTAGCCTCACGACAAATCTGCTGCATACCAGCTGTATGAGGAATAGGCTGACCATTATCAGGATCTACAAGAGTAATAACGCCTTCTTCATTACGGTTATATTCAGCATACCATAAACGTTCTTCATCCATTACACGAAGTGTAATATCATGCTGACGCATCTCTTCATTAATCCAAAGATTAGTAGTACCACCATTCTTTGTCTTAAATTCATAAGTAACAATCTGATTAGACAGATTACCAGCAATCTCTTTACTATAACGATGGAACTCAAGCTGACTCTTCATCTTACCAGGTCCCATAACATTACTTCTATTACCCTTTGAATAACTCTGAGGAATAGTAGGAGCAGTCATACCCCAATACATACCCTTAGCAAGATTTCCAAGAGCAACAAAAGCATTAGGATCAGGACTAGTAAGTTTAAGACGATAAACATAACCACCATGACTACCTGCACCAAGATCCTTCATAATACGAACTTGTGTATGACCATCAGGTGCAATAAGTCCATATTGTTCAATAAACCAATGTGTAGCAAATTCTACCTCAAAAACAGCACCACCCTTACCAGGAGTAGTATTAGAAGTATTGAAGTAAAGAACATAGTCTGTAAACTTCATTCTACCCATTGTCTTCCAAGTCCACTCAACTTCATCAATATCAACGACACCAACCTGTCCTTGACCCTCAGTTAAAAAAGTAAGAGGGAACCTATCATCATCCATACCATAAGTATAGGTGAGAATAGAGTTAATTTCTGAAGGCTTACTCAAAGCAAGATGAGCAATGGTTTCTTCATTAGAATAACCACGATCATCAAAGTTTCCACGAGATACTTCTCTAAGTGCGTACATAATTACTAATTTAAATTAATATTAAAATTGAATATCATCTGCGTTTACTTTAGAAGGCTTTTTACTATTAACTCTAACTGTAGTAGGACTTTTATGTTGTTTACTTGTTAATCTTAAAGTTCTAACTTCATTCTCTTTTACAGCCATATTAGCTAAATCTTTAAAACTACCACCAGTAAACATAAGCCAAGCATTTATCAGTTCATTGTTAATATATTCATCATCTGATTTTGCTTCTAAATCTTTCTGATAAGCAGAAATTTTTTGACCATTAGCATTAGTATGTACTTGCTTAGAAAGATAGTCAAAGAAATCACTAGGTGTTAATATTACTTTTTTACCATCAACTTCTTTTGTAATACTATCTGGCAATTTATAACCTGCTATAGTTTTACTTTTAATGATATTATTTACTTTATTCCAATATTCAGTTATCTTTTGTTGTTCTTGCTTTCTAACTTCTTCTGCTTGTTTAGAAATATCCTCTTTAAACTTAGCATCTTTTTCTTTTAAAGCTTCAAGCATTTCAACTGCATAACTATATAATGAACCACTATCTTTAAGATACTTAATATAAGCATCATTTACAGTCTTATTACCAAATTCAGCAGCAGCCATCTTAATAATAGATTCTTGCTGTGATTCATTATTCTTATCAATTTCCCAATCTTCTCTATCAGGTAATTCTCCAAAACCTTGATAAGAACCTGTTACATCAACATAGTCTTTAAATTGTTTAAGAAGAGGATTGTTTGCATACAATGTATTAATTGCAGCTTCTTCTACTCCCTTAACTTTATTATCAACTATTGCATTAATGTACTTTGTTACACCTTCAACAGTGTTTTCAAATTCTACAGGATTACCTTGTTCATCAACTATATCCTCAGGAAAAGCTTCTTTAATAGCATCAATAGATATTCCTTCTTCTTCAGCTTCTTGTAAACTTTCTAACCAAGCAGCAACATCTTTCTGCTCTTTAAAAACTTTACCATCTTTATCAAGAATATCACCATTTTCAGCTACAGTATAAGTAGCACCATCAAATTCAAGGTTATCTCCAGGTTTAACTTCTAATTTACCTTCATTATCTTTAGGAGGTTCTTGATTCTGTGGAGGTTCTTGATTAGTAGGTGGCTCCTGATTAGCTGGAGGTTCTGGATTATTATTATTATTATTATTCTGTGGAGGTTCCTGGTTAACAGTAGGTTCTTGATTACTAGGAGGAGTATTAATATCCTTAGGATCTCCATTACCAAAATCAATATCATTTACAGCCATAATCTAAAAAGATTTAGTTAAACATTATTTTGTGATAAACTACTGCAAATATAAGCATACATATTATATATTCCAAGAAATATATTAAAAATTTAACTCTTATTATCACAATTATTTATACTATCTTCTATATATGTTGTTTATACTGCTTATATTAATTTAACTACATTTGCAGCTATTCTCAGCCAAAAATCCAACAACCAATCAGTCCACAAATCAGGTCGCTAAAGGGCAAAATTCTGCGCTACAATGCGTTAAAAATGCAATCGTGAACACTCATACCAAACACCCCCGTAAGAGGAAAGTATGACAAAATTATTTACAAAAGAAAAGAAATTGCCCTTAATTATAAACATTACATTTATAACTAAGGGCTAGAGTAATAGGGATTGCACTATTACTTTCTTCTTATATCAATTAAGCTAGGTTTAATATTATTTCCTTTTAAAGGCGTGCTAATAATACCTCCAATTGCATAATTAATTTGTTTAATTACATCTGGATTTTTAAGAAAATCTTTTTTAAATTGTTCATAATTTCTATGATTACTATTACCATCTCCTGTCATCATATAATTAACATAATCTTTACTTTCTTTATTTATATGATTAACAAAATCAAGATTAGTATGAATATTCTTTCCTTTAGCATTAAGGTCATTTAATGATATTCTAGCATTATTAGCTCCTGCATTATAAGCATAATAAGATCTAGCTTTTCTTACATCATTAGTCATTTTAGGATTTTGTTGCCAACTAGAAGTATCAAGTTTATTCATAAACCAATCACGAACAATTCTTGCTTGTTTAGGATGAATCATATCAGCTAATTTAATATTAGTTTTATTAGCTTTATTATAATCATCTATTACAGGTTGTGTTATTTGATATATTCCTGTAGCACCACTATTTTTATTATAAGCAAGACTATCAAAACTACTTTCTAAATGTGCTTGTCTTACAGCAGGATTATTAAAAGCAGATTTTATTTCTTCTTCAGTAGGTTGTTTCTTTTTAATATTACCACCATTTGCAAATATATTATCTTCTAAACTAAATCTACTCATTATTTTATATTAACAAAGTCTATTAATAATATATCCTCTTTATATTCCTTACTTAATATTTCATGATTATATTGTTTAGCATAAGGGAAAGGATAAAATTGATTAATCCATTTATTAGCAGAAACAGAAGCATAATCTTCTTTACAAGTAGGATTATAATTAAAGTTATAATCTATTTCCCAATTATATAAATTTCTACCACACCAAAATTTAAGATTAGGATATTTATATACTAAATCAGCACAAAATTGTTTAAAATAAGGATAATTATGATTATATTGATGAAATGTTCTAACATCTAATACAACTCTAATTTCTCCTTTTATACTATATATATAAGAAAGATGTCTATATAATTCAGATTCACTTATTTTATAAGTCATAAAACCATGACATATCTGAACTCTACCTAATCTATCAAATCTAATTCTTAAATCAAAACATTCAACTCCATATATTTCATGCTGTTCATATATATTAACTTCCTGACATTTAGCTATAAAGTTAAATGGAGATAACCACCAATGTTTTGGCTTTAAGTAACTCCAACTATTATGACTTCCTAATTTCATTTTTTATCGTATCTATTTTTATTTGTTTTAGCAATCTTAACCTTCATATCAACATCATACTTTTTAATTGCTCTATCAGCAGCTCTATTATACATATCAGCCTGTATTTTCTGACGTTCAAGATTAAGTTTGTTTAATTCTATTTCTCTTTTATTATTTTCAGATAATGTATCTAATCTATTTTTAGCTTCATCTGTATTGTTAAGACTAGTATCAATATCAATATATTTAAGAGCAAGCTCATGTTCGTATTTAAGATTCTCAAGAAGTCTATCTTGTTCACCTTTAGCCTCAATTTCCTTAAGTCTATTTTGAATATCTTCTTGTTTAAGCATAGCTTCAATTTGCTGCATTTGAGCTTCATGTTCTTGCTTAATTTCATTGAAACGTTTGATAGAATCTGTTATTTGAGCAATATTATCACCTGTTATAGCTGCAAGAGCTGCATCAAGGTCGCCATTTTGAGCTGCACTAAATGCCCATTGTCTAAGTTGTTCTAATTTATCTTTAGTCTTAGCATCATTCTTTACAGATACCCCGTAAGAAGAATATACATAACTATTTACATCTAAGCTAAGATAATGTCTATTTCCTTCTACATCATGGAAACCTTGTTCAAGTCCATCAATATAAGCTAACTTAGCATATTCAAGATCTCTTTGATAATCACGCTTTCTAAATTCATCAAATACTGTTACTATAATAACACTACCCATTGAACTTCTAGCTACAGCCTCTTGTGTTGTTCCAACACCTGCTGATTGTTGAATATCGCCATAACGTTGAGCATTCATATCAACAGTATCCCAAGCTTCTTGACGAACGTTTTCTATAAGTTCAGATACTTGTCTAATATAATCTCCAATGTTAGCATTTAAAAGTCTAACTTGCTGAAGTTTTAATGTATTCTCATCATCTTCATCATTAGCATAAAGAACACCATCAGCTGCCATTCTATAAATTATATCATCTTCATCACCAGATACTAAAGACTTAGGTAATAATAGAATGAGAAGTTTATTCTTAGCTATCAACATTTCTCTATGATAAGCAAAAATATTTCTCATTATTTGGAAAGGAGTTACAGTAGCAACAATACTAAATTTTCCCATAAAAGGAAGAACCTCCATAATACCATTATAAGGAAGTTTATTATTTCTACCATACTTAATAGGTCTACATTTAATAGGATAAATACCACAATTTCTTGTACCTATTCTATATCCTTCATATATTTGAGTATCGTATTCCCATTCAATAGAAATATCACCTACTTTTTTATTTAATTCGTAGTCTTCATCTACTACTCTTGTAGTTATAAGACCAACTTCATTTACATATGTAAGAATACCTTTCTTTGCTTCTCCTTTCCAAACAACATGCCAAACTTCAAAAAGACCTGTATTATTTTCATAAACTGTAGTCTTTTGTTTATTAAATAAATTTCTATCATCATCAGTATATTTTTCACAAATATCTGCGTATGTTTCAAAATATTGTGAATATAATATTTGAGTTCTAGCACTTATTCCTCTATTATAATAATATGTTTTAAGGAAATTTCTATCTCTATCAGTAAAATCATTATCAAATAAATCCATAATTTGCTGATAAGAAAGCATCATTTTCCTAGCAAACATATCATGATCTTCAACAAATTGTTTATTATTTGGAATAGGATAAGCTTCTATAATAGGAACGTTTTCTTTTATTATTTGTTCTCCACGTATATCAGTATAACTATAACATTCACCAAAAGAAACCCATTGATTAAAAGCATTAAGATATATCATAATATCATCAGTACAACTTCTTATAAATTCAAGAACTTCCTGACCTTGTTTGCTTTCATCATCCATATATTTATCCTCAAATTGTTTAATAAATTCTTCTGGATTAGGCATAGCATTTTGAGGATTAAGTTGGTCAGCAGGAATACCTTGCTGAGCAGCTTCATCTTGCATTTGCTGAAATCTAGCTTGAAATTCTTGTATAAATGCTTGCTGAGCAGCTAAAAGAATTTCTTCTTTAAGCTTAGCGTTTTTACTTAAAACAATTTCAGGATTACTAGCACCAACAGTAAAATCATGTGGGCTTTTATGATATTCAGAAACATAACGTCTTATAATATCAGACATAATATCAAGATTTCTCATTGTAGCAGGAAATCTTTTATATTTCTCTTTATCTGTATTATAAGGATTTAATGTTTTCTTATAAAAATCTTGAGGAATATTACCATGAAGAATATTAATCTGAGTTTCAGTTTCAGATCTATCGTTCATAGACATACCCATTGATATAATGTAATCAATACTATTACAATACCAAGAAGGTTTTTGTTTTTCTTCCCAACTAACTCTTTGAGGAGGAAAATCAGCACGACCACCTAAATTCTGTATAATTTCTCCAGCCATATCTTTATTAATTATATCTTAAAACCAATTTCTAGCAAAAAGTGATTTATTATCTTTTTCAACTTTTTTTCTTGTAGCTAATTGCTTAGCTGCTTGAACATCCATTAATTTATGTCTAATAGCTCTAATAATCATTTCTGATACTCTATCAAAGTTACCAATACTATTCCATTTCTTAAGTTCAAGAATAGATTGATAATCATAAATAGTTTCAAAGAAATAAATATCTCTACCATCTGAATCTTTAGCAACTACAGAATAAAGCATTTCTTTTAATAGACGCAAAGCTTCAAGTTTTTTTGTAGAACTGCCTACATTACCACCAAGATTAATACCATAATCACCTGTAACACTACCTTTAATAGAACTATCCCAAAGTTGAACAGGATCTTTCATTAAATATTTAAGTGCTTTCCAACGTCTAAAGTTAGATACAGTTTCACCTCTATTTATTTCAACAGCAGTTGTTCCAATACAATTATAATATCTAGCTGCAAGATAACAAATCCAATCTGCATCTTCTAGTTTATCAGGTCTGCCAAAATATGATAAACAACATTGAGGTTTAAAATTATTATAAACACAAGGTTCCATCCATACTTTAATACTATTATGAGAATGTCTATTAGTTATTTCTTTATTCTCTTTATCAACACCAACAGGGTCATAACTAATAGAATAAATTCCAGGAGGAGTACCAAATTGTTGTTTACCTTCTGAATCTATATAAGCTACTTTAATAGGATTAAACCATTTTCTGCAACAACCATGATGATGTTCATTTTGTTTACGTGGAACACCTGTTATATAGCTAAAGAAATCCTGATTGAATTTTCCACCTTTAGCTTCTATTTCTGCATTAGTTCTAAATATTACTTTTCTTACATCACTAGGATCTTCCATGAACATACCATCAATATAAAAATTATAAGAACTATCATTCTTTAATTTTTCTTCATATGCCATTAGTCGTTCACTACTAAATAGATTTTCACTTATAGAACTAAAAGATTCAGAAGGCATATTAGCATACTGACCGAGATAATTAATATAGTCAGAAAATGTTTTAGCAGTCTTTCTTTTATGTTCACGTTCTTCAAATGCTATACGTAATCCAATTTCTATATCTGAATTACCATCTTCATCAAGTGAATATCTATCTCCTATTTGTCCTTGTAAGCCCCAACAATAAGGTTTAAAATAACCACAAACTTCACCTCTTGCATCTTTATCCCAAACATTTTCAAATGGCATAAAGTTCCAAGCACCTGGATTATAAAAGTTTTGTTCAAAAACTTGCATATTACCTTCAGTAGAAGTACCCCAACAGAAAAGATTACCTGTAACATAACTACCTGTTCTCATAGCAGGTTCAGTTACATTCATAAATTCGTCAAAGTTATCCATAGTTGAAAGCTCTTCAACTTTAACTTTTACGGCATCTTTACCAATAGCGCAGTTAGGATTATTTAAAGCAGATACACTAAGTAATGCACTATTCCAAGAATCTGGAGATACAGTTCCATTAGGTAATTTAAATCCAAGACTAAAGTTTTCATCTTTTCTAGAAAGAATACCTCTTACAAAAGGAGTATTCATTTCATAGAACTCTAAATCTTTTATGGTAAAATCTGTTAATCCATCATCCATTGTAAGATACTTCTTATCTATAGCAACATGAATATCTGTTGTTCTAGCTTTAAGATTAATATCATTTGCACTATCAGATGACATAATATATGAAAAACCACCACGTCTAGTTTTATCTATTATAAGATGAAAACCATTACGTACTGCAAATTCCATTATATGCCAAGTCCAAAATTGTGCATCAATAAATTTTGGAAAATCGTATACTTTTTTACCAGTAGATGCTAAATTACTATGTTTTGTAGATTTCGTATCAAGCTGTTTAATTCTAGTATAATTAAGATAATTATACATTCCGCCTGTAATACGAACATTTTGTATTTTACCATTACGAAGAAGACATGGCGCAGTAAAGCCATGTTCTCTTCTATATTCCTCCTTTTTTCTAAATTGTCTATGAGGAACACTATCTTCTTTTAAGAATGTATATACCCCATTCTTATTATAAAAATCAGCAGCTTCTGTAAATAAATGTGTATTAACAAATTTATCTCCTTCATTTATATTAAGAAGAAATCCTCCACTATCACCTATAAGGAATAAATCATCAGGATCGTCATAACCAGCATCTTTAGCATGACGATACCTAGACTTATCCTCTTTTATATAAGCTAGAAAAGGATATTCATTAATATATTCTTCTACAGTTTGCATTATAATAAAGCTAATATTAATAAAGCTAAACAACTTATACCACAACCTGTACTAATAGCTAAATCTTTTTTAAGAGTTTTGATTTTTCTATTGTACTTTAAATCTACATCATCAATATAAGTTTTATATTCGCTTATTATTATAGAATCATTATATATTATTTCTTTAAGATTTTTATTAATCTCTTTTTCATATTCAAGCTCTATCATTTTAGCATTTGCTATACGAAGAGCATCATAAGAAACTATAGCATATTCATCTGATACTCGCACCCCCGTAAAAGAAGAATGAATTGTATCAGTCTTATTTGCTTGTAAGTTCATTAAACAAGTTAAGAGTAGCACTGTCGCTAAGATTATATGTTTCTTCAATTTTACCATTTTTAATACTATCTAAATGATTAATTATTTGTTGCAAACTATCTTTATTGTTTTCATACTCTATTACATCAGGTTTTTCAATTTCAACAGGATCTTTAATTCTATAAATTACATTTAATAGAATTAAACCTATTATAACACATACTGCTGTAATAATAATTGTACTCGCTAATTTTTTCATAATACAAGCAAACGAAAAATCTTCATTCTCAGGACTATAATTCTCTTTCATTGATTAAAGTATATGTAAAAGTTTCACCAAAACCATTATCTATCTGCAATTTACATAATCTTAAAAAGGATTCAAACTCTGAATTAATAGCAAATACTTGACATCCAGCAGACCAATTATTTATTTGTTTTGAATTAGTACCTGCTCTATGTATATTAATTCCGAATTTACCACTATCTATACTTTGTTTGTTATAATCGTATTTTCTATCTTTATTTATATCTCTATAAACTTTTAAATCTTTTACTTGAATTAAAGCATTTTGACCTTTATGTTTTCCTAATTTATAAGCACCTTTATATTGACCTTCAGCTAATATAGCAGTACCTTTAGAATTTGAAGGATTTTCCATATAGGAAATTCCTGGTTGAGTAGTTATTTTATAAATGGCTCTATTATCTTTAGATTTTGAAGTATTATAAATAACTACAAGATAATCATCAAATTCGTTAGTAACTTTATGATTATTAGCTGATCTTACACCTATGATATTAAGATTATAATTACCATTACTGAAATACTTATAACCTTTTTTAGCAAAAAGTTTGCTAAAATCATATTTATATAATATTGTATAAAGGTTACTCATAAATTAAAATAAACTTAATTGTTCATTACCAGCTTTAGCTTGTAAAGCTTTTATTTCATTATATCTATCTTGTAACATAGCTTTAGCTTCTTTAAATAAATAAGGAATTCTATACCATGTTACTGTTTCTTCTCCATTAGGATCTACATGATATCCATCAACATCTCTAAGTGGTTGACCATATCTATTAAGAATCCAAGGACTAGCTATATGACAAAGACCTAAACCACGACAAGGTATACCAAGAATATATTGTACCATAAAAGCATATACACTTAATTGAAGTGCGTAATGATTACCATTGCAATCTTCTAAGTGACTTAAAGGTGCTAACATATATTCATTTTTATGTACCCATTCATTAGTTAATTGATTAGGTATTGTAGTTTTATCTTTCTTGTAATAACCAGCTTCAAATTTAAGACCATCTCTATTAGTTTTCCAATCTAATATAACAAAGTCTGTAGGTCTATAACAAAGAATATCTATTGTACCACTTACTAAATAATCTACTAAGAAACTTCCAATTTCTGAATAAATTGTATATCCTAAATTAGTATAATGTTCAAAAACTCTATATATTTCAGGATATTTATTATAAGTGGCTTCTTTAAATTCTTCAATATTTAAAGGCTTAGGTATTAAATTAGGAATATCTGCAACAGTAATACATCTACCACTTTGAGCTTGTTCAAGATATCGTATAGCATCTTTAAACTTACTAACATCTTTTATTGCATCTTCTAAGTTATTATGTTGATGTGTTCCACGTTTACAAGCTTCTTCTTTAATTTTAGCCCATTCAGCCTTTATTTGCTTTTCAGTTTTACCTTGTTCTTTAGCTTTACGTCTAGCCCAATAATGTTCATCAAAATGAGGATAATACTTTCCTATCATTGTAGTAACACTAAGATACTCATTATTATTAGTATCTGTGTACTTATGACCTTCCTCTTCAAAATATAGAAAAGTATCGTTATATCTAGTATCTGTAATCATATCAATTTCCAGCTTTCATAGAACTTAATACTTGACCACCACCACGAGCAATTTCAGTATTCTTTTCTTCAATAAGATTTTGTTTTGCCTCTTCTAAACTCTTAA
>Ga0265298_10004181_pt1 | contig 18573 bp, 19 predicted proteins | sample AusTroGonzalo_MG_3_FD_193486 | JGI IMG/M metagenome (GOLD analysis project Ga0265298, IMG submission 193486) | Bovine rumen microbial communities from tropical cattle in Woodstock, Queensland, Australia - Gonzalo_01 | ecosystem: Host-associated > Mammals > Digestive system > Stomach > Rumen ... | reverse complement strand
GGCGCGGTCTCAGCCGCTGCGACGAAAGCAGTCAGGAGCATCATCAGAGCTGTCAGAGCGGAAATTGTTTTCCTGATCATATCATTTCACCTCGTCATATTCGGATCATGTCGTTAGTTCATTAACTTCAAAGATATATCGCGATGTCCCCTTTCGGTCATCGCTTGTAATTCTACCATATACGCACCCAAAACAAAAGAAACCTGAGGAACCTTCCGGGCGTGTTACTGAAAAATATAGACCGGAGGATCTTTCCATGAAAGCAATAAAAACAATCCTGAAAGCGTTTCTGTTTTTTCTGGCAATCCATAGGTTCATCTATTCCGCCCTGTGTCCGGTTCTGGTCTGCCCTGTTGGGGAGTTGTCCCAGCTTCTTCCTTTTCATCGCGTCTCAGCGGCTCTGGTATGTACCTCCTCACCCTATGGAAAGCTATAAAAATAATCCCCGAGGACCAAAAACTGCCAACCGGGAGGCCAGAGCCTTAATCAAAAAATATCCTCCTCTCCAAACAGTTCATCCAGCGTCTTTTCCAATACCTTGCATATATCTTTGCAAAGACGGATTGTAACTGCATCCATTCTGGTGTAACTCGACTACACCTATGATCGTGGAAAAGTTTTGCATCTGTTTCGATGCTCCTTTCTGACTGATCACACAGTCTTACGATCAGTATACAGAAAGGCGTTCAGATGAAAACGGAATGACCGTTCCGGTCAGCTCAGAATGGGCGTTCAGCTAATTTCGGAATGCGCGTTCAGGTCGACCGGAATTCCCAGTAGATAAGGCCGTGAAAGATGCCATCCTGCTGCGCCTGCCGCAGAAGGTCGGAAAAGTGCAGTTTGATTTTCGCAGCGGCGTGCTATTCATCACCCTGCCTTCAGGACGGAAACTGGCTTACATCAAGCCCCGGATCGAGGACAATCAATTCGGCAGCGAGAGCGTCACCTACATGGGACTGGATGCACAGAAACACTGGACTCGGGTGGAAAGCTACGGCCCGAAATTCGTGGAGAACATCACCCAGGCGATTTGTCGGGATCTGCTGTCCGACGTAATGATACGGCTTGACGACAGATACCGGATCGTGGCGCATGTGCATGATGAAGTGATTCTGGAGGTTTCCCGCGAAACAGAGCTTGAAGAAGCCTGCGAGATCATGGGCCGGACACCGGACTGGCTGCCGGGGATTGAGCTGCGGGCGGATGGGTTTGAGGCCGAATTTTACCAAAAATGAATCAGGGCAGCCGCCTCGGTTTTGGAGGGGCTGCTCTGATATTCATCGGCATCAGTTGACACCGGTTCACCGAAAACATCAATTAAGAAACGCAACCATCGAATCAACGGTATCATTACCAAATAACTTGAATATCATACCTGTTGAATTTCTCATCGGAGGTAATAACCGGCATTTTCAAATCAATTGCCTGCGAAATGATCAGTCGGTCAAATGGATCTCCATGATCTTTATACACCGGCAGGTGACGAATCCCGTCAACCTGCGGAATCGATGTCTGTAAAATATGAACATTCATTTGACTGCAAATATCCTGAAGTTCCATAGCGCTGGTTTCATCGATATCCAGTTTACCTATCTGTTCCTTGATCATTATTTCCCATATAGAAGCAATACTGACATACAGTTCACTGTCTCCCGAAACAATATCCGCAGCCTTGGAGGACAACCTGTCCGGAGCAAAAACCATATAGATCAGTGCACAAGTATCAAGCAGGTATTTCATTGCATATACTCTCCAAACTCAGGAAGCGGATCATTGAAATGATCGCTCATGCCCCTGAAGCGATTTGACAGCAGACCCAATTCGCGCTTCGGATGATTTTCCTCATGAATTGTCACTTCCACTGACGGCGTGTTCACCAGGAAAAGAACATACTGATATACAGCCGTCTGTTGCTCCGGAGAAAGCTTTTTAAATGCCGTCCGCATCTCACCATCATAGGACACAGTATCACTCCCTTTCGACGATAATATTATAGCATAGCTTTCCTTTTTCCTCAATCAGATTCTCAATAACCGCAAGGCCAAAGAAGGCACTAAAGATTCGGAATCGATGTTGTACACGTTGTTGCCGCGCTCGCAACCCAGGTCAACCGTGGTGAATCCGGTAATCGGCATATAGACGACCTGTTCCTGACTGCCGGAGACCGTCATGAAAGCGCCCATATTGTCGCCGGACACATTGGACTTGAATTTGGCCTTCCGACGAATCCAGTCGGCGCATTCCTTCGCGATGGATTTCTGCGTCATCTCGTTACGAAGCTTTACCTCAAACTCCGTTCCATAAAGACTCTGCTCGCGATTCAGGCGAGGAATGTAGAATTCCCGGCGCTGTTTGGTCTCTTTCTCCTTGATAAAGGTGGGCGATGTGAAGATAAACCGGAACTCTTCTACGTTTTCCAGCTGTTTCTTCAGTTCCCGATAAGCGTACATGGAGAAGTAAGCGGCAGCGATAGATACCTTGTCGCCCCGGTGAACAGTCTCCGTCAGGTCGTCCCGCAGGATGCTGCTGACGTTGTCAATTACCTTAATCATTTCTTGCTTCCCCTCACATAAATGTCAAACAAAGAGGTCTGGATAGTTAAACCTTACATCTTCCAAATCGTGCAGAGTTACTTCAGAGCCGCAGTCGAAGATGCTTTTCTTGAGTTTTGGAGCGCCACTGCTCATATCAACATACTCTGCTTGATGCTGCCGAATATAATCTGTAGCTTCACGCGAAAAATCACACTTTTGGAGCATTATTCTCAGTTTGTTGGTAGTACCATATTCAACATATTCATACCAGTCATTATCGATTGAACCCTTTTGACGGATATACTCTTCTGAGAACTTTAAAAAGTAGTTTGAAATCCTAAACAAAATAACATCGTCGATAGCTTCGAGGGTTTCTGCAATGATGCAATTGTTATGGCGGCGGGTTCCATCATAGGGCTCCCATTCACCATAGCGGATCATAACGTCGCGATTGTTAATTCGCTTGTCATCTATCGCCTTTGTTATAATGTTGCTTAAACCAAACCCCTGAATCCATTGAAGCAATATAACTGTATACCAGTTCAACATTGAGTATTCACGTTTCCGCTTACTGTATCTTCCAAGTGTATTTCTCTCATAAACATCCCACTTGAATATTCTACGTAAACGATGCATGAATTCTTTTACTTCATCAAAATCAACACGTCCATTTTCGTCAAATTCAGGATATTTCATCCCATCTCGGATTGCTTCATATAAGCTCTCCCTCTGATCGGAAGATATAGTGATATCGTCATCCGGTTTAAATGATTTGTCAGCGAATGCTTCCTTTATTTTTTCAATCCTGTCAGGTGTCAGCAACGGAGCAAATTCCTGGAGAACACGAGATTCTCGTCCATAGATAATATCTTTTGCCAAATGCAACCCAAACTTGCGCATCAGATCATAGTCATCTTCACTCTGCTTCTTTGGGTACCTTTGGAACTGAACTTCTCCCTTCTCAAGTTGCTGAATTATCAACTCTTTTTGGGGGCCGGACAGTTCTGATGACACCGACAACTTTTGCCGAGGCACTTCATGTTCAATCAGCTCTTTGAACTTTTCTGTGGGAAGCTTATCTTCAAGTCGGACAACAAACACATTCCCATAAAGATTGTATTCAATTCTTCCTACACGCCCTATCAGGTTTTTAAAGTCAACAACTGTAAACTGGGATAAACCGCTTTTGAAACTTGTGATAAAGAGATTATCAGCTGGAAGGTTGACCCCCTCTATGAGTGTGCTGGTGCAAAACAGTGTCGTTATTAAACGCTCCCTGTAATACTCCTCAATGCGCAGACGAATGTCTGCTGGCAGATAACCTATGTGATATGCAACTCCCTTTTCTATAAGATCAGCGAGATAATACTGATTATGGACTTCATTCTTGATTTCCCTCGCCAATGCATCCAGTTTCTCATTATGAAGAGGGGTTAGTTTTTTTGCAAAAGCCTGTGCATACTCTACTGTCCGGTCTTTAGAACTGCAATAAACAAGATTCTGCTTCTGCTTTTCTGCGTTTCGCTCTGACAAATAATGAATCAAAGTATGAAGACCTGCATGATCTGCCATGGGGTGCAATTCCGTGTATTGTTTCGCACGCTGATTATAGAGACGGACAGAATGATCGGTAAAATCAACCAAGTATAGAAACTGTGAAACGGGCGAATACTTCATCGACATATTGTTCTCCAATATGTCTGCGCCAGGTACAAGTTCGAGAAACACTTCCGGATTTGGAACATTGGGAGATGCAAATATGATATGCGGTTTGTACTCACGGGTAGTTAGCATCTCAACAATATTATAGTAAATTGTGCTGCGCTTATCATTAGACGTGATTTTATGTGCCTCATCAATAAACATATAGTCCACGTTAATGCTCTTATCCTTAATTAGAAGGTACATCATTCTCTCGGGAGTCAGCACAAGAATATAGTTGTGCTTCTGCTCCAAAGCAGCTGACCCGATAGACGTAACAACCCTATAGTCTTTCTCTGTGAGAAGGTTTTTCAGATCATGGATCAGTTTGGAACTTACTTCGTTGATGAGCGCTTTGGTCGGTACAATAATCGCATAATTTTTCTTCTCGTCTTCTCTGATCTTCTGCTCAATATAAACCCGCATCAGAAATGATTTGCCCATCGAAGTCGGAGCAGAGTAACTGAAATACTGTTTATCAAAGTTGTTATAAGCACTTTTTTGTGCTGGGAAGAAACGCTCTTCAGGGTCGGTAGGAAGAGCGAGGAATTCCATATCATAGTCCAGATAAAGGCGTTCGAGTAATGTTTTCTCCTCATATTCAGGAACAAGGAAATGTCTGCCTCGATAATTGCTGGCCTTTGAAAGGACTGACCCCGTATAGTACTTAACATCTGAATTATCAGGGTACAGAAAGCCTAACATTGCAACGATTTCCTGAGCCCACGTCTTATGTATACCTGCATTTCGAGTGCCAACAGAGTTTGAAAGAATATCGGCAAAACGCAAGGCGTGTTCCAAATTAATGGGACGATCCTCCAATTGTTTTGTTTCGTTCAAATGCAATAGATGAATGGAATAATTGTAGAGAAGGTCATTATAAATCTCGTTCAGGTATTCATTTGACTCGATATCCTTATATATTTCCTCGCCGAGTGTGCGAACCCTGAATAGCTGATTCATATGCTTCCTCCTTCCATACCTATTACATGCTTGAACACATCTTTCACATCATCTTCTGCATTGTTAAAAGGTAGAACATAGAAATAGAAGGAATGTGCGTTTAGTCCTAAATCAAGTATTTTATCATTAATGAACGAGATGTTTGCCTCGATATCATTTTTCAGTTTCTCCTCCACTGCAAGCGCGAATTCAGTATCACTGGCCATTAATGTTCCATCCGGCAGATCGGCTGTATAGCCAACGAATATGCCAAATGCATCTTTGGGGAAGTCGACAGTCATTTTATTGGGAAATATCATTGATCTCACAGCCTTAGCTTCTTCTTCGGTACAAGCCAGGCGTAAAGATGAAGGTTCAATCAGCTGATGCTCTATATTCTGGTTTTTCTTGATCGCTGCAACGCGTTCAAGTCCATTGCTTATTGCTTCTTTCAATCCGCCAACGACATTGGAGGTGGCATACACGACCTGAAACACAGGCTCCTCTACACCTTCGAGCTTCAATAGGTGAACGCTACTCGTTAAAAAACCAGGACGTTGTAGTTCCATTGAGTTCAATAATTTGGGGGCTTTCAATGCTTTCTCAAGGAACGAATAAATCATTAGGCCTGGCAAAGTCTCGCCTACATATTCCGGATACTTTTCATACTGTTCTCTCAAGAAACGGACAGCCTTTGGAAAGATTCTGGCTTCTTCCTCGTTATCAATCATTTCCTTTGTTTGAGCTCGAGATAAAACATAATAACCGATACTGTTTTCTACGAAGGCATGAAGCTGCTTATATACAAATTGCACCTCATTTAGCCCCAACCTATAGATTCGCACGTGATTTGGTTTTGGAAGTCCTATCGACGATTCATAAACCATTGAAAAGGTACTATCAAACCTCTTCCCGCGAAGAGAACCAGCTATCGATTCTAAGGGCTTAACTGCCTCCACTTCATAGGTGTTCAATTCATCCTTGCGATCGTTATAACGTTCGCAGTATTTTTTTGTAATCTTTTTTACGTAGGACTTCTGATCTGTATTTTCGGTATGTTCAACAGCATATAGAAACAAATCAGTCAGTACTTGTGTGAGAGGGATACTGGTCATTTCAAGAAATTGATGTTTCGTCATGCTCGCAATTCTTCCGAGCTGAATATCATTCTTCATGGAGTCGGCATCAATTATCTCTTTCAGAACCAGAAGCATCTGGCTGTATTTTTGCGGTTCGAGGTATGGCGTTACAAACTGATAGAAATATCGTTCTGCTTTAAGCGGATTCATATCCCGAGCTGAGCGTATCCAATCCGTATTCAAATTCTGAGCACAGCCAAGTATCTGTCCCATAGTGTCATCAAAGGATATGGAATTTCTGACGAGTGGATCAAGCATCGCAAAGAGCCTCGGACAGAAGGTTGCCTGTGTTTCACCTTTTTGTGCCCCAGACAAAAGTGCTCTCGTATAAGACCCGATACAAAAGTGGCCCATAGGTTCCTCCTTTCCAAGCTACTTTATAGCAAGGATCATTCGTCAAAAATCACATCTACTACATCGCCTATATCACATTTTAGCGCTTTGCAAATTCTACCAAGCACCTCAAGCGAAACAGGTTGCTCTTTGCCCATTTTTGCAATTGTAGAAGATGTGACGCCAGTAACCTCCATTAAATCCTTCTTCACCATTTTTTTGTCTATGAGGAGTTTCCAAAGCTTGTCGTAACTGAATCTCATAAAGTTTCTTTCACCTCGCTATCAGGATCACTGCTTCTCATGCTTTAAATAACGTTCCAAATGGAACGGACATCATTGTATCATAAAAATTCGAACTTCGCAATTAATAATCGAGATTCACAATTGTTAACTTTGTATTTGCAAAGAAAAAATGCAACTGTTTCCTGAATAGTTCAAAACCTTCGCTTCAAAACCTTCAGTTAACGCGTCCTTGTAGCGGTTGTGGCAAACATTGCTTCACTCAGCGATCAAGTCAAGAAGAACGTGGGTTTTGCCACTCAGATTTCTCTCAGATTCTTCTCAGATTTCACCACCCGGGAATTCTCTCTCCCGCGATGTATATTTCATATGTGAGTGAAAACTCACAGCAGCGCATTGGAAGCTGGCCAGCAATGCCCGTCGCTGCCCCAACAGAATCAGCCCATCCACCGGAAGGATCGGGTATCCAAGAAACCTAACGAGTTCTGCAGAACTCATCCCTAACGACCGTATATCTGTCTCTGGAGCCTGGTGGACGCATCAGCATTCCGACTCGCCAGACCGGATATACATTAACACCGCACCATCGGATCGGAGTGTGTGCATCACTGAACGGAGGATCAGTTGATGACACGCAAAAAGATGCTGATTGACGGCGGTTCTCCGTTCGCGACCTACGCGAAGGAGAATCAAAATGTCGAACAGCGTAAAATCGTGTCCAAAGAAGTCCTACTACCTGCCGGGAGACCCTTCCCGGACACCCCTGACCCACGAGGAATTCTGTGATATCATGCGTCCATTTTGGAAAGAACGGAAGCGTCTGGAGCGAGCTGGGCTCTGTAATCCGCCTGCTCGGCATGCCTGCATGTGTGACTGTGCAGATTGCCCCTATAGCCGTCGCGGAAACACCGTCAACATGGATACGCTGGAGCTCATCGGCGAGGAAGTCGCCGATCCATTTTCCATGGAAGATGATATCTCCGATTTTCGCGCTATGAAGTGTGAGGGGGGTCCACTTAGTTCAATCGACTGCATATTTCCCCGGCGAAATCCCTGTAAGAAGTGTGGGGGGTGAAAAATTTTCGGGAAGGATTCAACTTTGGAGAATTTTCCTCTTGTAGGCTACAGAGGGAGGGAGCATGAAAAATATTTTTGCCGACTGCATACTTCCCCGATGAAACTACTGTTAGAAGTGTGGGGGTGAAAATTGTCGAGGAGAATTCAACTTTGGCGATTTTTTCTCTTGTAGTGTGTGCAGGAAGGGAGAATGAAAAAATTATTCAGCCGACTGCATATTTCGCCATTTTCCTTCTTGTAGAGGGCAGAAGGAGGATGATCAAAAAATCTTTCAAGGGGACGTTCATAGAGCCGGATTTTTGGGGCTGGTATATACGGGAGAGAATTTTCCGCCAGGGGTAAAATCCGGGGGCTTTCGTCCTGAATACCCAATGCGGGGAGGATGAGAGCTGGTGCTTATAGGGGTGAAAAGAGAAAACGGTTATCCGGTCGAGAGGCCATCAGGATACATGTCCCCGGCAGGACGGTAAACTGCCGCCGTGTGAAGGCGGAATCCTTCACGAACGCCGGGGTATGGCGTTATGCCCGATCTGAACCCTGACTGACAGGCAGTCGCGAATGCCTGAGCAGGATGGCGGAAGATCCCACAGTTTACTTCAACGATCCGCAGGCAGGCAGCCTGCATCGCGCTGGCGGCGACGCACCCGACCGGTAAGGGTGTGCGTACGGTCAAAGCCGGCGCGCCGGTAACCCAGGCCCAGTGTCGTACGCTCACTTGGCCACCTTAGAGAAACGGAGAGATCCGACGAGGTGGTCAAAATGAAGGACAACAGGCTATCAGGTCTTCTCCGTTTCGGACAAAAACCGAAAAGGAGAAGACAAAATGAAAAACTACACACCGTGGAAACGCAATCCTGAAGGAGACCCTGATTACATCTGGTACAGCTATGTGAACGAAGCAGGCATGATGGTTTATGCAACCCCACAGGAATGCCCGAACGACATTCCGGAGGATACCACTGAAGGTGCCATGCAGTTTCGCTGCATGAAGCTGAAGCTGTTCGGAACAAAGGAAATGCGGGTCTTCTGGACGGAAACCACAAATCGGGAGCTGGCATTTGATCAAAAATGCTGGCTTGAAGCTGAAGCACAGCGAATCGAGCGCGCTAAAAAGCGCACATGCCAGCTGACAGAAGAAATCGTGCAGGACAACGACGGCAACCGCAAGAAATCGTGGAGTCTTTCTGACGAAAGCGATGCGGATGATGCGCCGGAAAACTGTATCGAGTATCAGCCGGACGATGATCCTTACGCCATCAATTGGGATATCGACGATGATATGGACAAAGACGAGAATACCGATACAGACAATTGTGACATCGACAATGAAGGCAAAGAAGACAAGGCAGGGAAGCCGAAACAGGGCAGGAAGAATCGAAAGGACGAGAAGGATTTCCGCCCTCCGTACAGATTCCCTCAGACGGAGCATCAGGCGATCGTCCGGGTTGAGCTGGAAGCAGTCTGGAAGTATATCGAAGAACGGCAGCCCCGCTGGTGCCAGGTTCTGTTTATGAAAGAGATTCAGGGTGACAGCGTGGCGGAAATCGCAGACAAAATGGATATCAATCCGTCACGGGTTTACCAGATCCTCGATTCAATAAAAAAACTGGCACGGGAGTTCCGGGAAAAGAACAATTAAGATCATGATGGCACCGGGCCATCCCCTGTGCCGCAAAGTTCGGTAATTTTCAGCGAAAATTCCTTTGTTCCCCTTGATCGGCAAGGCTTCCTGTGATATATTCTGTGTGTGGATTTTATTACATATATATTCCTTATACGGAATATCGCAGGAGGTACTGTCATGAACATGGAAGAAAGGGCAAAACGATTTGAACTGGCGCGGACTGGGCTGAATCAGCACGGGAAGCAAACCAAGAACCTTGTTTACGAGCAGACGGGTGTACCCTCCAGCGCGCTTTGCGACTACGAAAATCCGCAGAGCAAGCGGCCGCTGAGCGTGGACTATGTGATCCGGCTGGCCGGGCATTACGGCGTGGCCATTGACTGGCTGTTGGGCGTTTCGGACAGCTGGAGCACAAAGACGGACATCCGGCAGGCATGCGATGTGACCGGGCTTTCTTCGGAAGCTGTATGGGCGCTGCAGGAGCTGACGAAGGACGAAGGCAGGAAGGCTTTCATCAACGCTTTCCTGTCCTCTCCGGAGTTTGGCCGGATGGTTCACGCCATGCAGGGCATGAAGGTGGAACATGTTTCGAACTCCGGCGCGGGCGTCGACTATTTCAGCCTGATGAGCCGGGCCAACGATGCGGGGGACGTCTCCTTCTGCGAAAGTGACTATGAAGACCTGAAAATCTGGAAAGCCAGCAGGGCGCTGGAAGCGGCACTACGGAAATACGGGAAGATGGACGACTGATCCTTTCCTCGCCTTCCGCAGGCCGGGCGTCGCTGCGGAAAGAGAGGAGTATATGGAAAAAATCGACACTTCCACTTCCGGGTACACACTGATCTCTCCCCACCAGCTTTACGAGCGGATCAACCGGGAACTGGACGAGCCCCTGGGGCTGAACACAATTTACAAGCTGGTGAAGGAGAAGGACTTCCCTTCCGTCAAGATCGGCGGGCGGTTCTATATTATTGAAGAAAAGGTTGCCGGGTGGCTGGACGGGCTGGCCGGGAAACGGAAACGGTAGAAAGGAGCAGAGACAAAATGGGCAGAAGAGTCAGGGGTGAAGGGACGATCTTCTTTGACAAGAATCGGCAGGAGTATGTCGGTAATATCAATAACGGTACGAAACCTGACGGAAAGCCGAACAGAATCGTCTTTTATTCCGGCAAAGGCGGAACGCAGAGCGATGTCCTCAAGAAAATGCAGGACTGGCGGCTGCGCAATGACCCGAATTACGTAAAGTCGAATCGGATTCGCCTTGAGGACGGCATCAAGGCCTGGCTTGAGACCTGCAAGAAGTCGGAGCTGAAGCCGTCCTCCTATGACCGGCTTGAATCGACGATCGACTGCCAGGTGATTCCCCGGATCGGAGATCGCTATATAGATGAACTGACGGACTCCATGATCCAGAAGGAACTGATTTCAGCGATCATTGACGACGATGGGCTGGCCGTTTCATCGGGCAAGAAAGCGTATGATGCGCTGAATGCTTATCTGAAATACGCGGCGCAGAAGAAAATGATTCCCTTCAATCCGATGGGAACGATGAAGGCACCCAGGCCGAGCTCTACCATTGAGATCACTCCGGATATGTACATCATGGACGACAGCGAAAAGGCTCTTTCCAAGGAGGAGACCGAGAAGCTCCGCGGGATTCTGTACTATCGCTGGAAGCGGAAACCGCACAATCGCCGGTATCCAAACGGCGGAGCGATGGATCTGATCCTGAACACGGGGCTTCGGATGGGAGAAGCCCTCGCCCTTCAGTGGAGCGACATCAACTTTGAGAAGAAGACGCTCAGCGTGACGAAGAATCTGATCCGGATTAAAAACCGGGACGGAAAAGGCAACAAATACAAGCTGATCATTCAGGATCAGCCGAAAACGACGAAAAGCCGGCGCGTGCTCCCGCTGAACGCAGCCGCGATCGCAGCGCTGGAAGACCTCAAGACGACGCCGGGATACAAGCCCCGGGGGTTCATCATCCACACCGACAACGGATCGGCGATGGAGCCCAGAAATTTCGAAGCGACGCTGGGGCTCATGTGCAAGGCCGCCGGGATCCGCGAGGTTGGCGTTCACGCTCTCCGGCACACCTACGCCACGCGGCTGTTTGAGAAGGGCGTGGATATCAAGATCATCTCAGAGCTTCTCGGGCACAGCTCCACGGAGATCACGTACCGGATCTACGTACACGTGATCGAATCGCTGAAGGCATCGGCGGTCGAAGGGTTGGATTTGTATTGAGAGCGGTTTATTGGAACAGCCGGTTGCGAAGTGCAGCTGGCTCATTTTTTTGTTCCCCGAATTATTGTTTTGTGTTTTTGCTGTAAAATGCCCGCTGTTCAGTGATGTTTATTGATAGTAAATGAGGGTTTATGATAGTTTATCCTGAAAAAAAGTCGAAAAAAGTGGGTGATTTTTGGTGATTTTCGGGGAAAACATGTCGGATCTGGTAAAACCCGAACATTCGCCAAAATGCTTGAAACCCCTTGAAACTCAAGGGTTTCAAGGGGTTTCTACGAAGCAGGGGCAGAAGGATTCGAACCCTCAACAAAGGTTTTGGAGACCCACGTGTTACCATTACACCATGCCCCTAGGGTCGCAACAGATGGAATTATACGGGAAAGATGTAAAAATGTCAAGCATCTTTTTCAATCAATCCACCATTCCGGCGTCAGTTCGCCCAGTTTCATCACCCGGCCCGCGGCATAATCAATCATGATATCAATGTCCTGATACTTCCCGGGCATCAGCTGCGTCATCAGTTCACGGCAGGCGCCGCACGGCGCGCCTTTTCCTTCGTTCGGCGGAATGCACAGCACCCTGTCGATTTCATACTCTCCGTTGGTAATCATGTTGAAAATGGCGTTCCGCTCGGCACAGATGCCGAGCGTGGAGCAGGTATCGATACATACTCCCGTATAAATCCTTCCGGATTTGGACCGGACCGCCGCCGCAACGCCGCCGGCCGTCACATAATCCGAAATGACTTTTTCGCCCATCACCGCTTTTGCGGCGTCATACATTTCAACCCAGATCTGATCCATCAAACCATCCCTCCGTTCTTTTTGTTCCCTCTCCCGTTTGTCCGGCCGAAGTTCATAAACCGGTTGTTCCAGGGGAACCAGCGTTCCACCATCCCGAACATATTGTTCATCGTCTGTTCGTGCATATACCGTATCAGTTCGAGATCCTCGGCAATTCTGTTCTCGTCCGCGAACGGTGTACCGTTCTTAATACTCTGAACCAGGTCCTCTCCCTGCGCCCTGTTTTTGAAATCGGTGGTAATGCTGTTGAGAACCTGTTCGACGATGTCTCCCGGATCGCTTTCAACGAGCGTCAGCCCGAAGGCCGTCAGCCGTTCCTCCTCGCGGATCTGCTCCACCGTGAAAATCTCGCCTTCAACCTTGCCCTGGTTCAGCTGTGCCATGTCGATCTTGCCGTTGGCGTTCCTGGGGAATTCTTCCACCAGCTGTACCCGGCTGGGAATGCAGTCCTCCGGCAGCGTCTTCTTCTCGATGAACACCCGGGACAGGGCCCTGAGAATGATTTCCTGTGGATCGCCGGCTCCCTCCAGGGTTTTGACGCAAAGCATGGGCAGCGTATCGTGGGTCACCTTGTGGTACACCGGCACAATGGCGCAGCCCTCGAGATCCTTCATCCGGGAAAACTCCGTCTCTACCCGGCCGCTCTCGTATTTTTTGCCTTCCTCGCGCATGAAGAAGCGGTTGGCCCGGCCCAGGTAGGTAATCCGCCCGTCCGGATCCATGCGCACCAGGTCGTTTGTGCACACATAGGGTTTCCCCCCGATGGTCTCGACCTTGATGACTTCCTTCCCGTCCAGTTTCGGCGCGGCCATGGACCGGGCCGTCATGTACAGCACGCCCTCGCCGCCCTTTCCCCTGGGCGAGAAGCAGCGGCCGGTTTCCTCGTCGCGCAGCCGCACGGTGATGCCCGGCATCGCGTAGCCGATGGAATCGTCGTCCAGGTCCGGCGAGGACAGGCAGCACGCGCCGCCCAGTTCCGACAGGCCGTATCCGTTCAGGATCGTCACGTTTTTGCCGCCGTGGGCCTCCAGGAACGCGTGATACCGTTTCTTCTCCTCCGTCGATACCGCCGTGCCCCCCAGGGCCACGAACTTCAGGCTGGAAAAGTCGAAAGGCGTATCTTCAGGCAGTTTCAGCCACCGCTCGAACATGGAATTGACGCTAAAAAAGAACGAAACGCGATAAGTCGAAATAATCCTGTAGAACCAGGGGTTCAGGAAGCCCAGCGGAACGGTCACCACCGTCGCCCCCATCGCGAAGGGAAGATGCACCTGATCGATGATGCCGTAGGAATTGCTCAGGTCCACCATCGTCGAAGACACCAGATGGTCAAACGGCAGGGCCAGATCCTTCAACCGCATGAACCGTTCCACCGCAGCGTTCAATGCGATATCCGAAAGGGGCACGGGCTTCCCCGCCCCGCTGGTGGTGCCGGTGGTATGGATAATGAAGGCGGTATCGTCGGTTTCCTCCCGGGGATCATATACTTCTCCGCTGCCGAAGGACGCCAGCAGCGTCTCCATACAGATCGGCCGGTTGATCGCGCTCATGAACGCGTACTTGGTTTCCTGCGCCGCCGCCAGCATCGGGTTGGAAGCGGCGCCGCCTACGTGCACGTGCATCAGGATCACGTGGCGAAGCCCCAGTTCTTTCCGGCAAAGCAGCAGCTCCCTCACCAGATCCTGCTGGGCCAGGTCGTCCGTCAGAATGAAATCCGTCAGCTTTTCGTCCAGAATGGTCTGCTTGATCCTCTCGGCATTAAAGGCCGACCAGCTCGCCACCAGTGAAACCTGCGCGCCAACCCTGTTCAGGCCGTAAAATGCAAAAATCACTTCCGCGCAGGTTGAGCCCAGAACGCCCACCCGGGCCTGCTGCTCCTCCGTCATATCCAGCGCAGTAAAGACCGCGGCATAGCGTTCCCATTCCCGGAACATGGCGTCATAGGTGAACTTTCTGTTCCCGTCGATCACCGCCGCCCTGTCCATGTCGCTCTCGTTCAGGCTGCACAGCTCCCGAATGTATTTCCATGATTTCTGTTCGATCGAAATCTTTCGCTTGGCAGCTGTCGCCTCATAGATGCTGACTGATTCCATAGAACCTTCCCCCAAAAAAGAGTTTTCCAAAATAGCCCGGTTCATCTTTGCGTACAATATGTGATTTTATCATAATCCCCGTCTCCGGCGCAATAGTGCCGCCACGGCTTTTCCCGTTTCCCGTTTGCTGTTCCCGTTTGAGTCTGTTCCTGCAGTCAGCGGTCTTTCACCATCCAGTAACACGGCAGGGCCTGATAATCCAGGCTGAATCCGGGCCGTGTCTCCCGGATGCTGAATCCCTTCTGCCGGAAGAAAAGAATGGCTTCCATATTGTTCGACAGAACATACAGCTGATAGGGGCCTTTTTCAGCCTCCAGAAAAGTGTCCATCAGCAAACTGCCGATCTGGTTTCCCCGCTTCTCTTCCTGTACGCTGATCCGGATCACCGAAGCCGTATCCGGCGATGCTTCCGTAAACAGATTCAGGTATTCCATGGCAACCCGGTCAATGTACTGCGCCTTGCCGCCGCATTTTTCATAGATCTTTTTATCCCAGAACATCGGCCCCCGCATCCATACAAGGACACCGACGACTTTCGTTCCTTCCAGCGCGACAAACAGATTTTCCCTCCGGAACATCTGATCTCCCGCGCGGATCATCTTCGGTATGACGGTCTCCGCCTCCTGCCTGTTCTTAAACATGGCAGGATAAATAAACGGATCGGAATCGTAGATCAGGCCGGCGATTGTTTTCATTTGTTCTTCAGACAAAGGCTTGTCGGCCTTTCGGCATTTTATATTTTTCAAGCCGTTCAATTCCGCCATTCCGTTCACCCTCTTCCGCAGGCCGGTTTATCCGCAAAGCCATCCGTTTTATCTATTATACCATATTTTTCCTGCAGTTGCCAGTGCTTTACTGCTCCCGAACACCGAACACCGATTTCTCCCGGTGCGGAGGCTGTATTTATCTTTTTTATTCGTTTCGGCGCTCTTTTGCAGCATCAGTTCAGATGTTTCAGATGTTCCAGAAACTCAGGCGTCCGGGACCAGTATCGGATTCCCCAGTTTTCAAAATTCCATTTTTCCGTATATTCATTGCATTCATAGTCCACATACCAGATCAGGCCGTCCCGGATCACAAAATTGGTTGGAAAGTAATCAATATTCATCCCGGCTTCCTTTGCCTTCGCTGCCATCTCCCGAACCTGATCCAGAAACGGTTCAGCCGTCCAGCCGTCTTTCACCAAATCAAAAACCGTATCCCCGGCGATATACTCTTTCACAATGATTTCTGCTTCTTCGTCAATGGCCATCATCGTCGGAATCCGGATCCCCACTTTCCGCAGCCGTTCATAATCCCGCTTTTCCGCTTCAATTTTGTTGCCGAAAGTATAGTAATCGCACGGCTCATGATGAATCTTCTTGACCACGGCCTGACCTTCATCGTTTTCCGCCAGGTAAGCATAACCGCCTTTCCCGTGACCAAGCAGTTTTATGATACGGTATTCCCTTCCGCATGCGACAATTGTTTCCATTTGGTATACTCACTTCTCAGATACTGAAGAACCGCTTCACATCGTTCCCGGCGTGCCCCTCAACGCGTCATCATGGCTTCAGCGGCCTGCCGGACATCGTCAGTGCGCGCCCTGATCACTTTCGGATTTTTGCCCCGAACCTCATCCAGCGCCTTTTCATAGTTCATGATGAATTCTTCAATGCTTTCCATCATCATGCTCAGAGCACAGCTGCCGTTGTCATCGGATACGATCATGTTCTGCCTGGCCAGCTCGCTGAAATCGGAATGGCTCAGTTTATTCCGCACCATACCGAGCCGGGCATAGGCATACATCACATCTCTCACTGTTTCTGTGCTGTCGCATGCGGTATAGCCCGTAATTTTATCCGGATCCTGGTTCCCGATGGAATCAGCTCGCCGCGTCGCATACGCAAGCGCCCTGTCATCGGCGCTGCCGGCCCTGATGCCGGCCCGGTCATAATTCTTGAGAAAATAATGGTCCAGATCATCCATCTTATAATACTCGTGTGGCTTCAGTTCCAGCCGCTGCCGCGCAAACAGATTGACGACCTCAGGCATATGCTTTGCATCATCGCAGTAATAAAAGATACCGCTGCCGACCAGATGGCTCGGGGCATGGGCCTCGATCAGTGTTAGCGCCTGCTGGAAGAGCTGATGCCGATAAACCCATTTGATCAGCCTGATGAATGAAACGGTACCGTCCTCTTCCAGCACCTGACCATAGTCCGCCGCTATACAGCCGGCAATCACGCCGAACAGGAGCCCGTATTTGCCTTCTTTCATCCACGAGTTTTTATCCGCGACCAGCGTGCGGATCTGGCGGATACCCGCCTGAACCTCCAGAAGATTGCACATGGAAATCCCCAGGTCCACATGCCGCGCAGCGTAAACCAGGCGGCTGATATACTCATTCTCTTCCCCGGAGTTTTCCCAGAAATCAATCAGCATATCTGTCTTGCCGTAATTCAGGAAAGCATGCGCCGCGGAGGCCAGATATGAGGAGCGGGAAACGGCGGTATGATCTTCAATGACCCCCGTCATGCTCACGGCAGACTCGTAAACCTTCCAGGATTTCAGGTGAATATTGTTTCTGGGCGCTTTGAACATGATGCTCAGAATACTCAGAACAACATGTTCAGGCACCGCCGGACTGTCGCCCAGCGCGACATAGAGATTGATCTCGTCCTCACCGTCGGGAACAGGCTTTTTGACGGCCAGCACTTCTCTCATCCAATAATCCCTGTCCTCGAACGCTTCTGCCGGGACGAAGCGGATACGGCAATTCTCATTTTGCGGAAGAATTTCAAACCTGGCGGAAGGCTTCAAATGGGTATACAGATAGTTCTTTACCCACAGAATCGTAAGCAGGGCTTCCTTGCGGGTTTCCGGCACGGCGGTGAAAAGCTCCTTCATGAACTGCTCATAAACCTTTGAATCGGATGCCAGATCGTCAAAAAGGCTGTTGAGTTCCTTCTGCTGCTTCTTCAGGTAATCCCCGATGAAGTCAGCAACCCCGGCGCGCAGATCATCGGACAGAAACGCGTCAACCTCCTTCTGTTCCAGGCTCAACCCATCCGCAAACTGGGCAATCCGGGACCGGTACAGACCGTAAGCGGAGAGCGTAAGCGGATCCGCCCCGTAAAGGGCGCCCGCGTCTTTGAGGCACACGGGTTCTTTGTTCTTCGCGGGGTCGAGGGGATCTTTCCCGTCCAGGACGATGATCTCGTCAATGGAAAAACGGGACAGAATGAACCGTGTGCTCGCCTCCATGCTCTGCAGCGCTTCACAGTAGCTGCGGCCGGATTCAGTCTGTACGGAATAATACCGCAGAGGTCTTTCGATCCCCAGTACGTCCGGTGATGTCAGAAGAATATTACGGGTCATGGCTGTTCCTCCTTGATTGATGATCAGTTTCACATTCTCAGTGTTCCCGCTTTTTCGCAGGTGTTCTGTTCCGGGCCATTTGGGTGCCTCTGTTATGATAAGTCCTTTTCTGACCTGATGTCAAATGGAATCTCTCGTCACTCCACACCCTTCAATCCCTCTGTCAATTCATTGATCTGCGACTCATACACTGTGTCCTCCGTCCGGCGCAGCATGCTGACCTCCACCTTTGCTTCGTCCAGCAGCGCCAGATAATCCGCGTAAAGCGTCTCCAGGCTTTTTCCCGCGAAGGCTGCCGGTATCCGGTAGAATTTATTGTCACCCTTTATGTACTGCCCGTAGCCGGAAAGCGTTTCGTCTCCGTTAAACCGCCCCAGGAAATCCTGCTCACCGTATTCCGCGTTTCCCCGGATCAGTACGGCTTCCACGTTCGCCAGCGTTCCCTTGATAAAAGCATTAATGGCCGCGTCCAGCC
>Ga0265298_10004180_pt1 | contig 18574 bp, 16 predicted proteins | sample AusTroGonzalo_MG_3_FD_193486 | JGI IMG/M metagenome (GOLD analysis project Ga0265298, IMG submission 193486) | Bovine rumen microbial communities from tropical cattle in Woodstock, Queensland, Australia - Gonzalo_01 | ecosystem: Host-associated > Mammals > Digestive system > Stomach > Rumen ... | reverse complement strand
TGCCCGGCGACAACATCGACATGGAAATCACCCTGATCACCCCCATCGCTATGGAGCAGGGACTGCGCTTCGCTATCCGTGAAGGCGGCCGTACCGTTGGTTCCGGCGTTGTGGCCAAGGTCATTGAATAATTTCGGTACGATGATTCCGGAACGCTCCCAGGCAACTGGGAGCGTTTTTTGCGGACGTGTCCAAACGTCCCATGCTACAGCTGTCAAAGTCGCAAAGCTACTTTGGTAACAGCGATCGCAGAATAGTAAGGAGGCTTATATCATGTACAACTACAAATGCAAAGGCACCTGCTCCACCTCCATCGATCTGGAGATTCAGGACGGCGTCATCACCTACTGCAAAATCAACAACGGTTGCCGCGGTAACACCCAGGGTGTTGCCAGGCTGGCTGTAGGCCGCAGGGCGGATGAAGTGGCCGCCGAGCTGAAGGGCATTCCCTGCCGGGGAGACACTTCCTGTCCGGATCAGTTGGCCCGCGCCATTGAATCCTATCCCTATTGATTCCGAAAGGAGACTTCCCTTGTCAAAGGAACAGCAATCCACCGTAACTTTTGAATCCATGGACCTGTCCCCGGAAATTCTCAAAGCGGTCCGGGCCATGGGTTTCCAGGAGCCTTCCACCGTCCAGGCCCGCACCATCCCGCTCATGATGTCCGGAACGGATATCAACGCCATCGCCCCCACCGGCACCGGTAAGACCTGCGCCTTCGGTATCCCCATGCTGGAGTATGTCCAGCTGAAGGACAGCCGGATCCAGGAGGTGGTACTGGCGCCGACCCGGGAACTGGCGTTGCAGATCGGCGAGGAACTGACCCGCCTGGCAAAATATATCGATGGAGTGCGGATCGCTGTGATTTACGGCGGCCAGTCCATCTCCAAGCAGATCAGCGCCCTGAAGCGCAGGCCCCAGATCGTCATCGCCACACCCGGCCGGATGCTGGATCATATGCAGCGCGGCAACATCCGGCTCAACGCTGTCCACACAATGGTCCTCGACGAGGCAGATGAAATGCTGAATATGGGCTTTGTCAAGGATGTGACAAAGATCATCGAGGCAACCCCGTCCGAGCGTCAGCTGGTGCTCTTCTCCGCCACCACCAATCAGGACGTGCTCACCATCGCCTGGAAATACCAGCACGATCCGGTGGAAATCACCGTCGAGGCCACAAAGGAAGACCGGCCGCAGATCACCCAGTATGTGATCGCCACAGAACCGGATGAAAAGACGGACCGGCTGCTCTATCTGCTGGACGCCGACGTGTACCATCGGATCATGATTTTCTGCAACACAAAGTTCATGACCGACAAGCTGACACGTCAGCTCTGCCGCGAAGGATATGACGCCCAGTGTCTCCATGGGGATATTCCACAGGCAAAACGCAATGTCGTCATGAATGATTTCAAGCGCGGCAAATTCCCGATCCTGGTTTCGACGGACGTCGCCGCCCGCGGCATTGACGTGGACGATGTGGAAGCAGTCATCAACTATGACCTGCCCAATGAAAACGAGTATTATCTCCATCGGATCGGCCGCACCGGCCGGGCCCATAAACACGGGGTCAGCTTCTCCCTGGTCACCTTCCGGGAAAGCGTCCGTATGGATGAAATCCTGAAGTATATGCTCACCGTCCCCACACCCCTGAAGTTCACGGACGACGTCCTCTGTCACGAGGATGGAACCCCATTCTTCGAAAATATATAGAAATCTTCGGCGGACCTTCCCGCAAACACAAAAACCCCCGGTGGGGGTTTTTGTTTGTCCCTCCGGATGATCCGCGGTGGGTTCTCCAAAACAACTAACCACCTCTTTAGGGGGTTTAGCTGACCTTCCGGTTATCCGCAGCAGGCCTCCCAAAACAACTAAAACCCCCTTTGGGGGGTTTTAGTTGACCTTCCTGATTATCCGCGGCGGGCAGCAAAGCACTCGCTGCAGTACACGGGACGATCCTCTCTCGGCTCAAAAGGAACCTGAGTGGGCTTTCCGCATTCAGCGCAGATGGCGTCGTGCATCTCGCGCGGACCGCCGGCAGCACGGCTGGCTTTACGGGCCTGACGGCAAGCCTTGCAGCGGGTGGGCTCATTCTGGAATCCTTTTTCGGCATAGAATTCCTGTTCACCTGCAGTGAAAATGAACTCAGCGCCACAGTCTTTGCATACCAGCGTTTTGTCTTCGTACATGGTTTGGAACCCCCATAATGTTGATAGGCGAATTCTCCGGCTGACCTGGTCTTTGACCCCACATACGCCGCCTGGACGATTGCTCTGCGCTTCCGCGCCCTCACTCCCGCCTCTCGGGTTTCCCCGGACGGACTTACATCTAGACCGCACCATGCTCCCCGCCGCTTTGGACGGATTACGTGGACCGTTTTGCCTGCGACTGGCCTCGGCTTGCAACCACAGACCCGAAGGATTCAACCGGCAACGATTATAGCGTCCGCGATTTTATAACACAATAGTTTTTTCCTGAAATTGGAAAAAAACAGGAAAAGTTCAGTGTTTCTTTGGCAAATCAGGGTTTTTTCTGCCCATAATACGCGTTCGGACCATGTTTCCGCATGAAGTGTTTTTCCTTCACATAGTCCGGCAGGCATTCCCGGGGCTGCTCCTTCGGCAGCGCTTCCGTGTGCCATGCCATCATGGCAACCTCCTCCAGAACCACCGCGTTGTGCACCGCTTCCATCGCGTCCTTGCCCCAGGCGAAGGGCCCGTGGTGCCGTGCCAGCACGCAGGGAACATGCATGGGGTTCAGTCCGTGTTCTTCAAAGTGGGTAGCAATCACCCGGCCGGTTTCCAGCTCATAGGCTCTTTCCACTTCTTCCTTCGTCAGGTCCCGGCAGCAGGGAATATTGCCGTAAATGTAGTCCGCGTGCGTGGTGCCGTAGGCGGGAATGTCCCGTCCGCTCTGGGCCCAGATCGTGGCCCACCGGGAGTGCGTGTGCACAACACCGCCGATCGTCGGAAAGCGCCGGTAAAGCTCCGCGTGGGTCGGCGTGTCGGAGGACGGATTCATTTTCCCTTCCACCTTGTTCCCATCCAGGTCGATCACCACCATATCTTCCGGTTTCATTTCCTCATAGGGAACCCCACTGGGTTTGATCACAAACAAACCCTTTTCCCGGTCGATTCCGGATACGTTGCCCCAGGTAAAGGTTACCAGTTGGTACGCCGGCAGCAACATGTTTGCCTCGTAGACCTTTTGTTTCAGTTCCTTCAGCATTGTACAGTCACTCCTCTTCCTTTATTTCTTCCGGTATCACCGGAATTTCAACCGTTTCCGCGGGGTTTTCCGCCGGAACCTCCTCCGGCTGTGCGGACGCGCTTTCCGGCACAATCTGCCCGTCCTTCACCGTCAGCCGCACTTCCTGCCCAAGGCTGATGTTTCCCGCCAGCAATTCCTCGCTCAGTGTGTCTTCCACCGTGCGCTGAATCAGCCTGCGCAGCGGCCGGGCGCCGAACTTCGGATCATATCCGTCCTCTGCCAGCTTTTTTGTCACGCTTTCGTCCCAAACCAGACGGATTTCCTGCTCTTCCAGCCGGTCCGCCACCTGCTTCAGCATCATTTCGGTAATTCTGCGGATTTCGTCCTCCGTCAGCGCGTGGAAGACGATCAGCTCGTCCACCCGGTTGATGAACTCCGGCCGGAACAGCTCCTTCACTTCCTTCATCACGGATTCTTTCATGGCTTCATAATCCCGAACCTCATTCCGGTCCGAAGAACCGAATCCCATGCTCCGCCCTCCGCCGGTCAGCTGTGCCCCGGCGTTGGAAGTCATCACGACAATGGTGTTCTTGAAGCTCACCGTCCGCCCTGTGTTGTCTGTCAGCCGGCCGTCTTCAAGAATCTGCAGCAGCACGTTGAATACATCCGGATGCGCCTTCTCGATTTCGTCCAGCAGCACAACGCTGTAGGGCTTCCTTCGCACGGCTTCCGTCAGTTCCCCGCCCTCTTCGTATCCGACATATCCGGGCGGCGAGCCCATCATCCGGCTCACCGTGTGTTTCTCCATGAATTCGCTCATATCCAGGCGGATCACAGCGTCTTCGTCCCCAAACATCGCCTCGCCCAGTGCCCGGCAGAGTTCCGTCTTTCCGACGCCCGTGGGTCCCAGGAAGATGAAGCTTCCGATGGGCCGTTTCGGATCCTTGAGTCCTGCCCGTGCCCGGCGAATCGCCCGGGCCACGGCGCTGACCGCTTCCTCCTGGCCGATCAGGCGCTTGTGCAGCGTCTCTTCCAGTCGGATCAGGCGCTGGGCTTCCTGCTCCGTCATCCGGCTCACGGGGATCCCCGTCCACTGGGAAACAACCTGGGCAATATCTTCTTCTGTTACAACGTCCCGGGCGTTCGTCTGGCTCCGGGTCCATTCGGCCCGCTTTTCTTCGATTTCCTTGTGCAGGTTCCGTTCCTGATCCCGAAGGGCAGCCGCCTTTTCAAAGTCCTGGTGGGAAACAGCGTCCTTCTTTTCAATCTGCAGCGCTTCCAGCCGCTTCTCCTGCTCCCGAACATCCAGCGGCGCCGTGCAGGCCTGAATCCGCACCCGGCTGGCCGCCTCGTCCATCAGGTCGATGGCCTTGTCCGGCAGGAACCTGTCCGGAATATACCGTTCGCTCAGTTTCACCGCCGCAGCCAGTGCCTCGTCCGTAATCCGAACTTTGTGGTGCGCCTCATACCGGTCCCGAAGCCCGATCAGGATGGAGAGTGTCTCCTCCGCCGTGGGTTCTCCGACGTTCACCGGCTGAAACCGCCTCTCCAGTGCGGCGTCCTTCTCGATGTGCTTCCGGTATTCGTCCAGCGTCGTTGCGCCGATGCACTGAATCTCGCCCCGGCTCAGGGCAGGCTTCAGGATGTTCGCCGCGTCCAGGCTGCCTTCCGAACCGCCCGCGCCGATAATCGTGTGAATTTCGTCAATGAAAAGCAGCACGTTCCCCGCCTTGTGCAGCTCGTCCATCACGTTTTTGAGCCGCTCCTCAAACTCTCCGCGGTATTTGGTGCCCGCCACCAGGCTGCCCATGTCGAGGCTCAGCACCCGTTTCCCCCGCAGCAGCTCCGGCACGTTCCCCTGAACAATCCGCTGGGCCAATCCTTCCGCTACGGCGCTTTTGCCGACACCGGGTTCACCGATCAGCACGGGGTTGTTCTTTGTCCGGCGAATCAGGATCTGGATAATCCGTTGGATTTCCTTCTCCCGCCCGATCACCGGATCCAGCTCGTTTTTCTCCGCTGCCGCCGTCAGATCCCGGCTGAATTTATCCAGCAGGCTCTTTTCTTCCTGGCCGCTCCCGCCGCCCTGCCTGCTGCGAACCTGGGCAAAGGGCAGCATGCCCGGGAATTTGCGCAGGGGCTCCTCGTTCCCCGCGTTTTCACGCATCTGTTTCAGCAGTTCCTCCCGCGCCGCGGAAAGATCCACCCCGGCCCGCCGCAGCAGCGCCCCGGCAACGCCGTCATCGTTTCCGAGCAGCGCCAGCCAAAGATGTTCCACCGTCACATACCCCTGCCCGAGCTTCCGGCTTTCGGCCATGCTGTTTTCAAGGGTTTTCTTGGCCCGGGGGCTCAGTTCAATCCGGGCGCCGGTGTTCCGGTTTGTTTCCGGATCGTTCAGCGCAGCAATCTCTTTCTTCAGTTCCTCCGTCACCGATTCAAAGCTCATCTTTTCGCTCACGGCCTTCGGAACGGAAGCGTTAGTCTTCAGAAGGGCCAGCAGAATATGCTCTGTTCCGACGTAGGGCTGCTGCAGGTCTGCGGCGATCCGCTGGGCAAGGACCAGCGTCTGCTGGGCTTTCTGGGTAAAACGACCGAAAATCGGCATGGAAAATTCCTTTCTGTTCTGTCCGCCGCCGGTGGCAGAAATGGCGCTGAGCACCGTGTTGATCAGTTTGTTCACGCCGCCTTTCATCAGGTCAGCGTTCATCCGGCTCATGCAGTCCGCACACAGGTGCCGGACCGATGTCTCTTCTCCTGCAACAACCGAAACGGTGAAATTCGCTTCGTTGGCATGGCATTCTTCACACAGCATCTGTTTGTTCTCCTGTCGTTTATTTGTTGCGGGCTTATGTTCTGTTCCGCGCGGCGATGGTCATCAGCATGCTCTTCATCATCCGCGCCCGCAGCGCGCCCTTCATCGCGTCCGGCACCGGAATGCCAAGTGCCCTGCTGCTGACCGCAGAAGCCATCAGCGAGGCCTCCTCCGCCGTCACGATCCGCTGTTCCTTCAGCTGGCTGATCAGGCGCATGCATTCCTCCTCGTCCAGAGAATCGCCGATCCGCTCGTTGATCAGGTACATCAGCCGCTGACCGCTGCTCTCCACAATCCGGACAATCCGGATGTAGCCCCCTCCGCCCCGCCGGCTCTCCGTCAGGTATCCGTGGTCCGGGGAAAAGCGGGTAGCCAGCACATAGTTGATCTGGCTCGGAGCGCAGTTGAAGTAATGCGCCAGCTCGTTCCGCTTCAGTTCCACTTCGCTGGACTCTTCGTTCATCAGTGCCTTAATAAAATTCTCAATGGAATCGCTCAGTCTCATCTCTTGATTGACCTCCCCGGTCAAAGCTGTTTCTGACTTTCTTTGACCTACGGAGAAGTATATCATATTCCGGCAGGGAATTCAAGTCCTGAAAACCCAATAACTACCCACGAATAACGATCCACTGCCGCGCCTCAGCGTGGTCTCTCCCATTAAACCTCCCCGAAAGGAATCTCCTCCAGACCCAGTACATCCGCTACCGCCCGGTGCAGATGGGCATCCTTCTGGTGCACGTATTGAACCGAGGAAGCAATCACTTCTCCGTCCGGCCACCGGAATGTTCCGCTTCCGTCCTCCCGCAGGCCGTAATCCGTCAGTTTTTTGCCCTCTTCCGGAACCAGCACCGTCAGCCGGTTCTGCACCCGGTTTCCGAGAAAAACCGTAAAAATGCCCCGCTCCGGATCCACGGAAACGTGGTTCCCCGTGAATCCTCCGATGCCGAAGGCGTTCCGGCCCATATAGGCCGGTATTTCCGAATGGTACTGTTCCGGATGGCGAACGTAGCATTGCACCCCCAGGTACTGGGTGTGGCTCCCGTCCGGTCTTTCGTGCCCGGTCCGGTTCACGGCGATTTCCCGCAGGCTTTCCCGGCTCACAATTTTTTCCCCGATCACCGCCCGGCAGAAACGAACCATATCCCCAACTGTGGAGAAAAGCCCGGCGTGTCCGCAAAGATCCCCGCTGTCTCCCTGCAGGATCGCCGCTTTCGGGTCGTGGGGCACCCCCTGTCGAAGGCCTTCCCGCAGGATATATTTTCCGTTTTCAATCCGGTGTTCCCGATCATAGCTCTGGCAGTCCGCGATTCTCTCCTCCGGAACCTTTGCCCAGGTTTCGGTCATGCCTGCCGGCTCCAGCACACACTTCCGAACGCACTCATAAAGCGGCATTCCCCCCGCCGCCTCCAGCACATACCGCAGGATCATCGCCGGAATGTCGGAATAGGCCCGCCGGTCCGGCTGCGCCGCCGCTTCCGCGGCAAACAGGGCGTCTTCCGCCTCCTCCCGTCCGCCGCAGGCGTCCAGCCGCACCGGTGTCCGGATCGTCGCCCCGAAAGTCATCAGCTCCCAAACGCTTCTGTCCCGCAGCCCTTTGAAACGAGGATCATACGAAGAAACAGACCTGCCGAAATCCAGCAGGCCTTCTTCACCGAGTTTCATGGCGCATAGGCCCGTGAACAGCTTGGTCACGCTGGCCAGGTCAAACACGCTCCGCCCACCGACGTCCCCGTCCATGGCGGTTTCAATCCGTTCCCCTGCGCCGCAGGCGACGGAAACCCCGCTGAGGATCTCCGTCTCCCGGGTAAAAAAACGTATCCCATCCTGTAACGTCATGGTAATACTCCGATTCTCGTGCAGGGCACGCGCCCCTCCGCCAGTTCCGACAGGTGGTGCCGCGCATGGCCGATCACGACGGTCGTTCCGCCCCGTACGCAACGCAACGCGTATTCCAGCTTTGCCCTCGCGCCGTTGGCCCCGGCCCGGCTGGCTCCGACGCAGCTGTTTTGCAGCTCCCGGACCTTCTTTTCAACCTCTTCAAAGCTTTTTCCTGTTACGTCCCGAACCAGTGAGTCCGGATTCCCGACCTCCCGATAAATGCCTTCCGTCGAGGTCATCAGTACCAGCATCCGCGCCTTCACCAGCCCGGCGATCACCGCAGCGGTTTCGTCGTTGTCAACGCATTCATAAACCTCGCCCCCCATTTTGCGCCGGGCGGCAAGTTCCATCTTCCGGTTCTCCTCGTCGGATACCGGGTCGTTGTAGTTGATAATCGGAATGGTTTTCTGTTCCGCCGCACGGATCAGCAGCTGCCGGATATGCTCCCGCTTTTCCGGGTCATTGAAATGGGTGTGCTCCACCAGAATCTGGCGCACCCCGTATTCCGGCCGGATAAACTGGCGGTAATTCTGCATCAGGATCGCCTGCCCCTGGGAGGAATAGTCTGTCTTGTCCTGTTCCGGGTCGCCGTTCAGCTCCCGCCCCGTCCGCTTGATGTAGTCAAGCCGCCCGATCTCCGTGGCACCGCTGGTCACCCAGATCATCCCGGGCTTCAGGTCTGCTCCCAGCCGGGAAATAATGTTGTAGTCGATTTCCTGGTCTTCCTTCCGGATCAGCGCCATGCTTCCGATCTTTCCGACCAGTTCAAATGGATAGTCCATGCCTTTTCTCTCCTCCGCCGGTCAGAACCGCTCCTGCACAACCCGGCTCAGTGTGTATACCGCCATATGGTATCCTTTGTCATTCCGGATCGTAATGTCCGCCAGGTCGCGATAAACCGGTGCCTGTTCCCGATAAGTTCGTTCAACCTCCGCCAGTCCGCCGTCCCGAAGGTCCGGCCTTCGGTCCAGCTTGATGTCGGAAAGGATGTCCTCCAGCGGCCGGTCCAGCCAGATGATCCGCCCCCAGCTGCGCATGATGTGCCGGTTCTCCGGATTCATCACCGTGCTTCCTCCCGTGGAAATGATCATCGGCCGCGCCCGGGTCAGCAGCACCAGCGCTCCGGTCTCCGCCTGGCGGAATTTTTCCTCGCCGTATCGGGCGTAAAAATCGTTCACCGTCCCGCCTGCGCTCCGGGCGACGATCGCGTCCGTGTCCGCAAAGGGGATCCCGGTTTCTCTGGCAACCCGCTTTCCGAGGCTGCTCTTTCCGCAACCCTGCATCCCGATCAGAAAGATGTGTCTGTCCGGCATCACCGTTCCCCCTTTCTCTTTCTGTGTCCACTATGCATTATGCATGATTTCCCGTTTCCGTCAAGTCATGTTCCGGCCGTTCCGGCGCTTCCGCGTGCTCCAGCGTAAATCGGAAAGCCGCACCCTCGTCCGTGTCCAGCAGCCGCAGGCTCTGCCCGTGCATCTCCATAATCCGCCGGCAGATGCTTAGCCCAAGGCCTGTTCCGGTGCCTGCGGTGTGCGCCCGGTCCACCGTGAAGAACCGGTCGAAAATCTTGTCCCGGTCTTCCTCCGCAACACCGATTCCGTTATCCCGAACCGTAATTTCGGCCTTGTCTCCCCGCACGCGGGAGGCCAGCGTAATTTTCCCCTCAACGCCTGTGAACTTGATCGCGTTGTCCAGCAGGTTAATCACAACCTGTTCAATCCGGTCCCTGTCTGCCCGAACGTAGCAGGGGTCCGTTTCCGGTTCGCAGGCAATGTCGATCTTCTTTTCATCCAGTTCCGTCATGCGCCGGATAATGGCCCGTCGCAGCATCTCGTTGATGTCGAAGACGGACATCTCCAGTTTCGCGTCGTCCTTCTCCAGCCGGCTCATAGCCAGCAGGTCATTGATCAGCCCGCTCAGCCGTTTCGATTCGTCCGCAACCAGGCGCAGGTATTTCGGATGCTCCTCCTCCGGAATCACCCCGTCCGCCATGCCTTCGGCAAATCCGCGGATGCTGGTAATCGGGCTGCGCAGTTCATGGCTCACGTTGGAAACAAATTCTCGACGCCCTTCCTCCACGTGTTCCAGCTTCTCCGTCATGGTGTTGAAGGCACGGCTCACCTTCTGGAACTCTTTGCCGCCCTTCTTTTCGTCAAGCCGGGCCTTGAAGTTTCCTTCCGCGATGCACCCCGCCGCCTCCGTCATTTTCCCGAGAGGTTTCAGCACCGACCGCACGGACAGGAAAACCGCGATCCCGGAAAGAATCAGCACCCCCAGTGTCAGCAGGCAGATCTGCAGCAGAATCCGGTCCAGCCCGGATTCGATCTCCTGGGCCCGTGTCTGAATGAAAACAGCGCCCACCGTGCTTCCGTCCCGAATAAAGGGAACCCCCACCGTAAAGGTCGGCCCGCTCGCCTCATTGGATCGGACTCGGATGTTCTCTCCCTGAAGCACTTTCCGCAGCGCTTCCGAAATGTCTTCTCCGGACAGGGATTCAACAAAAGCCGGATCTTCGCTGTAGGCCGTCTGGATGTTGTCCATCACGTTGCCCCGCCGATCCACCACGGCGATATAAGCGCCGAATTCCCGGTTCACTTTGTCCGCCTTGGCGTTCAGGTGTTCCCGAACCGTGGTGTTCCCCCTGAAGCTGAAGTTGCTCAGCGGGATTTCCCAGGGGTTGCTCGTAATTCCGACGTTCAGATTCGCCGCCAGATAGGCAATGTCCTCCGCTTCCGAGCTCAGGTAGTTCAGCCGCGCATCAATCTGCTGATTGCGCAGCGTAATCCACCAGATGCCGGAAAGACAGATCGCGGTGATCAGAATCGCCGCCATCACCACGGCCATAATCCGTGCAAACATAAAAACCCAAAACCTCCAAAGCCTAAAGCCTTAAATCTGAAGTCCGGTTCCCAGATACCTCTGTCCGCAATCCACTATACACTAAATTTATACCCGATCCCCCGCACCGTGTAAATTGACCAGCCGTATTTCTCGCTGTCCGGCAGCTTCTCCCGCAGCCGTTTGATGTGCACGTCGACCGTCCGGCTGTCCCCGTAAAAGTCAAAGCCCCACACCTGCAAAAGCAGCTGTTCCCGGGTGAACACCTGGTTCGGATGGGACGCCAGAAAATAAAGCACTTCCAGCTCCTTCGGCGGCATCTCCAGCTTGTTCCCCTCGTAATGCACGTCGTATTCCGCAATGCTCACCGTCAGCCCGGGCCAGGAGATGTCCGCCTGCTTGTCCTCTTCCGTCCCCTGCGCCCGCCGCAGCACGGCCTTCACCCGCGCCACCATTTCCTTCCCGTCGAAGGGCTTGGTGATGTAATCGTCCGCGCCCAGTTCCAGACATAAAACCTTGTCAAACGTCTCGCCCTTGGCCGTCGCCATGATCACCGGGATGTTCCCCGTCTTGCGTATGGTTTTCAGCACGGCGTATCCGTCCATCCCCGGCAGCATCACGTCCAGCAGGATCAGGTCCGGCGGCATTTTCCGGAATTCCTCAACCGCCGTATCTCCCCGATCCGCAATCCGAACTTCAAATCCTTCCTTTTCAAGATAAAGCTGCTCCAGTCGGCTGATGTTCGGATCATCTTCCACAACCAGAATGCTGGGTCTGTCCTTCATCTGCATATTCCCCCTAAAGCCCAAAGCCTTGTAACCCCTAATCCTTAAATCCTAAATCCTCGTAACCACTATTTACTATTCACTGCTGCGCCGCAGCGCGGCCTGACCCTTACCGCAGCGTAACCACCGTCACCCCGTCTTCGCCTTCTCCGTAGACGCCCCTCCGGAAGCTTTTCACATGCTTGTTCTTCCGCAGATCCTGCTGGATGCCCGCCCGAAGAATGCCGGTGCCTTTCCCGTGAATGATGTAAACCTCGTTCAGCCCGGCCAGCACCGCCTCGTCCAGATACAGCCCCACGGCACTCAGCGCCTCCTCCAGGCTCATTCCCCGAACGTCGCATTCCGTTTTCACCGTCCGGGTCATCATCCCCGTCTTGGCTTTTACGGTACTCTTCTCCGGCGTCTTCGCCGCCTGAATCATCCGAAGCTGGCTGATGTTTGCCTTGAATTTCATCGCCCCGGCCTGCAGGGAAACCTCCCCCTTTTCGTCCGCTCCGGAGAGCACCGTGCCTTCCGCTCCCAGCGTCAGAATCCGAACCCGGTCGCCGGGCTTCACAGCCTTCGGCGCTTCGCTGTCCTCCTGGCTTTCCTGTCGCAGGCCTTCGCTCATCTCGTCAATCCCGCGCTCCAGCCGCCGGCGAAGCTCTGCCGCGTTTCCGTCTCCGGCCGCGTTTTTCTTCATTTTCTTCAGCTCGGAGATCACGGTCTCGCTTTCCCGCCGCGCCTGCTCAAGAATCCGTTTTGCTTCCTCCCGGGTCTTCCGCAGGGTCGTTTCCCGTTTGTTTTCCATCTCCCTGCGCAGCTGCTCCGCTTCGTCCCGAAGTCGGATCGTTTCCTTTCCGGCCTCCTGGGCAATCTGCCGTTCCCGCTCCGCCACCTGACGGTGATATTCCGCGTTGGCAATCACGTCTTCAAAGCGAACTGTGTCACCGCTCAGCAGCTTTCGCGCCGCGTCAATCAGGTTCTCCGGCAGTCCCAGCCGCCGGCTGATTTCAAAGGCGTTGCTCTTTCCAGGTACACCGATGGAAAGCCGGTAGGTGGGCCGAAGGGTCTCCACGTCGAATTCAACCGACGCGTTCTCAACGCCCTTCGTCGTCAGTGCGAAGATCTTCAACTCGCTGTAGTGGGTCGTCGCCATGGTCCGCACGCCGATGTGCAGCAGCCGGGTCAGGATGCTCTGGGCCAGCGCCGCGCCCTCCGTCGGATCCGTTCCGGCCCCGAGTTCGTCAAACAGCACCAGATCCCGCGGCGTCACTTCCCGCATGATCGTAACGATGTTCGTCATGTGCCCGCTGAAGGTGGAAAGGCTCTGCTCAATGCTCTGCTCGTCTCCGATGTCGGCAAACACCTGCTCGAAAACCGCCAGTTCCGTTCCTATGTCCGCCGGAACCTGCAGACCCGCCTGGGCCATCAGCGTGAAAAGCCCCACCGTTTTCAGCGTCACAGTCTTGCCGCCCGTGTTTGGTCCGGTCACGACCAGCGTCGTGAATTCCTTTCCGAGCCAGACGGTCTCCGGCACAACCTTTTCCGGGTCAATCAGCGGATGCCGTCCCCGAATGATGTGAAGATACCCTTCCCGGTTCATCTTCGGGCAAACGCATACAAACCGTCGGCTTAAGAGTCCCTTGGCAAAAATGAAGTCCAGTTCCGCCAGCAGTTCCACCGTTTCCGCCATGCTGTCGGCATAGGGCGCAATCTCCGCGCTCAGCGCCGCCAGAATCCGGGCAATCTCCTGCTGCTCCTTCACTTCCCATTGCTTCAGCTCGTTCCCCATCTCCACCGCGGCCATAGGTTCAATGAACAGCGTCGCCCCGCTGGAGGACTGGTCGTGCACAAGCCCCGGAACGCTGCTCCGGTATTCCGCTTTCACCGGCAAAACGTATCGGTCTCCCCGCATGGTGATGATCGGATCCTGCAGGTATTTCTGCATAGCTGCGGAATGAATCATCTGGTTCAGCTTTTCCTTGATCCGGTCCTGCGCCCCCCGCAGGTGCCGCCGGATGTTCATCAGCTCGCTGGAAGCCCGGTCCGCAATCTCGTCTTCGCTCAGGATCGCGTCTGTAATATCCTTTTCCAGATTCCGTGCCGTGAAAAGTCCTTCCGCCTTTGCCTGAAGGATCGGAGTGTTCTCCCGCTCCGTCACCAGTGCGTCCCGTGCCGCCCGCGAAGCCCGCAAAAGCGCCGCCACATTCAGCAGCATCCCCGCGCTCAGCGTTCCGCCTTTTTGGCAGATGCCCAGCGCCGGCCGCACGTCCGGAAACGCTGTCATCGGGTGCCCGCCGATGTATTGCAGAATCACCGTGGCCTCTTCCGTCTCGGCCTGGGCCGCAAGCACCGGCTCCAGGTCGTCGAGCGGCACAAGCGTCCGGCATTTTTCCGCCCCGGCCTCGGTCAGGGCGCCCTCCGCCAGCATCTCCCGGATCCGGGTAAACTCCAGCACCCGCATCGTCCGTTCACTAATCATAATAGTAACCCCGTATCCCTAAATCCTGAATCCTCGTAACCCGTATCCCCTAAAACCTAAACCCTCTTATTCCACCGCCCGCGCCCAGTGTCCGCCTGTAGCCTCCATTCCGCTCCGGCTTCCCGTCTCCAGCGCATTCAGAACGCGATCCGTCTCTTCCGCCGTCTCCGTTGTCATTTCGACCATCGGATTCCGTATACCCTTCCGGTCTGTCCATTCCGTGGGCAGCCCGTTCATCAGCCGGATCCGGCATCCCTCCGGCATCCGCGCCCGCAGCAGCGGGAACCGGTGCCCCATACCGTCCTCCAGCACGTTTCCTGCCAGGGCATCCGCTGCCCCCGTGTCGCACATCCGGCAATCCCTGTGACCGTCCGTAAGGCCCAGGGCCGTTCTTGCCGGGCAGTGGTGCAGCAGCATCAGCTGCGTCCTCCCGAAAACCGTCACCGCGATGGGCGCACCGCCCGCCGTCAGCGTCTCCAGTTCCTTTCCCGTCAGTTCAACCGAAGCCGTCACGAAAGCGCATCCCGCCTCCAGCAGAAAAGCCGCCGCCTGCCGGTTCATCACCGGAATTCCGCTTCCCGCCCCGAAGGTCACGGGCCACCGGATCCCAAGCTGCCCGATGCTTCCGAGCACAACGCCGCCCAGCTTCTCCCGGTGCGTTTCCACGGCTGTGAAAATCACCTGCAGCGTGTCTTCCGTGCAAACCCGTGGAATCTGCAGCCAGTCGCCTTCCGGCATTTCTGTCAGCAGCGCCCGAAGCGCGTCCTCCCGCCAGTCCTCCGGATCCCATATGATCCGGCATCCGTGCCGCCGGGCCGCCTCTGCCTGTTCCCCGGTTCGAACGATCGCCATCTTCGGCAGCTCCGCCGCCGGCAGTTCTGCCGCAGGCAAGTCGCCTTCCGCTCCGGGGCCGGGTCCGAAAGCTTCCGCCCGTTTCTCTTCCAGGGCCGCCAGTGCTTCCCGCCGGATCCGGTTGATCTCCGATACCGGTACAAAGGCGTCCCGGGTTTCAATCGTAATCCCGCCCGGTGTAAAAAGCGTGTCTCCCGTCCGACTAAGGTTCCTGCGCAGTTCTTGCTCCTGCGCCGGCCGCGTCCGGGCAGCAGCCGTTTCGCCGCCCCGAACGGTCACCTCGTTCTCTCCGTCCGAAACCCTCAGCGCCAGGGGCTCCCCCGCCACGGCCCGTAAGGTCATGCGCACTTCGACCCGTCGTCCGGGCATTGCCGCAGCCTTCCGGATCTGTTCCGCGCTCGTCAGCCGGGCCACCGTGTCCCCTGCTTCCGCCCGAAGGCCTTCCCGCAGGCGCACCAGCGCCGTGCTCCCCGCCGGCATATCTTTCCCGGTATAAATCAGGGCGCTCGCGCCTTTTCGGCTCCGGATTTCAATCTCGTCTCCGTCCGCCAGGTCCTTTTCCACCCGAATCCGGGCAAATCGGCTGTCGGCCTGTTCAACTTTCCCGATCACGACCCCGCTGTGGTTCACCCGTTCCGGATAAATCACCCCCGCGTCTTCGCTTCCGAAGGCATATCCCTTCATGAATCCGCCCCGGTTGAAAATCTGCAGCAGCCCTTCGCGCTCTTCCGGGTCCGCCTTTCGGAAGCGGCCGTTTTCCAGGCTGTCCAGTCCCTTCCGATAGGCCGCCGTCACGATCGCCGTGTATTCCGGCCGCTTCGCCCGGCCTTCCAGTTTGACGGAGGCTACCCCAGCGTCCGCCAGTGCCGGCAGATCGTTCCGCAGGCAAACATCGCGAGGGCTCAGCCACGCACCTTTCCGTCCCCGGTAAATGTATTCTTTCCGGCAGGGCTGGGCGCACCGGCCCCGGTTTCCGCTCCGTTCCCCAACCATGCTGGAGAAAAGGCATTCCCCGCTCACCGCAACGCACTGAGCTCCGTGTCCGAAAACTTCAATCTCAATCCCGGTCTCCGCGCATTTCCGGATCTCCTCCAGGCTGCATTCCCTGGCCAGCACAACCCGTTGCATGCCCATTCTGCGGCACCATGCCGCCCCCGTCCGGTTGTGAATCGCCATCTGCGTGCTGGCGTGCACGGCAAGATCCGGGCACATTCCCCGGATCATCCGCAAAATTCCGCAGTCCTGCACCAGCACCGCGTCCGCCCGAACTTCCCTCAGCAGCCGGATCACCTCCGCCACTTCAGCCAGCTCCCGATCCTTGACCAGTGTGTTCAGCGTCACGTGCACGCGCATATGCCGCGCGTGCGCATAGCGAACGGCCTCTTCCAGGCCCTGCCGGTCAAAGTTGCCGGCCCCGGCCCGGGCGCTGAATGCGGCATATCCGAGATAAACCGCGTCTGCGCCGGCAGCGTCTGCCCGCTCCAAAGCGTCCCGGTTCCCGGCAGGTGCCAGATTCTCCATGAAAGCAACTCTCCCTAAATCCTAAATCCTATATCCTAAATCCTCGTCTCCTCTAAGCCCCGAGCCCTTTCCTCCAGCCGCCGCTGCAGCATCCGGTTCTCGTCCTGGGCTTTCAGCAGCTCCTCCGCCATCCGGAAGCAGGTCAGCACCGCCGCCTGGGCCGAAGGCAGCTTCGTTGCCGATGCCGTTTCACTCAGCGTCCGGTCCACATAGGCTGCCACCCGCCGAACATGCTCCGGCGGATCGGCGGAAACCAGCGTATAGGGCTTCCCCGCAACCGTCACCGTGATCTTCTGCTTTTCCATGCGCTCTTCTCCTTTTTTCGCGAAAAGCGCGGAAGGAGTCATTTCCCCTTCCGCGCTGTCAGGCACCTGTCAGATCTGTTCAAAAGGATAAACCTGCCCGAATGTGTCAACCCGCACGGATTCCATCACCTGCGGCTCCAGGGGCTTGTCCGATGGATCCCGGGGCGTCTTTACAATCTCTTCCGCCGTCTCCATGCCCTCCAGCACCTTGCCGAAGGCGGCGTACTGCCCGTCCAGGTGGGGGCTGTCGCTGGTCATAATAAAGAACTGGCTTCCCGCGGAATCCGGCATCATGCTCCTCGCCATGCTCAGCACACCGTAGGTGTGTTTGATCGGATTGTCAACGCCGTTGGCGGCAAACTCGCCCCGGATGCAGTACCCGGGCCCCCCGATGCCGATGCCCTTGGGGTCCCCGCCCTGGATCATGAATCCGGGAATCACCCGGTGAAAGATCAGCCCGTCGTAAAAGCCGCTGTTGGCCAGGGCAATAAAGTTGCCCACGGACTGAGGCGCGGTTTCGGGATAAAGCTCGCCCTTCATTTCCTTGCCGTTGCGCATTTTAATGGTAAACACAGGGTTCTGTGCCATCGTCTGTCTTCCTCCTTACGAAAACCAGGTTGTTTTCCGCACTATTTTATCAGTATTTCCATCCTATGGCAAGCTTTTTGACATCATCCTGAATTATCCTTATAATGTAGGGCGTGGATTGAGGTGGATCGGAACCATCCCTGTGGTCCACCATGACCAGTAACGAAAGGAATCACCAATGAATATTGTTCACCCTCTGCAGCCGGTCAACGGCCTGAATCCGGAAGATGTCTTTTATGCGGTCGATGATCTCGGAACGCAGACCGGATATGGGTTTATTCTCTATCAGTACCATCCCGGGCTCTATCCGGACTGCCCGGTCAATCTTTATTTCTCCATCGATGGAGATCCGGCCTCCCGCTATCTGCTGTTCGGCGCGTTGGTGGCCCGTGCCCGCGTGCTCCAGTCGCTGAATCCAACTTTACGGGCCAGACTTTACACCAGTATCGCCCCGACCGACACCCAAATGAAGGATTTTTATCTGCAAAACGGCTTCGACTGCGAAGAAACCGATAATATTGTCCAGCTCACCATCCCTTACGGCGACGGCCGTATTCCCATGAGCTGTACCGTCGCCCCCACCCCTCTGAACACCTGGGATGAAATGAACGGCCTCCTCTATCGGCTGGAGGTGAACGAAATCACCTTCGTGGATATGAATTATCTCCAGTCCCTCATGCGTATGCCCCATTTCATGGTTCTGGGGCTCTATCGCAACGCAATCCTCATCGGTGAGGTCATCATGGCCGGCCAGGGCGGCGACTGCGAGCTGGCGGCCATCTATATTGAGCCCGGCTCCCGCAACCAGGGCATGGGTAGAGCCCTCCTCCACCGCATGATGGCCATCATGGCCGCCGAAGGCGTCACCCGCATCACCACCCGGATCATGAGCCGTAGCCTTCCCCAGCAGCGCCTGATGGACGATTTCGGTGGCAGTGTGATCGGCGTCAACATGATTTTCCCCGGAATGTACCTGAATTAAGCCCCAAAAGGTTACAGCCAGGCACCACAATATATTGAAAGTTACATGGCATGTAACCGATTTTCACTATATATTGTGTGTTTTTTGAACTCATGTAACTTTTCTGCAGTTCATGTAACCGTTTTCCTTGGATTCAATTTTGAGCAGAAACTCTCATACAGTACGGACATCATACACGATTTCCCCGCAAATGTAAATAACCCAAAAGGGTCATTTTCTTCTCGAGGTCCACCGTTTTCGCTCGGGAGTTTAACACTTGATTGATAGTCAAAACCCTGCAAAGCCTTGACAGGCTTTTGTTTTTTTGTCAAATTTTCTGAATTTTAGTGTTGTATGTG
>Ga0265298_10004179_pt1 | contig 18576 bp, 12 predicted proteins | sample AusTroGonzalo_MG_3_FD_193486 | JGI IMG/M metagenome (GOLD analysis project Ga0265298, IMG submission 193486) | Bovine rumen microbial communities from tropical cattle in Woodstock, Queensland, Australia - Gonzalo_01 | ecosystem: Host-associated > Mammals > Digestive system > Stomach > Rumen ... | reverse complement strand
CAAGAATGCAGGGCACTTTGTGACGATGACAACCTGCGCGCGCCTGAGCTGGGACGGAAGGTCCCTGAGCCTGCCGAAAGGCAAGAGCGTATCTTTAAAGATGGGGCGGTTATAATCCACCAGGACGATATTTAAAGACGGAACAAGCCTTCTGTACTGGAAGGCGTCGTCCAAAACGATGATGTCCGCCGAAAGGGACTCGCAACCGTGAACCCGGTCTTTGTCTACGGCGACGGTGACGGAGGGGAATTTGCGGGCCATCTGGAGAGGTTCGTCTCCTGCAAATGCGGCCGATGCGTCCCGGCTTACGATCTGGAAGCCCTTGGAACTGCGCTTGTACCCGCGCGAAAGCACGGCGATGTTGCTGTAGCCCCAGCGGTCGCTCTGGAGGAGCCTGCGGATTATCATCTCCGTGTGGGGTGTTTTTCCGGTGCCGCCAACGGTTATGTTTCCAACGCAGATTGTGGGGACTGCGGCCTTGAAGGACTTCTTCCATCCCTTGTTGTAAAGCATGTGCCGCAGGGCCAATATGAGTCTGTAAATCATGGTTACGTAAACTACATTGCAAAGATAGGGTTTTTTCCAAGTTTATTCATTTGATGTTGTATTTAAAAAAAATTTTTTATCTTTGCATTTGCCAAAGTGTGTATTCAACCAAAAAATCAATAGCTATGAAAAAAGTATTTGCTATCATTTCGGCCGTTGCCATTGCTATGGTAACGTTCGTTTCCTGCAATAACAAGGAAGCAGAAATCAGCAAGCTTCTCAGGATTACCCCTTCTGCAGAAGGTGTCGTCCTCGCAGCAGGAGAAAAAGCAGAAATCGTCATTCATTTCACCCCCAAGTCAGAGGCTACATCCCTGGTATGGGAGACTTCCGATCCCGCAATCGCAACTGTAGCGGCAAAGGATGACACTACCGGTGTCATCACCGGTGTCGGCGCAGGTGTTGCAGCCATCAGGGCTCTTGCAGGCAGCATTGCATGTGAAGTTCAGGCAGACGTTTTCGGTGGTGGAAATTCCGCATGGTCCGTAATCGGCACCCTCCACGGCACCAACTGGGACACTGACTTCAAGGGTGTTGACAATGAGAGCTATGTCCTCTTCGAGCACCTTCCCCTAGAAAAGGGTGATGAGTTCAAGCTCCGCAAGGACGGTGCATGGGACATCAACCGTGGCGGTAAGTTCACTGCCGGTTCAGCTGTTGAGGCTGTCCAGAACGGTGACAACTTTGTTTGCTCCGCTGCCGGTTACTACGATGTATATTACATCGCCGCCAAGGAAGCCATCGTTGTTGTTACTGCCGGTACAGAACTTCCTGCAGACAAGGACATTCCTGATTTCGTGAGCGCAATCAAGATCGATGGCGACTTCTCCGATTGGGCAGATGTGGCAGGTGTTACCGGTACCGGTATCAACGCCGCCCTCAAGGTCACTGCAGACAGCCAGAACATCTATTTCTACTCCAAGAGGACTACCGAGCGCATGGATGAAGTTTGGGCCGGAGCCGCCTACTTCTACTATACCTTCGACCTGGACAACGACGCCTCCACCGGTGTTGAGCTCTGGGGCAATGGCCCTTACGAGATCCTCCTCGTTGTCTATCCGTTTGCCGGTACCGCAGAGGCCCCTGCACTGGGTGTCGCAAAGGAAGGCGCAGCAGTTCCTGACGGCTGCAGTGTTGCCAATGCCAAGATCAATGGCGTTGTCTCTGAAAGCGGTGTAGAGACTGAGATTGCAATTCCTCTGTCAGACCTTATCGCTCTTCCTTCAACCGCCTTCAAGGTTATCTCCTGGGGTAACAAGGGCGCTGGTGACAAGCTCGAGGTTTCCGTCACCCTGTAATTCTTATTACAACCGATTAAACGGCTTCCGGTTTTCCGGGGGCCGTTTTTTTAGTATCTTTGCAGAAGCAATGAGAATAGGCAGCATAGACCTTGGGGAGCGTCCGGTGACACTGGCGCCCATGGAGGACGTTACAGACGCAAGTTTCCGCATCCTTTGCAGGGAGGCGGGGGCGGCCATGGTCACCACGGAGTTCGTGAGCTCGGACGGGCTGGTGCGGGACGTTGCCAAAACCATCGCCAAGATGAAAACCCTTGAGGAGGAGGCTCCGGTGGCGGTCCAGATTTACGGCAGTTTCCCGGATGCGATGGTGGATGCCGCCCGCATGGCGGACCGCGCCGCAGAACTGGCCGGAGGGCACGGGGCCGATGTCATCGACATAAATTTCGGCTGCCCTGTCTCAAAGATTGCCGGGCGCGGCGCCGGAAGCGGCATGATGCGGGAGCCGGACAAGATGGTAGCTATCACCAAAGCCATTGTGGAGGCGGTCGGGAAGCCGGTAACCGTGAAAACGCGCCTTGGCTGGGACGATTCCTCCAAAATTATCGTGGAGCTGGCGGAGAGGCTGCAGGACGTGGGTATATCGGCCCTTACAATCCACGGGCGAACGCGCTGCCAGATGTACAAAGGGGAGGCGGACTGGACCTTGATCGGCGCCGTGAAAAGCAACCAGCGCATGCATATACCTATAATAGGTAACGGGGACATCAACTCCGCCGCCAAGGCAAAGGAGGCGTTTGAGAGGTGGGGGGTCGATGGCATAATGGTCGGCCGCGCATCTTTTGGTCATCCGTGGATCTTTTCGGAGATACGCCATCTGCTGGATACGGGTGCGGAGCTTCCGCCAATGTGCGTTGCAGACCGCGTGAAACTGGCCAGGCGCCACTTCCAGCTGTCCCTGGACCTGAAGGGCCCGGTAACCGGCATCTACGAAATGCGCCGCCACTTCTCCTGCTACTTCAAAGGCCTCCGGGACTTCAAGGAAACCCGCATTAAACTTGTCACATCAAAGGACGTGGACGAAATCTACGCCCTGCTGGATTACATAGCCTCCCGCTGGGGCTCAGACGCTCCGGAGGTGGAGGGGGAATACGGACTATGAAAATGAAAAGATTAATACTCCTTGCCTTTCTTGTGGCCGGCTGCGTATCCCGGCCGGCTTTGTCTGTAAGGGAGCAGGACTACGGGACTCTGTCCACTGGGGAAACTGCCCATAAATATGTCCTGACAAACAGTTCAGGGGCATCCATGTCGCTCACGGACTACGGTGCCCGCATCATCAGCATCTTCATGCCGGACCGTAACGGTACGCTGGACGATGTCATCGTTGGACCGGACAACCTCCGGACCTTTGAGGATGCCCGTCCGGAACGTTTTCTTGGCTGCATAATCGGCAGGTACGGAAACCGCATCAATCACGCATCGTTCACCCTTGACGGCGTTACTTACCGGCTGGAAGCCAACGAACTTCTGGGCGGAGAACCAGTCCAGTGCCATGGCGCATCCCAGGGTATGGACCGCTTTGTCTGGGAGGGAACGCCGGTCAGGGAAGAAGGCCGCGTGGGCGTTTGTTTCCATCGTCTTTCTCCTGACGGAGAGTCCGGTTTTCCCGGTAACTGTGACTGCCGGGTGACGTATTGGCTCACGGAGGACAATGTGGTAAAAGTGGAGTACCGGGCCGTTACCGACGCCCCCACAGTCATCAACCTCAGCAACCATTCTTTCTTCAACCTGAAGGGTGCGCAGGGAGGCTACGTAATGGATCATCTCTTTCAGGTGGAGGCCGATGAATGCATCCAGAACAACGCCCAGATGTGCCCGGACCTTATTCTTCCGGTGCAGGACACCCCGTTCGATTTCAGGGAGCCCCACAGGGTGGATTACAGGATAGACATGCCGTCGGAGCAGCTGCGCATCATGCGCGGGATGTCCGCCTGCTGGGTAATCAGGGGGTGGGGCGGGACGCTGCGCAAAGCGGCTGACCTTTACGACAAGGGCAGCGGCCGCGGGGTGGAAACCTGGACCACGGAGCCTGCGCTTCTCACCTATACGGCACGTGCCTTTGACGGAAGCCTGCAGGGGAAATATGGTCCGGTGGACAAGTTTGGCGGCATGCTTCTTGAAACCATCCACTTTGCGGACAGCCCCAACCAGCCCAGATTCCCGTCCACGGTCTTAAGGCCCGGAGAAGAGTACTACAGTACCACGGAATGGCGCTTTTACGCACGGTAAGGCTCTCCTTTGAATATTTTTTAATACATTTGCAGGTATTAATAACACTGAGATTCATGTGTCAGCATGTTAAGAAACTGCTAATAAGCCTGTTTGTGCTTTTTGTGGCGTTTGGTGCCTTTGCACAGAGGCTTGACGGTACGCTGGTACGCCGTGCCGCGGCGGACCCGTGCCTGGTCTTTGACAACGGATACTTTTATCTGACAATGACCGGATCTTCCCGCCTTGCCATGGTCAAAGACCGGAATCTTTCATCGCTGGACGTAGATGTTCATCCCACAACGGAAAACATTTTCTACGACTCGGCAAGCGACCCTTCCGTTGAAGATCTCTTTGGCCCTGGGGCAAAAATCAACGGAACCTGGTCTCCGGAAATTCACTACTTCTCGGAGGAGGAGTTCCCTGGTGCGTCCGGCTGGTATATGTACCTTGCCCTCAGGCAGAAAGTGGAGGAAAACGGGAAGACAAGTTCCAAGAATATCCGCATGTGCGTTCTTAAATCGGCCAGCGGAAGCGTGGACGGACCTTATGTGAACCCCGTGTCGGGGGAAGAGGGCCATACGCAGCCTTTCCTCAGCGAGGACGGTACTTTCCTCACAGGCTGGTGCGTCGGACCAAGCCTTCTGCGTATTCCCACCGGCCGCTACAAGGGAGTTTACCTCACCTGGGTAGAGGAAGTTGGCCGCGGAGAGGGGAAGGGAAACTTCTACCAGACAATAATGATTTCCCGCATCAGCAGCCCCTGGCAGCTGGAAGGGGAGCCCGGACTTATTACAAAGCCTACCCAGGAATGGGAAACCCACGGCTCCAGCCAGACTCACCCCTGCGTGGTGGAAGGCGGTACCGCCGTATATGGTGACCACGGTGAGATTTTCCTCACCTACAGCGGAAGCGGCTACTGGAGTGACTACGGCCTTGGTCAGCTTACGCTCCTGATGGACGGGGACGATTATGCCGATCCCCTCAAGACAGAGTCCTGGGTCAAGTTTGAAGGGAACCCGGTGTTTACATCGTCCAAATCGTCGGACCTTCGGGGTGCCGGACATGCCTTCTTCCTTACCGACGGAAAAGGCCGGCGCTTTTTCTGCTATCACGCCTATCCCGTGGAAAATGGGAAAAAGGCCAAACAGCGCAACGCCTACATCGAGCCGTATTACATCGACTATGGGACCAAGTATCCTACTGCGCCTTATGGCGTCCTGAGGATGGGGGCCATGGGAAACGGCAGGAGCGCCCCGGTAGAAACGGAAATAAGGTACAGCCGGAAAAAGTAACAATCCATGAAAAAAACCGGCCGCAAAGCCTTTATCCTGATGGCTATGCTTTTTGTTGCGGGATGCCATCCGGAAACCACAGTGCCTGACGATAATACTCCCAAGGAGGAGAAGGCAGTAAAAATGACACTGAACGGGACTATGCTCCGCTCCAGTGTGGCAGATCCATGCATCGTGTGCTACAACGGCCTGTTTTATATGACGATGACAGGCGCGTCCAACGTGGCCATGGCCATAGACTCGGACCTGTCCCGCCTTACCACATCGGCCCATCCTACTCCTTCCAACCTTATTTACAAGAGTGCGGAAGATCCTTCCGTCCGGGAGATTTTCGGGGATGGAGCAACCATTAACGGAACCTGGTCGCCGGAGATTCACTATTTCTCCGAAGAAGACTGCCCCGGCAATGCGGGGTGGTACATGGTGTTTGCCCTCAGGATGGACGACAGCGCCGGAAGTTCGTCGCACAGTTCCGCCTATATACGTCCGGTGGTGCTCAAGTCCCTTGGCCGATCGCCGTCCGGCCCTTACGGAAATCCAGTCACCGGGGCAGAGGGCGTTACACAGCGATTCCTGGATGCCGCCGGCCAGCCTTTCGAGGACTGGGCAATAGGAGTGAGTTTCCTGCGCATTCCCTCGGGTAAATACAAGGGGATTTATGCCACATGGGTGGATGAAGTGGGCCGCGGAGAAGGCTATGGGAAGTTCTACCAGCGGCTGCGGATAGCCCGGCTGTCGAAGCCCTGGCAGATAGCCTCGGAGGCTTCCACCATAACCACCCCTACCCAGGATTGGGAGAAGAAAGGCGCAAGCTCCACTCTGCCCATGGTTGGGGAAGGGGGAACTGCCGTTTATGGGGACAATGGGGAGATTTTCCTCACCTATTGCGGCAGCGGTTATTGGTCCGATTATGGCCAGGGGCAGCTCACGCTTGCCCGCGATGGTGGCGATTACGCGGACCCTTTGAAGGAATCGTCATGGATAAAATACGCAGGTAATCCCGTGTTTTCATCGGCTCCTTCAAGTGACCTTCGCGGTGCGGGACATGTTTTCTTTTTCAACGATCCTGTGGGGAACCGCTATTTCTGCTACCATGCCTATCCCTTCAGCGGAGGCGTAAAGCAGAGTAACCGCAATGCCTATATGGAGCCTTTTGCCATAGATTACGATGCCCGTGAGGAGACTGCTCCGCAGGGTGTCCTGCGTTTTGGCCTTAACGGGAACGGGGTGACGGCTCCGGTGAATTCCCAGGTGACGTGGTGGTATAAACGGGGGGAATGATACGGGGCTGACGCTATTTTTATATAGTTTGGGTTTTTTGTCACCTTGACAGGCGGTTGGATTTTGTAATTTTGCGGAAATTGACAATAATTCTATCCACATATGCAACACAAAGAATCTTTTTGCGACTCGCGCGCACGTTATGAGGCGCCTCAGTCGGAGCTCCTTTCCATGGTTGGAGAGAGCAACTTTTTAGCTTCTGCCCGGAACGAGGGCTGGGAATACGATGATTATGAAATGTAAAAGACAGCTGTTATGAAGAAAAGTATATTCCTCCTGACGGCCGTTGCCGTTACAATGTTCTCCTGCGAAAAGGAACAGGACATCATTACCGAGAATCCGGACCTCTCCCTGAAGACAGTTACTGTTAAAGCGTCCCATGAGGCAGATGAAGCCGATGTAAAGACTACCGTTGACTCCTACGGAGCCGTAGAATGGGAAGCAACAGACAAGATCAGCTTTGTTTATGACGGCGGAAGCGCCGAATCTTCCGCAGCAGGTGCTGCCGGAGCAAATGCAGAATTCACTGCATCTCTCCCTGGTGGAAAGGATGCCCTTTATCTGGTATATCCTTCTTCCGTCACAGCCGCATACGAATCCAGCAGCCTCAAAGTTACTGTTCCCTCAACCCAGGACGGTACTTTTGCCAGCGCTGCCATAGAGGTTGCCGAGTTTGCAGTTTCCTGCGACCTCAAGAACCTTGGCGGTATCCTTGCAATTACAACCACAGCCGATGTTGACGAGATTGTGGTTCATTCCAATAACAGCACTCCTCTTGCCGGTAAGGCAACAGTTGCGTTTGCAGCTGGTATCCCTTCGGTAGACGCTGTTGCTTCAGGTTCCACTTCCGTTACTCTTTCCGGCCTTGGCGGTGCAGGCACCTACTATGCCGCCGTCCTTCCGGACAGCTATGCCGCAGGTATTTATGTAGAGCTCAAAAAGTCCGGCTCCCTTGTTGGTGAAAAGATCTCCGGCAACTCCCTCACCGTTGCCCGTCGCAAGATTATGAGGATTAATGTGGGTAATCCGGGAACGATTGCGAATAAGAAGTTTGTCACCGTATCCGGTGCAGGCGCCACGGATGGTACCAGCTGGGAGAATGCTATGAGTTCAGATGATTTCTATACTTTCCTGACACTGAAATCGACCAACACTAGCGTCTTTATGGCGGCAGGTACCTATCCTACTCAAACAACAGATGGTTATACATTAAATACTGGTACTACCGGGCTGAAAGTATATGGCGGTTACCCTGCAGTTGCAACAGGAACCTCACTTGCCGGCAGGGATATAACAACCAACAGAACCATTCTGAGTGGTGATCAGAACGGAGACGGCAGCGTCAAGAACCGCATATTTGTTGCCAACGGATCCAAGATTACGGCAGTTTTCGATGGATTGGAATTCAGGGATGCGGCACGCTCGGCAAATGATATTGGGTCAGCAATTATTGTTAATGCATGCAGCAACATCAAGTTCTATAACTGCGTTATTGCCGACAATACGAATACGGGTACTAGTGGCGGCGGTGCCGTGCGTGCGGTAAGCGCTTCAAGCCTATTGTTCAAGGGATGTACTTTCAGTAATAATACGGCAACTGCAAAAGGTGGAGCCATCCGTATCGGTGTGGGTTCAAATGTGACTTTGGATGCCTGTGTTTTTGAAGGCAATTCTGCTCAATATGGAGGAGCCGTTCATATGGGTAAGGGAACCCTCAATATCATTAATGGTTCAGAATTTAATAATAATAATTCAGAAAGATGTGGAGGTGCTGTCAGTATGATTGCTGAGGCGGCGATGAGTGCAACTATCACTAATACCAGCTTCTTCCATAACCGTGCTGCATATGAAACATATTGTGGCGGTGCCGTGTACATCAGTGGTGGTTCCTACTCTGTCGATGCTACTATTACAGATTGTGATTTTGAGGAGAATCAAGGACACGAAACAAATTTGACAGCCGAAACTCTTAAGTCAGGACTCAATACAAGTAAAACTTCTACCGGTGGCGCCATATTCGTTTTGGATGCTGCCACTGTTAAGTTGAATCGTTGCCGTTTCTATCACAACACTTGTTCCCAAAATGGTGGAGCAATCAGGGTTAAAGAGTCATCGGCAACTCTCTATGCCAACAGGTGCATTTTTGACAGGAACTATTCTGGTATAGGAGCTGCGGCCATAACTACCAGCAATGGAATAGTTGCGTTAAACAATTGTGTATTCTACTCCAACCAGAACAAAGCTGGCGATGCTTCTGATGCAACCATTTCCAGTTCTGGTGGCGAATGCCTGATTGTCAATACGTCCCTGACGCTTACTTCTAGTTATCACGGCGTATCTCTTTCGACGTCTGCGAAGTCGGTATTGGCAAACAATATCTTTAAGAATTCAACTTCAGGGAAAGTCGCTGTGGCTGTAGAATCCGGAAAGACTGTTTCTTCCTTCGGCCATAACATCTGGTCCTTATTGGGAGGAAGCGGTACTGTTGACAATACGCACAATGATCCCAGCACTGATGTAGGGGTATCTATGACTTGGACATGGTCTGATCCATACCTTAAAGTGACATCACTTCCTGCTACATATTATAAAGACGGCACAATTGACAACCGCGCAGCTCTCTCTGAACTCACAGCCGCTGTGACCTATTTTGACACTCAGAACTCAACTGCATTCGGCACTTGGCTGAGCAGTATTGCAGAAGGCGGTCGCGATCCGCTTAATGTTGATATCCGTGGATATCTCCGTCCTTCCAAGATTTGGCCCGGCTCATATCAGAATGACGCGACTGAGTAGTTGAACGTCATATTTATAATCGTTGGCGGCAGGTTGCATGGTGCACTTGCCGCCAACTTTTTTACAACTTGTCCACGGAAAAGGTGTATTTGGTGGACAAGGTGGGTTTTGGGAGACTGGTTTTGGGAGACTGGTTTGGGGGACTGGTTGGCAGTGTGATTGGTAATTTGCTTACGCTCAGGCGGTTATGCCGGGTACCCGGGTACCTTGGTACCCGGGTACTTTTGATAAACGACGGAGTGTCAGCCACTTATAAATCGCGTTGTCGTGGTGAACAAGGTGGAGAAACGGTGGACTACTTGCCGCCAAACTTCCAGAGGAGCTGGAGGAGGATGATGCGGCCGAAACCGTTGTAGGAGTAGTAGCGGTGGGTGACGGAAGTGGTCTGGTAGGTGAAGTGGGCGCTCTGGTCAAGGATGTCGTTGGCGGTGAGCCGGAGGGTGCACTTGCCGTCGGCAAAGCTCTTGGACACAGAGGCGTTCCAAAGGCAGATGTCCCGGTCAAGGGGGGCAAAACCGTGTCCGTGCGTTGAATAAATGCCTATGTTGGAGGAGATTCGCCATCTGCGGCGGAGGCTTACGGCAGCATCGGCCTGGGCAAAGACGGCCCATGGCTCATAATCCATATCGTCAAAGACAAGGCTGTGCTCGTGAGTGTATTCCCCGCCGGCAGAGAAGGTGACGGAGTACCGCCTCCAGCGGATGGCGGCATCCAGGCGTTCACGGACGGAAGAGCGGCGCCAGTTGTTGATTTCGTCCTGCTTGGTTGAGGAATTGTAAAGATAGGTGGGCGTATGGGCAAACTCGCCGTCCGTGTGGGAGGAGATGCTCAGCGGGAGGCTCTTGAAGGAATGGTTCATGACCAGGGAGCCGTTTGCATTCCAGGTGCCGTCGATATTGCGGCTGCGGATTATGCGCCCGCCCGTTTCAGGGATATACTCCGTGGCCGATGAGAAGGCGTTCTGCACCGTGGAGGCAGTTGCCTCGGCAACAAGGGAATTGCCCTTGGCCGGTGCCGAGTGATTATAGGTGAAAATCAGTTTCTGCGTGAAGGAAGGACTCAGCTGAGGGTTGCCCTCGTGGATGTAGAGGGGATTTGTGCCGCTCTTGACGGGAATCAGTACGGATGGTGACGGCGTTCCCACGGAGCTTGTATATCTCAGCGAAAGGTACTGGTTTTGGGACTGGTTGAAACGCAGCGTAAGGTTGGGGGCGGCATAAACCTTTGAGCTGTGTATGGTATTGTTGACCGTGCTCCAAATTGGCTTGACGGCCACGCCCGCGGTGAGGTTGACTTTTTTCTTGATATACCGGAGGTTGGCCATTGTGGTGAGCTGCGTGCCCTGATACAGGCCGTCCGACGAGAAGTCATTGTCCTTTTCACCCGTTTCCGGAGAAAAGTAATCGCGCTGCATGGAGTGCCGTACCCAGCGGGCGTTTAGCAGCAGCTGCAGGTGGAAACCGCGGCCAAGGGGTTCGTTCCAGGTGCCCTGGACAGAGAATTCGTTGCGTTTCCAGGGAGCCTGGATCAGATAGTCCCTCTGGGTGGTCTTGCCGTTTTTGTAGGTGATTCCGGAGTAGTGGTTGGTGCTGTTGGCGCCGGCGGTCGTGAAGCCCTCGTAGAACCGTAGAGACGCGGTGCGTCCTTTCTTTGACATACGCCTTGTCCCCTGGGCGGTCAGTTTCACGTCAAGGCGCCTGTTGTCGGAAGATGTGAGCTGCTCCGTGCGGTTTACTGCCGATGCTTCGGCGTCCAGCCATGGGGCCGATTTGTATGTGTACGATACCGGTGCGCTCTGGGACCGGGTCCCCTGCATGGAAAGCTGAGGCTTAAGGATAAAAGTCCACTGTTTGGTGGGCTTCCATTCAACATCGGCCTGGGCGGAGAGATTGTTGTTGATGCCGCTTTGGGTGTCTTCCTGGCTTACGAAAGAGGTACTGTTGCGGTAAAAGTTCTGGGCGCTGGCGGTGCGCTGACGGTCATAACTGTAGCCCGTATACTTAATGTTGGCGTCCAGGTCCATATATTTGCCGTTCTTGCTGTAGTCTGCTCCGGCATCCCTGCGGTCGCGGTCACCATCGGCCCCGGTGCCCAGTTTGACGGGGCGCATGTTTCCTGCGGTTATGACTGAGGGAAGGTTCCTGAAATTGCCGATGATGCTGGCGTGGACGCTGTCTGTGAGTACACCCGCGTTGCCGGAGGCCATATACCGGAGGGGGTAACTTCCGCCGGCCTGCATGCGGCCTTTCCAACTGCCCATGAAGCGGCGCTTTATCTTGACGTCCAGGACGGGCTCGTCTTCGCCGTCGTCGATTCCGGCGGCACGGGCAAAGTCGTTGGGGCGCACATAGGCCTTGATGGACTCTACGCTGTCCCCCTGGATGTTCCTGAGGCCGGTGAGGATATCCCCGCCAAAGTACAGGCGCCCCTCTACCAGGAGTTTTTCCACCTTGCGGCCATAGAGGGTGACGACGCCGTTTTCAACTTCCATCCCGGGAATCTTCCGGAGGATGTCTTCCAGGACTGCATCTTCTTCCAGGATAAGTGCACTGGGATTGAACTGGACCGTGTCACCTACCGTTTTCACAAGCGGAGGATCCGCCACCACTACGGATGCCACCAGCGGCTCTGTAACCACCATTTCCGGATCCTGAGCCCAAACCGCAAGGGGGCTCAGCAGGCACATGGCTGCAAAGTATGCTCTAAAGCGTTCCATCCAATGCAAATGTAAGTAATTATGCGGTATCTTAAAAGCGGAAAACCGTCAATGATACTTTTTTTTCATCATTTGGGAACATGCAGGAGTGGATGGTCCGGTTTGTTTTTTTATCTTTGTAACTAATGAATATGTATACAATCTTTATTCTTCTGACCGTCCTTCTTGGCGGTTGTTCAAAAGAGGCTCTGCAGCATGAGCCTACGCTGTCCTGGAGTGAGCAGCGTACTGTCTGCAAGGGCGGTTACGGCCGCATTCACCCCCTCTCTGACGGTTCTCTGATGCTTACTTACTCCCTTTCCGGGAGTTGTTATGCCCGCACAAGCCGTGACGGCGGGCTCAACTGGGGAGAGCCTGTCCTGATTGCGGAGGCTTTTGATTATGAGGGCGTCCGCATCCGCTGCTCCAATCCTGAATTTGTGCAGCTTTCCTCCGGGAAGATTCTTTTTGCAACCAATTTAAGGCCAACGGACAACAAGTCCACAGTCCATCCTTTCTCCATTGCCATTGCAACGTCTGAGGACAGGGGTGAAACCTGGAGTTCCCTTAAGACTGTCTATGCTCCGCCCCTTTGGGACGAAGACGTCTCCAAGGGCGCCTGGGAGCCATTTCCCATGGAACTGCCCGGCGGAATAGTAAGGGTGTATTTCACAGATAACACCCCGCATTACAGCACCGGAGACACACGCGGAAACAACATTTCGTATGTGGAATCTATAGACGGTGGAGAAACCTGGAGCGGGGCTCAGATTGTGTGTCATACCCCCGGCGGCTGGGACGGAATGCCGGTTGTGGCATCCCTTGACGGACAGTTGTACCTTTCGGTTGAGCATAAAGACAAGCGAGGGTCAAACTATCCCATGGAAATCAAGATTTACCGTGAGGGAGAGCCGGTCATAGTGGGGCACGACGGCTGCTACTGCGGCGCCCCTTACATTATCCGCACCAGGAATTATTTTGTAGTAAGCTGCCAGAGCGCAAAGGGCTCTGATACGCCCCTTGCAGACACCCACTCCATTCCTGCAGTGTGGTTTGGCACATCTGTTGACAAACTCGTTGAGGCCCCTAAGCCCGTGGACATAGACCAGACCCAGTACAGCGGCCTCTGGAACAGCCTTTGCCCTCTGGGAGGGGACAGTTTCTACCTGGTAACCCAGAGCCGGGGAAAGATCATCATCGTCAAAGGAAAAATAAAGTAGCATGATACGTAAATTCTTCACTGTTTGCCTGTTGCTCCCTCTCCTGGCAGGGCTTTATCCTGCCTTGGCCCAGGAACAGGACCATACATGGCGATATGTGGATGCAACCACACTAACGTTCGTGGGGAAGCTTTTCCCTGATACGCCAAACCCGTATCACCGCGTGGACACGGAGGTCTATGGCGGATTCACGGATTCCGAGCTGCGCCAGGTTAGGCAGAGCTCGGGCATCGCAATAGCCTTCCGTACTGACTCTGAAGGCATAGCCGTCCTGCCGGAATACGGGCAGATTTACGGCGGCGGAAACACCGCGCCCAATGCCAAGCAGGGCTTTGACCTGTATATCAAGAAGGACGGAAAATGGAAGTGGGCCGGCGCCTATTCCGGTGGCAAGAGCGGAGCCGCCAGGCCGCTCCTCCGTTTCAATGAGACCGACCGCATGTACGACTGCCTTATATACCTGCCCATATTCGCAGAACTCACATCCCTGAAGATAGGCGTGTACGATGACAGCCGTATAGAACCGCTGGAGAATCCTTTCCGTCACCGCATAGGCGTATTCGGGTCAAGCTACACCCAGGGGTATGGCGTTTCCCGCTGTTCCATGGGCTGGACGTCTCAGCTGTCAAGGATGACTGGCATGAATTTCCTTTGCCTTGGTTGCAGCGGAAACAGCAGGCTTCAGCCATATTTTGCCAAGGCCCTTGCCGATGCCGACGTAGACGCCTTCGTGTTTGACGGCTTCTCCAACCCCACGCCGGAAATGATCGAAAAGTACCTGTTCGATTTCATTTCGGTAATCCAGGCCAAACACCCCGGAAAGCCGCTCATATTCCTGAAGACCATCCATCGTGCCTGGTGTGATTTCAACGCGGACAGTGCCCGCAAGGAGGAAGAGAAGATGCGTATGGCGGAAGTCATGATGCGGAGGGCCATGAGAAAATACAAGGACGTCTATTATGTGACCACCACATCGGCCAGTGACGACCGCACAGACACCACCGTAGACGGAACGCATCCCGGAGACTACGGCTATTTCCTCTGGGCGGAATCCGTGAAGGACCCCATACTTGAAATACTTGCTAAATATGGACTTGAGTAATATGAGGAGACTGTTTTGCGTAATAGCCCTTGCGGCAGTGCTTGCCTCGTGCGCAAATGCCGGAGAAGACCAATGGAGCCCGGAGAAGGCTCAGGCCTGGTGGGATGCCACCGAGTGGCCGGTAGGGTGCTGCTACGTGCCCACCTATGCCATCAACCAGCTGGAAATGTGGCAGGAAGACACTTTCAACCCGGAAGTTCTGGACAGGGAATTCGCCCTTTGTGAGGATCTTGGATTCAATACCGTCAGAATCTACCTCCACGAACTTCTCTGGTTTCAGGATGCCGATGGCTTCAAGCAGCGTATCCACAAAGTCCTTTCCCTGGCATCGGCACACGGGATAAAGGTAACATTCACCTTCTGCACAAACGGAGGGGGAGAGGAAAAGGCCGGGCCGCAGCCCCAGAAGGAACCGGGCATGCACGGCGGCGGACACTGGGCCCACAGCCCCATAGACCGCATCCTTTTCAACAAGGAGAACTGGGGCGAGTTCAAGGCTTACCTGCAGGATATCCTGAAGACCTTCGGAAGTGACAGCCGCATCCTTTACTGGTGCCTGTACAATGAACCGGAGAACGTAAAAGACGGCCGCTACTGCCTTGATTTCATGAAAGCCATGTATGAATGGGCCTGGGAAGTCCGTCCTTCGCAGCCTCTGACTTCGCCAGTGTGGATACGTCCCGGTTACAAAGGGGCAAAGACAAAGCTGGAAATGGTTTCCTTCGTGTGTGAGAACTCCGATATCATTTCCTTCCACTGCTATTATCCCCCGCAGGAACTGAACACATTTATCAAGATGCTTAGCGCCTATCATCGGCCCATGATATGCCAGGAGTATATGGCGCGCACGCTTGGGTCCACGTTCCAGGACTGCCTGCCAATCCTTAAGCGTGAGAAGGTGGGGGCTTTGAACTGGGGCCTTGCAGAGGGCAAGTGTGAGTACCGTTTCCCCTGGGGCAGCAAGCCGGAAGACGGAGAGCCCAAAGTATGGTTCCACAGTATTTTCTGGCACGACTACACACCATATGACCCTTCAGAGATAGATTTCATAAAAGGAATAACCGCCGATAAGACTCTTGCCGGAGAGGGGGCCATGTATCCCATTAAGTAGATTGAGTATGGACAGACGAGAATTTTTGAAAATCAGTGCCGTGGGCGCGGCTGCACTGCCCGTTTTACCCGAGGCTCTTGCTTCTACAAGGGGAAATAAGACCAGGCGCCCCAAAGGGGACTGCGTAAAGGAACCGTCGCGGGAAATTCCCGTTGTGGCATCCTACGACTTGCTTGTTGCCGGAGGCGGCCCTTCCGGCGTTGCTGCGGCTATTTGCGCCGCACGCGAAGGTGCATCGGTCCTTCTTGTAGAGCGTTATGCCTTCCTTGGAGGCCTATGGACCGGCGGACTGGTACTCCCGGTGCTGTCAACCCACGGGCTTGATTCCGCCGGAGGCTGGACAAAATGCGTGTCGGGCTTTATGGACGAACTTTGCGGCCGGCTTTTCGATATGGGCATGTGCGTGAACAAACTGGATCCTACCGTGGACCCGGAAGCTGCCAAATATGTAATGGAGCAGATGATCCAGGAGGCGGGCGTGGAAATGCTGTACAACGCTACTGTGGCTCATGTTGCAATGTCAGGGGACCGGATAGATGCGGCAATCCTGGAAACCAAGTCAGGGCGCATCGCCGTCCGGGCAAAGGCTTTTGTGGACGCCAGCGGCGACGGGGACCTCATCGCCTATTGCGGAGAGTCCTTCGACACCATGAAATACCATATCGGCGCAATGTGGCGCGTTGGCGGTCTGGACCCCGCTTTCCGTAAGGTGGGAACACGCACTCCCATCCCCGGTGTACGAGTCATGCACCTTCACGGCGAAGACGACAAGGACGGACTTGACGCCTTTGAAAACACCCGTATCTGGATACGCCAGAGAAAGTTGATGTGGGAAAGGACTCAGGACCTCAAGAAAATGGAAGGAGCGGAGAATTCTTTCCTGCTGGAAACCCCGCCCCAGATTGGCGTGAGGGTTACCCGTATGCTGGACGCCGTAAAGCGCCTCTCCCTTGAAGAGACAATGACAGGGGCCGTCCATGCCGATGTGATAGGCATGAGCGGCGGCTCGGACTCGGACAGCAATTATTACAAGGGCCGCAAAATCAAAAAGAAGGAGCGCCCCATCTGGCAGATTCCCTACAGTTCGCTTGTCCCCAAGAAGGTGCAGAACCTTATAGTAGCGGGCCGATGCTTTGGTTTTGAGCGGGAACTTGCCTGGGATGCCAGGGAGATAGGAACCTGCTTTGTAACCGGCCAGGCCGCAGGTGTAGCCGCCGCTTTGGCCATAAAAGAGCGTGCCGGCGTACGGGACGTTGACATTGCAAAGCTGCAGGCCACACTTCGCCGCCAGGGCGCAATGCTTGAACTATAACTGATAACCACCATAAAGTATGAAGAATATACTCCTGACAGTCCTTGTGGCTATTGTCGCTGGCTGCGGCGGCGGGCCGCAGTTTCTTGTTCCCTCCACTTCTTTTGACGGGGAAGTTGATGGAAAACCCGTTAAACTGTACACGCTGAAAAACGGCGATGTAACCGTGCAGGTGACAAATTTTGGAGCCCGCGTGGTGTCCACTTTCACCAAAGACCGTAACGGAAAATGGGAGAACATAGTCGGAGGTCATAACAACCTTCAGGATTACGTCACCCCTCCCGGGGAGCGTTTCCTTGGTGCAACAGTAGGCCCCGTTGCAAACCGTATAGGAAATGCCAAGTTCTGCGTGGACGGAGTCACGTACAATACGCCGGTGAACGACAACGGGAAGAATACCCTTCACGGCGGTTTTGTCGGTATCGACAACATGGTTTGGGATGTGGCGGAGGTGTCTGACACGGCAATCGTCCTGCATCTTCTCCATCCGGACGGACAGGAGGGCTTCCCGGGAAACCTTGACATAGACCTTACTTATAAGTTGGATGCCGCCGGGGCTTTCCATGTGGATGTGAAAGCCGTGACGGACAAGGCCACGCCCGTTAACATTACCCACCATCCTTTCTTCTGCCTGCGCGGCTGGGGGAACGGTTCCGTTGAGGATTACTCCATGTGGATAAAGGCATCGGCCTATATTCCAATCGACCAGTTGAGCATCCCCACCGGGGAGATTGCGCCTGTGGAAGGGACTCCATTCGACTTCAGGCAGGCCCATGCCATAGGCCAGTTCATAAGGGAGGACAACGTACAGCTCAAGAATGCCCGCGGCTACGACCACAACTGGTGCCTGGACAAGGAATCCGACGGCGTTGAACTGGTGTGCAAGGTGGCGGATCCGCTTTCCGGCCGATATGTGGAAGTGCTTACAGACCAGCCCGGAATGCAGTTTTACAGCGGCAACTTCTTCGAGGGACCGGAATACCGCGGCTCTCTTGCCCTGGAAGCCCAGCGCTATCCGGACGCCGTCAACAAGGAGAACTTCACTCCTTCCATCCTGAGGCCGGGAGAGGTTTATTCCAGCAGCACCGTTTACCGTTTTGGCGTGGATCCGGAATGGGCTCCTGCCGGTGAACGTATCCGTACGTCGTGGGCCGATGAAGTTGGTCCCGCCAATGCCCACCCGGAGTATCCCCGCCCGCAGCTTGTGCGTGGGGAATGGAAAAGCCTTAACGGCTTGTGGGATTATGCCATCGTCCCTGCCGATTTCCCAAAGCCGTCATTTGCGGACGGCAGGATCCTGGTCCCGTTCTGCGCGGAATCGGCCCTTTCCGGAGTAGGGAAAAAGGTGGGGAAGGACGATGCCCTGTGGTATAAGACCACCTTCAACGTGCCTAAAGGCTGGAAGCAGAAGGTCCTTCTGCATTTTGATGCCGTTGACTGGAGTTGTGAGCCCTGGATCAACGGCCAGCCTCTTGACAGGCACACCGGCGGTTACACTGCCTTTACCTACGACATAACCCCGTATCTGGCGGACGGCCCTCAGGAGCTTGTGGTGAAGGTCCTGGATGCCACGGATAATGGCGAGCAGCCCCGCGGAAAGCAGGTTTCCAACCCCCGCAGCATCTGGTATACGCCTGTTACCGGCATCTGGCAGAGCGTCTGGCTGGAGTCCGTGGCCCAGTCTTACATTGCCGACTACAACGTGGTCT
>Ga0265298_10004178_pt1 | contig 18577 bp, 18 predicted proteins | sample AusTroGonzalo_MG_3_FD_193486 | JGI IMG/M metagenome (GOLD analysis project Ga0265298, IMG submission 193486) | Bovine rumen microbial communities from tropical cattle in Woodstock, Queensland, Australia - Gonzalo_01 | ecosystem: Host-associated > Mammals > Digestive system > Stomach > Rumen ... | reverse complement strand
ACCTACGCCCTCCTCAACCTCTCGGCCGCGCTCGAGGAGACGATCGACCCGCCGTCGTGGCGTCCGACGTTCCGCGTTAAGAGCTTCTTCTCCTACGCCGGATTCGTCGGATGCGTCGGCGCGATGCTGATGATCAGCGCGGGATGGACCCTCGTCGCCGTCGCATGCGAGCTCGCGCTCTTCTTCGCCGCGCGCCGCAGGTCGCGGAACCCGAGGTGGGCCGACATGCGCGACGGACTCTACCTCGCGCTCGCGCGCTACGCGATGCGCAGGCTGGAGCGCCACCGCCGCGACATCAGGAACTGGACCCCGAACCTCCTCGTGCTCACCCCCATCCCCGCCGTGATCCCGCGCCTCTTCACGTTCGCGCGCGGAGTGTCGGGCGGCAGCGGATTCGTCACCGTCGCCTCGGTGGTGCTCTCGGAGTTCCGCGAGGCGTCGCGCGAAGCCGAGCTCGCGGAATCACTCCTGCGCCAGATGAAGCCGCGCGGACTCAGGCCGATCGTCCGCGTCTCATTCGCCGCGGACGCCTGCGAGGGGCTGAAGGACTTCGTCAGAACCTACGGATACGGCCCCCTCACCCCGAACACAGTCGTCCTCGGCGTGCCGCGCGCAGGCACGGAGGCGACGGCAGGCGGAGTCGCGCGGGAGACGTTCGCGCGCCGCCGCAACGTGGTGTTCGTCGGACCAGGCGAAGGCGTCGACCCGTCGTCCGGCGGCTTCATCGACATCTGGTGGCGCGGCGAGAACAGGAATGCCGCGCTGATGCTCGCCCTCGCATGCCTCCTCCGCAAGCGCGAGCGCGCGTGGCGGCACGTGCCTCTTAGGCTCAACATGATCGTCTCGCGCCGCACCGAGGAGGAGGCAGAGGAGACCGTGACCACCTTCCTTGAATCGGCGCGCGTGCGCGCGGCGACCCGCATCCTCAAGCTGGAGGACGGCAGGCCCTTCGCCGACCTAATCGCCGAGAACTCCTCCGAGTCGCTCTGCTCGTTCCTCGGCCTCAGGTCCCCGCGCTCCGACGAGCCGGACTCCGAATACGGCGAGTACTGCCGCACCCTCGCGGAATCCGCCGGCGACATCTCGCGCGTCATCCTCGTCCTGGCAGGCGAGGACGTGGACTTCACGGCAATGTTCCACTGATGCTTGCGATTTATCTCGTTGAAACCAGACGAAACTGCCTATTGCCCGACTGTCGGCTCACTTCGCCGCGCGATGTTCGCCCGCGGCGAGGCCGTAGCCCGACTGGCGCACGAGAGCACGTTTGTGGGCCCGACGTGGTTTTGACCCCCGACGGTAAAGGGCGCGCGTGAAGGCGCGCGCGTCAAAACCATGTCGGAGGGGTGCCTGCAAACTGCGGGTCGTGCGAGCAAGTCGGGCTTGAGGCCTCGAAACCCAACCGCATCCCGCGAAGCGTTCAACGGTTTGGAATCGCGCGCCCCCTCCACTGACTCCATGCTGTTTGTCCTACAGGGCGCAATATGGTATACTAATAACTTGTTGGCCGGAGTGGTGAAATGGCAGACGCAGCGGACTTAAAATCCGCGGCCCGGTAAACGGGCGTACGGGTTCGAGTCCCGTCTCCGGCACCAAACCACTGGAGAAACCTAATGACAAGAAAGACGATTGCCCTCGTGCTCGCGGCGATGCTGGGCCTTGGCGCAATGGCGGACGGCGGAACCGTCCTCGAGATCAACCCCCAGGCCGTAATGGAGATACTGCCGCTCGCGGCTGAGGCGCTCGCCATACAGTCGCGCGCGACCGAGCGCGAGGAAAGGCACGCGGCGGAGCTCCGCAAGAAGGGAATCGCCGAGGTGCCCGCGTGCGGAAGCGAGCGGTACGTCATCGACACGCCCGCGTTCGGAGGCTTCTCGTTCGACGACTGGGGCGAGCTCTACATCGACAAGCGCTTCGTCACGGACGAGGAGATGAAGACCATCAGGCAGATCGAGGCGTGGATCGCCAAGTGGTTCCCGCAGCAGACGAAGAAGCGCGTCGAGAAGCCGCGCAAGAGCGCGGGCGCAGCGGGGCTGCCGATCTTCCGCGGATTCGAGGACGCGAGGTACCAGGCCCACGACGCGCTGATCGCGAAGCTCGTCGCCGAGTTCAACGCGAACAAGACGGCATGGACGGGCGGGACCGCCGAGCAGGCGGCGAAGGTCTCGGACCTCCTGCCCGCGCTCGTCAAGGCGCACATGATCGAGGAGTCCGGCGGAAACGGCCCGCGCTCGAAGGCGGCGTGGCAGGTCGACCCGCTCCAGGTGAACGTTCCGGGAGACTGGGGCGTCGAGAAGGAGCTCGTCGGGCTCGTCAAGCCCTCCAAGCGCAACGAAGGGACGGTCGAGCAGAACGTCCGCGCGGCGATCAAGTACCTCTCCCGCAAGGGCTTCGGCGTGTCCGCGCGCCCTGCGGCGACGCGTCCCAAGGGCTTCTTCGACGGATGGCTCGACGCGCTCCGGCGCTACAACGGACGCCGCGACCGCACCGACACCGACCGCTACTACAGCGACGAGTACGCCGACAAGATCATGAAGCGCGCGAAGGACCCGAACGCCTTCGTCCCAATCGAAATCAAGCTTGCCAAGTAAGACCATGAAAACCGACCTTGCAAAGTTCATCGACCACACGCTCCTGAAGGCGGACGCTACGGCGTCCGACATAGACCGCATCTGCCGCGAGGCCGGCGAAAACGGCTTCGCCTCGGTGTGCGTGAATCCCTGCTGGGTCGCGAAATGCCGCGAGGCGCTCGCGGACACGGGCGTCGCGGTCTGCACCGTGATCGGATTCCCCCTCGGCGCGACAAGCACGTTCGCGAAGGTGGAGGAGTCGCTGCGGGCAATCGAGGACGGCGCGGACGAGCTGGACGTCGTCCTCAACCAGGGACTCGCGAAATGCGACCGCCGCGCGTGCTTCGCCGAGCTCGCCGAAATCGTGCGCAGGTGCCGCGAGGCGAAGAAGGACGTCGTCCTCAAGCTTATCCTCGAATGCTGCAACCTGTCGAAGGACGAGATTGCGGCGGCTTCTGCCGCGGCGAAGAAGGCGGGCTTCGACTTCGTGAAGACCTCGACCGGATTCGGACGCGGCGGCGCGACTGTCGCCGACGTGAAGCTAATGCGCAAGACTGTCGGCAAGAGGATGGGCGTCAAGGCGGCTGGCGGGATACGCGACCGCAAGACCGCCCTCGCGATGATCCGCGCAGGCGCGACGCGCCTCGGCTGCTCCTGCGGCCTCGCCCTCGTCTAAGAGCTACCTGAAGCCGAGGAGCTTGTGGAGCTGGACGGAGAGCGACCACCCTTCCAGCTGCGAAAGCACCGACTTCGCCGTCGCGAAGTCCATATCGCCACCGCGCTCGCACGGCGACACGTAGTAGTCCGTCGCGGCAATCCTGCCGCGCAACTCGCGGCAGAAGCGCACGACGTCCTCCGACGACGCCACGACCCTCACCTCGTCCGCGCGGGGCAGGGCGAGGGAGTCCGGAAACTCCGCCTTCGGCGAGCACGCGACGTAGTCTACGAACTGGAGCCACGGCGCGTCGCAAGTACCGTTCGTCTCGACCGCAATCCAGTATCCGCGCTCCTTGAGCGCCGCGACGAGCTCCGGCATGCCGTCCGCCAGCGTCGGCTCCCCGCCAGTGAGAACGACGCTCTTCGCCTTGTACTGCGCGATTTCCGCGACGAGCTCGCCGAGCGTCGCCGAGAAGCGCGGAGAGACGTCCGTGTCGCACCACGGACACGCGAGGTTGCATCCGGCGAGCCGCACGAACACGCACGGACGCCCCATGTTGCGCCCTTCGCCCTGGAGCGACTCGAACACCTCGACCAGATCGTACTTGAATTCGCCGTTCTTCATTAGTAAATGGTTGAATAGTTGAAAGGTTGAATGGTTGAAAAGTTGAAAGGTTGGATGGTTGAAAAGAGGGCTACTTCATTCCTGGAACCGACCGCTTGACCGTCCGCCTCGTCGCCACGGCCGTAAACGGATCTTCGGGCCAGTAGTGCTTCGGATACCGTCCACGCATGTCCTTGCGCACGAGCTGGTACCCTTCACGCCAGAATCCGGCGAGGTCCTTCGTGACCTGCACCGGACGCTGCGCCGGCGACAGGAGCGTCATCACGACGGGCACCCTGCCGCCCGCCACCTTCGGCGTCTCCATGAGTCCGAAGCACTCCTGCAATCGCACCTCGCACGTCGGCTCGTCGCCCTCGTAGTGGATGAGCATGTGGCTTCCGCTCGGAACCTCCATGCGCGTCGGGGCGAGGCGGTCGAGCTCGCGGCGGTCGTGTCCGGACTCCGCGAGGATGAAGTCGAAGACGCGGAAGAGGTCGAGCCCCTCGAGGTCGCGCCACTTCGTCATGCCGCCGACAAACCCCGGGAGCGCAGCGAGGATCGACGCGTCGTCGACGGAAGGCCACGGCGGCTGCGCTGACTCCCCGAGCGCACGGGCAAGGAAGCTGACGCGGGCGCGCAACTGGAGCGATTCCTTCGTCCAGCACGGGAGGTTCTCTACGCCCTTCTGCCGCACGCCGTCGAGAAGCGCCTCCGCGATCCTCTCGCCGACGCCGGAGGAAAGGCGCGCGTCCGGCGAGGAGGCGCCGAGCGCCCTTTCGCCGAGCGTCATCTCTCCGAGCCTGCGGCGCACCACGCTCTTTACACGGTCGTTCTGGCGGTCCCACGCGCAGTACGGCTCCTCGACTATTCCGTCTCCGAAAAGCTCCTCGATCTCGTCCTCGCAAACCGGACAGCCGAGGAACACCTTCGCGTCGCCCGGCCTGTCGTCCAGCTCGCAGCACACGAGGTACTGCGCCTTCGCAAGCGGATCTGAACGGTCGACGGACGCGCCGCGTCCGGACACCATGCGGAAAGTCCCATTGCCGCGGTTCTTCGCGACGCGGTCAGGATAGGCGAGGGCAAGCAACGCCCCCTCCGATGCCACTTGGCCATTAACCTCTTTGGCCGATGTCTTTAAAGCAGAGTCGCAGAGTCGCAGAGAGTTGTTAAGGCCAAACTTCCGCGCCAACTGAAGCACCCTCTTCGAAAACGGCCTGTTCGGAGTCTCTCTCACCTCCTCGGCGATCTTCCTTATGTCCGTCTCGCGGCTTCTATTCCCCTCTTCAACAATCGCCGCCAAAAGCGAAGCCACATCCCCCCTATCCCCTGACTCCTGACCCCTAATAATCATGTTCGCGAGCCTCGGGTGCATGGGGAGCTTCGACATCGCCTCGCCCTTCGCGGTGAGACGTCCGTCTGGCCCGATCGCGCCGAGCATCAGGAGGAGGCCTTTCGCCTGGTCCCAGTTGGACGCAGGAGGCGGCGTCATCCAGGGCAGGTCCTCGCGTCCGAGCGCGCCCCAGGCCGCGCTAGTCAGCACGAGCGGACAAAGGTCCGCGTCGAGTATCTCGGGCATCGCCTTCTTCGGACGGTGCATCTGCTCGCCTTCGCCCCAGAGCCGGTAGCAGACGCCCGCCCTTACGCGTCCGGCGCGTCCGCGGCGCTGCTCGGCGCGGTCCTGCGACAGGGGGAGCGTGACGAGTCCGGTCATGCCGGTCCCCGGCGAGAAACGCGGGATTCGCATGAGCCCGGAGTCGACAACGGTGGTGATGCCCTCGATCGTTACGGACGTCTCGGCGATGGACGTCGCGAGAATCACCTTGCGCCTTCCGCCGCGCTCGAAGACGCGGTCCTGTTCCTCCTTCGGAAGGCTCCCGTAGAGCGGCAGCACGTCGACGTCGCGCACATCGCCGACCGCCTCGCGCACGCGTCTGATCTCGCCCTCGCCGGGAAGGAAGCAGAGCACGTCGCCGTCCGTCTCCTTGAGCGCCTTCGAGATGGCGGCAGACATGGACATGTCGCCGAGGTACCTTGTTTCGACCGGGAACATGCGCCCCCCGGCGCGGACGATCTCCGCGTCGCCGAGATGGGCCGCGACCTCGTCCGCGTCGAGCGTCGCGGACATGACGAGAATGCGCAGGTCCGGACGCAGCGCGCGGCGCACCTCGAGCGCGAGGGCGAACGCGGTGTCGCACGGGAGCGAGCGCTCGTGGAACTCGTCGAAGACGACGAGTCCGACGTCGGAAAGCTCGGGATCCGAGAGGAGCCTCTGGGTGAGCAGCCCCTCGGTAACAATCTCGAGGCGCGTCCTGGACGACACCTTGCGCTCGAGCCTTACCTGGTAGCCGACGGTCTCGCCCACGGGCTCGCCGCGCATCCTCGCGATGTATGCGGCGCAGTTCCTCGCGGCGAGGCGGCGAGGCTCGAGCATGACGATCTTCCTGCCTTCGAGCCACGGTTCGCCGAGGAGAGCAGGCGGCACGCACGTGGTCTTGCCGCTGCCGGGCGGCGCGGTGAGCACGACGTCGCGGTTCGCCGCAAGCGCGCGGCGGATGTCCGCGATCCTCTCCTCCACCGGAAACGCCATGGCTCCTACTTGCCGCGGATGTACTCGGCGTAGCCGCGGTTCCTGAGGAGGCACGAGGGGCACTTGCCGCATCCGCGCCCGGGTATGCCGTTGTAGCAGGTGAGGGTGTGGTCCTCGATGACGTCGAGTATGCCGAGCCTGGCGGCGAGCGCCCACTCCTCGGCCTTCGACATGTGCATGAACGGCGTGACGAACTTGACGGGCCAGTCGAGCGCGAGGCGCGTGGCCTTCTCGTGGGCGCGCACGAAGTCGGCGCGGCAGTCTGGGTAGCCGGAGAAGTCCGCCTCGGAGACGCCGGTCCACACTTCGGTCGCGCCGAGGGACTTCGCCCACACGGAGGCGAGGGTGAGGAAGACGGCGTTGCGCCCCTCGACGACGGTGTTGGGGCACTTGGCGCCCTTCCGCCGCTCGATGGTCACGTCCTTCGAAAGGAGCGCGTTGTCCGTTATCGACGAGTAGAACGAAAGCGGGACCCTCTTCCACGCGGCGATCTTGAAGATGTTCCGCGCGAGGGCGCGCGCGTACTTCGTCTCGAGCGCGTGGCGCTGTCCGTACGCAAACGTGATCGCCGCGACGTTGTCCGCGCCGTGGCGCTTAACGCACATCGCAAGTGCAGTGGCGGAATCCTGTCCGCCCGAAAGAACGACTACAGCCTTCACGCTATCCCCCATTCCCTGAGGGGCTCGACCGGGAGCCCCATTATGTTCTCGTAGCTGCCGGAATACGACTCGACGACCAAGTCGCCCGCCTCGTCTATGTCGTATGCGCCCGCGCGGTCAGTGGGCCTTACGCGCGCGACGTACTCGTCTATCGCGGCGTCCGTAAGCTCGCGGAACTTCACGTCGCTCCTCGCGACCTTTGCGTCTCCGTCGAACGCGACGCCGGTGAAGACCGTGTGCACTTTCCCGGAGAGCTCGCGCAGGAACTCCTTCGCCTCGGCGAGGTCGCGCGGCTTGCCGTAGATGCGTCCGGCGAGCCACACGATCGTGTCGGCGGATAGGACGTTGCGCCTCCCGTGCGCGGCCGCGCCCTTGGCGAGGGCGTTCTCCCTGACGGTGCGCTCGGGGTCTTCCGGATAGCTCTTCTCCGGCGCGTCGGTCTTCACGACCTCGAAGTCGACGCCGAGGTCCCTTAGTATCTTGGCCCTGCGCGGGCTGCCGCTTGCAAGCACTACCTTCATGACGCGACAAAGACGAGCACCGGGCTCGTGGAGGTTAGAGAGACGCGGGACGCGCTCGCGCGGTTGAGCGTAGCGCGGTAGAGGCTGTCGAACTCGACGCCGTCGAGCGGCCACTCGAGGCCCTTCGAAGTCATGCGAGTGGTGCGGTCGGGCGCGAACACGCTCACCGCCGTCCCCTTTGCGACGCGAAACGACGCCTTGCCCCGGACGGGCACGAAGCGCCCGAACTCGGTGACCATCTCGACTCCGAGGTCGAGCGCGCGGAAGGCGTTGCCGAGCAGGTGGTCCTCGCGCCTTCCCGAGGCGCCGACGACGACGAGGCGCCTCCATCCCCTCGCGCGGCACCAGCGCACGGCCTTCTCGAGGTCGTTAGACTCCTGGTCCGCGACGCGGACGACCTCGGAGCCCTCGGGGAACCACTTGACGGAATCCATGTCGCCGACCACTGCGAACGGGGACTTGCCGAAGCGCCGGACGTACGCGTCCGCCGCGCCGTCGCACGCGACGACGCGCTTCGCGCCGGCGAGCATATCCCACGCCGCGCCGCCCTTCTTCGGGAACTCGCCGTTCGCGAGCACGACGGCGTCATATGACATAGTGCCTGAGCTCCTTTCCGTCGTAGTACCCGAACGACCGCGACGAGCCGCCCTTCGGGAGCGACACGGAGCCTGGGTTGAAGACGGTCAGTCCGCACTCGAGCGTCTTGAGCTCCGGGACGTGGGTGTGTCCGTTTACGAGCACGTCGGCGATCCCGACGGGCGGGAGCTTCCATTCGTTCCAGATGTGCCCGTGCGAGAGGAAGAACTTCTTGTTCCCCGCGTCGAGCACCTGGTAGTCCTCCATGATGGGGAACTTGACCATCATCTGGTCGACTTCCGCGTCGCAGTTGCCGCGCACGGCCACAATCTGGTCCTTGCGCGCGTTGAGCATCTCCGCGACCTTAACGGGGTCGTAGAAGTTGGGCACGCCGTTGCGCGGCCCGTGGTACAGGAGGTCGCCGAGGAGCGCGATCCTGTCGTAGCCGAGCGCGTCGCCTGCGGCGAGCGCGGCCTCGAGCGCCGACGGGACGCCGTGGATGTCGCTTAGGAACAGTATTCTCATAGACGCGGATATTATACCATTTTCCCCCGCGGCGAGGGCGCCGCGGCAACGCAGGCAACACAGGTGCGGCGACGCAGATGCGGCGGTTCCGCTACAAGAGCCTCGACACGGAGGCGAGGAGGTCCGCCTTCGCCTTCTCCGTCCCGATCGCGCCGCCGAACTCCGCGCCGACGCGCGACTTGTCGTATACCGCCTTGCCGCCGACGAACGTCGCCACGACGTCGCTCGCGTGCATGGAGTGGACGACGAGGTTCGGGATGTCCAGCGCCGGGACAAGATGCGGCCTGTCCATGTCGACTACGCAGAGGTCCGCCTTCTTCCCGACCGCTATCTCGCCGATGTCGCCGCGTCCGAGCGCCTTCGCCCCGTTCTTCGTCGCCATCTCGATGACGTCCCACGCAGAGAGGACCGTCGGGTCGTTCGCGACTCCCTTGTGGATGAGCGACGCGAGATGCATCTCCTCGAACATGTCGAGGTTGTCGTTCGACGCGGGTCCGTCCGTGCCGAGCGCGACGTTCACGCCGAGCTCCATCGCCCTCGCGATCCGCGCGAAGCCGCTGCCGAGCTTCATGTTGCTCGTCGGATTGTGGACGAGCGCGACGTTCTTCTCCGCCATGATGCGGAAGTCGTCGTCCGTGCACCACACGCAGTGCGCGGCGTATCCGCCGCGGTCGAGGATTCCGGTGTCGGCGAGATACGCGATCGGAGTCTTGCCGTGGCGCGCGATGCACTCCTCGTGCTCCTTCTTCGTCTCGCTCACGTGCACGTGCAGCGGACGCCCGAGCTCCCTGTTCGCGGCGGCGAGCTCGCGGCAGAAATTCTCGTCCGTGAGATACTCCGAATGGATGCAGAAGTCGACAAGCACCGGAGTCTCGGCGTCCGACGCGTGGCGGGACGTAAAGTCGATGCATTCGGCGAGGCGTCCGGGCACGAAGGAAAGCCCCACCCTGCAGACGTTGGCACGCATGCCGACCTCGGCGAAGGCGCGCGCCTCGTCATCCGGGAAGTCGTACATGTCGGCGACGCACGTCGTGCCGCCGGCGAGCATCTCCATCGCGCCCCACACCGCGCCCGCATGGATGTCCTCGCCCTTCATCTTCGCCTCGACGGGGAAGATCGCCTCCTCGAGCCAGCGCTGGAGGGGAAGACCTCCGCCGAGACCGCGGACGAGCGTCATCGGCGCGTGGCAATGGCTGTTGACGAGTCCCGGGAGGACGAGGGATGTGGCGCCGGCGCCTGGTGCGGGACGCAGGTTCACTTCGGCTATCGAGTCGCCTTCGATCACGATGTCGCCGAAGCCCACCTTGCGCTCAGGGAGAAGCATCCACACGTTTTCAATTGCATGTCTCATGTCAATCCTCCTTCAAAACTGCATTGCAATGTCCGCCACCGCGGCGTCGATCTCCTCGGGGATCATTATGGGGAGCGCGTGCTCCGAACCGGGGACCATCGTGACCTCCGCGCCGGGGAACACCGCGGCGAGGAACTTCGCGTTCTCCGGACGGACGATTCCGTCCCGCTCGCTCTGGAAGACGCGCACCGGGCAGCGGAGCTTTCCAGACGCCATCAGGTCGATGAGCTGCACGCGGACATCGGTCTCCTTGAGGTAGTCGAGTCCGCGCTGCAGGTTCCGCTCCTCGTCCATCATGTACGGATTCGGCTTCCCCTCCGGAATGCCGAAGAACCCCTCGCCGTGCGTCATCTTAAGTCCGACCTCGAGCGCGGCGAGACGGCGGTCGGACATTCCCGCCCAGTTCGGCGCCTTCATCATGCGCGCCGTGGCCGCAATTAGGACGAGCCCCTTGATCTTCTCCGGAAACTCTATCGCGAGCCGGAGGGCGGAGCTTCCGCCCATCGACCAGCCGACGAGCACGACGCCGTCCTTCTCGGCGCGCAGCGCCTCTTCGGGCTTCCCGTCGAGCTGGTCGACGTAGCTGAACAGCCGATTGCGCGGGAACATGCACATATCCCACGCGTGCTCGCTCGCAGACCATCCGTTGAGTACGAAAATCTTAGGTTTCATCTGCTTAAATTATAGCAAATCGCCCCGCCATGCGTCCATTGAGTCCTACAGGAATCAATGACGCTGCAAGCTACTGCAGCCCCATATATGGTATAATCGGCGCATGGCCGTGATACTCCACGTCGACATGGACGCCTTCTTCGCGTCGGTTGAACTGCTCTCCCATCCGGAGTGGCGGGGAAAGCCGCTTGTCGTCGGCGCGGGCCCTCACGAACGCGGCGTCGTCTCCACCTGCTCGTACGAGGCGCGCAAATACGGAATCCGCAGCGCTATGCCGTCGCGCACCGCCTACCAGCTCTGCCCGCACGCCATCTTCACCTATCCACACATGCGCGAGTACCAGGAAGTCTCCGACAGGGCCTTCGAGGTCTTCTCGCACTACACGCCGTATGTCGAAGGCGTCTCTGTGGACGAGGCGTTTCTCGACGTCACGGGCTCGCTACACCTCTTCCGCGGCGAATCCGCCGCGGACCGAGCGGTCGCGCTCGGCGAGTCGCTGCGCGCCGAAATTCGCCGGGCCTGCGGCGTCACGTGCTCCGTCGGGCTCGCCCCGAACAGGCTCCTCGCGAAGATTGGCTCGGAGATCCACAAGCCCGACGGACTGACCCTCATGCCGTTCGAGCCAAGCGAGATCGCCGCGTTCCTCGTGGACAGGCCCATAACGACGCTCTGGGGCGTCGGCAAGAAGACGGTCGAGGCGCTGAAGCCCTACGGAATCACCACCTGCGGAGACCTCCAGCGGCTCGGACGCGGCAACGCGCTCGTTCCGGACGAGCTTGTGGACATGGCGTTCGGCGTGTCGGACGACAAGGTGTACTGGGAGCCGGCCGAGGAGAAGTCCGTCTCGCGCGAGCACACTTTCGACGAGGACGTGTCGGACCGCGAGGCGGTCCGCGCCAAGCTCCTCGAGCTCGTCTCCGACGTGGGACTTCGCTTCCGCCGCGAGACGCGCTGGGCGCGCACGGCGCGGCTGAAGCTGCGGGACGCCGACTTCGAGACATCAACGCGCCAGATGCCGTTCAACACCCCAGCGCGCGACGACATAGCCTTCCGCGCCACAGCGCTCGCCCTCTTTGACCGCGAGTGGCCCGAGCGCCCTTCCGCACGCCAGGGGCGAGGACGTCGGACCGTGCGCCTCGTCGGCTTCGGCGTCACCAACTTCCAGGACGCGCCCGGTGCGTCCGCCCCGACGCTCTTCGGCGACCCGGACGAAGAGTCGCGCAAAAAGCGCGAGAGACTTTCCGAAGCGCTCGACGCCTTGCGCGACCGCGGCCTCATAACATAACCGCGGCAAATCCGCCGCGTGCCCTTCACTTCGAGGGGCAAATATACTATAATATCCGCCCAAGTCGAATCAACGCACAAAGAGACAAGGAATGAACACACCTATTCTCGCCCGTCCGCTTGGGGTCGCCGTCACTGCGGCGATGCTCGTCGCGAGCAACCTTCTCATGACCTTCGCATGGTACTGGCACCTGAAGCCGCAGAAGGCCGGAGTCTCCAACTGGCCGCTCATACTGATCATCCTCACGAGCTGGCTCATCGCGCTCGCGGAATACATGATCGCCGTCCCGGCGAACCGCATCGGCGCCGCCGCTGGGCTGAACGTCGCCCAGCTCAAGATAATGCAGGAAGTCATCACCGTCTGCGTGTTCATCCCGTTCATGATCTTCTTCATGGGCGAGAAATGGAGATGGGACTACCTCTGGTCCCTCCTCTGCATGGTCGGGGCCGTCTACTTCGTAAACAGGGCGCGCCTGTAGGGAGGCGTCACCACTCTATCGGGGCGACGGAGCGCGAGGCGAGGTACTCGTTCGCGCGAGAGAACGGACGCGAGCCGAAGAAGCCGCGGTGCGCCGAAAGCGGCGACGGATGCGGCGAGGCGATCACGCAGTGGCGCGTCCTGTCGATGAACGCGCCCTTGCGCTGCGCGTACGAGCCCCACAGGATGAAGACAAGATTCTCGCGGCGTTCCGCGAGTGCGCGCACCACCGCGTCCGTGAACACCTCCCACCCCTTGTTCTGGTGGCTGCCCGCGCGATGCGCGGCGACGGTCAGCGTGGCGTTCAACAGCAGCACGCCCTGGTCGGTCCACTTGAGGAGGTCCGGCATGTGTCCGAGCTCCTTGGCAATGTTGACGAGCGAGGGCGGAGGAGCGACCTCCGGCGGCACGTAGAACGCGAGCCCCTGCGCCTGGCCGGGCTCGTGGTACGGATCCTGTCCGAGGATGACGACCTTGACGCTGTCGAACGGCGTGCGGTTGAAGGCGTTGAAGATCTTGCCCGGCGGGGGATAGACGACGCCGTTTGCGTACGCGGACTTCACGAACTTGACGAGGTCGGCGAAGTACGGCTTCTCGAACTCCTCGGCCAGGACCTTCTTCCAGGACTCCTCGATCTTGACTTCCATCAGTCCAGCACCTTTGCAGTCGGGCCTTCGCCGGAGTACGAGTCGAGTCCGCCGAATCCGGCGTACGTGTCGGAGTCGCCGCACGGCGAGGAGCCGTCGTCTCCGTCGGTCGAGACGGAGCGCTTCGCCTTCGGACGCTCGCCGAACAGCACCGTGCCGAGACGCACCCACGTCGCGCCTTCCTCGACGGCGACCTCGTAGTCTCCGCTCATGCCCATCGAAAGGCGCGGAAGCCCCACGCCGAGGTCCTTCTCGAGGCCGTCGCGCAGCTCGCGCAGGCGACGGAAGTAAGGACGCGCGTCCTCGGGGTTCTCGCTGAACGGCGCCATCGTCATGAGCCCCTCGAGCGTTATCCTCGGGCAGCTCTCCTGGATGTGCTCGACCGTCGGCCGCACGTCCTCGGGCCGCATGCCGCTCTTGGACTTCTCGCCGGAGACGTTCACTTCGAGGAGGATGTGCGGCGACGCGCCGATTTCGTCGGCAATGAAGTTGATCCTGTCCGCGAGCTTTATGGAGTCGACGGAATGGATGAAGTCGAAGAGTTCGAGCGCATGGCGGACCTTGTTGGACTGGAGGTGTCCGATGAGGTGCCACGACGGACCAGACACGCTCGCCGGCTTCTTCCACGCCGCCTCCTGCACCTTGTTCTCGCCGACGATCGCGAGTCCCGCGTCCCAGGCTTCCTTCACGACCTCCGCGCCGTGCGTCTTCGTCACGGCGATTATCTCCACGTCGTCGGGGCTGCGTCCGGCGCGCGCGCACGCCGCGGCGATCCTGCCGCGGACGTCGTCAAGGATAAGGTTCAGGTCCGTCATGCCGCCCTCCGCATCAGATCATGTGCCCCATCTTGTCGCGCTTGGTGTCGAGATAGCGCTTGTCGTGCGCGTTCGCGGGGATGACGATCGGCACGCGCTCGACGATCTCGATTCCGTATCCGTCGAGCCCCTTGACCTTGCACGGATTGTTCGTCATGAGACGCACCTTGCGGATTCCAAGGTCCTCGAGGATCTGCGCGCCCTCGCCGTAGTCGCGGAGGTCCGGCGCGAAGCCGAGCGCGACGTTCGCCTCGACGGTGTCCATCCCCTCCTCCTGCTTCTTGTAGGCGTGGAGCTTCTGCTCGAGTCCGATGCCGCGTCCCTCCTGGCGCATGTACAGCACGGCGCCGCGCCCTTCGCGCTCCACCATCTCCATCGCCATGTGGAGCTGCGGGCCGCAGTCGCAGCGCTCGGAACCGAGAACGTCGCCGGTGAAGCACTCGGAGTGGACGCGCACGAGCACGGGCTCGCCGTCGCCGACGTTCCCCTTCACGAGCGCGAGGTGCTCGAGCCCCGTGATGCGGCTCTTGTACATGCTGAGGCGGAAGTGTCCGTGGTCGGTCGGAAGATCCACCTCCTCGACCTTCTCGACGAGCTTGTCGACCTTGCGGCGGTAGGCGATGAGGTCGGCGATCGTCATCATCTTAAGTCCGTGGCGCTTCGCGAACGCCGCGACGTCGTCGAGCCGGGCCATCGTGCCGTCGTCCTTCATGATCTCGCAGCAGAGCCCGACTTCCTTGAGCCCTGCCAGGCGGCAGAGGTCAACGGTCGCCTCGGTGTGCCCGGCGCGGCGGAGAACTCCGCCTTCGCGCGCCTCGAGCGGGAACATGTGTCCGGGCCGGCGGAAGTCCGAGGGCTTGACACCGTCCTTTACGCACGCGAGCGCGGTCATGGAGCGCTCCGCGGCGGATATGCCGGTCGTCGTAGTCTCGGCGTCGATGGAGACGGTGAAGGCCGTCTGGTGGTTGTCGGTGTTGTGGGCGACCATCTGCGGCAGGTCGAGCCTGCGGCACCATTCGCGGCTCATCGGCATGCAGATGAGCCCGCGCGCGTAGGTCGCCATGAAGTTCACGTTCTCGAGCGTCGCGAACTCCGCCGCGCAGATGCAGTCCCCCTCGTTCTCGCGGTCGGCGTCGTCCGTGACGAGCACGATCTCCCCGCGCCGGAGGGCGTCGAGGCAGTCTTCTACGGTGTCAAACATATCCATTGTCGGTCCCTTGCCAGGATATTATACCAAATATTGCATTAGTTCGGATGTTGCACAAAAATGCGCGCAGATGTAAATGCACCATCCTAAAATCAATGCACGGATGCGCAAAGGAACCTATCGTCGGGATCGAACTTCGCCTGCCGTCCGTCGGAAAGCACCCAGAGCGCCGCAACTCCGCGCCCGCCCACAAGCGTCCGCGCGGCGCCCTCGAGGAACGCGCGCCCCTCCTCGGGACCGAGAACGAAGAGCGTCGTCGAAAGTCCGTCCGCCCACATCGCCGAATCGCAGAGCACCGTCACCGACGCGACGCCGTTCGTGACCGGCTTGCCCGTCCGACCGTCGTAGATGTGGCTGCCGCGGTAGTAAGTCGCGCTCGTCGCCAGCGCCTCGCCCTCGCGCAGCTCGACGACCGCGGCGAATCCGACGCCGTTCGGATCCTTCACGCCCGTCCGCCAGATTCCCCGCAGCGACTTGAGATTTCCGCCAAAGTCAAGCAGCATGTCGACGCTCCCTTCCGGCGGCGCATCCGCCGCAAGGTCGACCGCGAAGCCCTTGGCGATCGCCCCAAGATCCAGCGTGTTCGTCCCGTGCCAGCGCGGATTGAACGCCCCGCCCGAAGCCTTCGCAAGAGCAAATGCCGCCTCGTAGCAGGGACGCGCCCTGACGGACGCATCGACCGACGCGGTTCGGTCGCACGACTCGAGCACTTCGTCGTCGCTGAGCGCGGCGAGACGGCTCAGTTCTGAATCCGGACTATGCGCGTTGAGGAGTGACTCCACGTCCTTCGTCACGGAAAGCGCGCGGGCGAGCACAGCCGAGGAGGGAACATCCTCCGCGAGGTTCGTTCCCCTCGTTTGCAGCGACGCGACAGTGCCCATTGCAATCCATTCGACGCGGTCGCGCTCAATCGGCTCGCGCGAGCACCCGCAGGCCGCGACGAGCGCGGCAAGGGGCAGGACGACGCAAAGGATGCCCAGACGCCGCATGGCACCAGGCTCAGAGCTTGCTCTGCGCGTCGGCTATGGCCTTGCAGACGGCGCGGGAGGTGATCGTCGCCGAGGTGATGGCCTCGATTTCGCCGCCGTCCTTCTTGACCTTAAGCGCCGAGCCGTCCTTGCCCGCGAACTGGCCCGCGAACTCCGGCGTCTTGAGCTTCATGCCGAGGCCTGGGGTCTCGGACGCCTGGAGCACCTTGTAGGAAATGACGGTCTTCTTGTCCTTCTTGAAGCCGACCATGAGAACGATGTCGCCGCCGTAGCCCTCGCCGGACCTCCCCTCGGCGGTGTAGCCCTCCTCTCCGCACAGCACGGCAGCCTTCGCGGCCTCGCGCGCCTTCTCGGCAGTCGCCGCGATCGGCGCGGCGGTTATCGAGTTGACGTAGGCGAGCACCGCGGCGCATACGCCGCTGATGAGCGTGAGACTGGCGAGCAATCCGAACATCTTCTTCATGGCAAGGCAACTCCTGGTTGGCAATACCCTAATATTCTACCATATTTCGGGCGCTCAGAGTTCCTTGACCTTCAGGTTGCAGAACGAGACGGTCGAGTCGCCGTGGTCCTGGAGGAGGAGGCGCCCCTCGGGGATTTCGCCCCAGGGCTGCGCGGAACCGTCCGCGGCAACGCCCCAGTCCTTGTACTTCGACGCCTGGACCGCGGCGCGGAACGCCTCGGATCCGCGCTCGTACTCGAGCACCTTGACGCCGTTCAGCCAGTGCTCGACCTTCGCGCCCTTCGAGACGACCATTCCCGTGTTCCACTCGCCCGGCCCCTTGAGAATCGAGTCGGCGTGCGCGGGGATGATGTCGTAGAGCGAGGCGGACTTGCGGTTGCCGTCCTTGCCCTTGTCGGAGTCGGGGTGTCCGTTCTCGAGGACCTGGTACTCCTCGCAGGAGCCCTTGTTCTGGTTCTCGTCGTAGAAGTACTTGACGCCGGAGTTGGCGCTGTCGGTGAGGCGGAAGTCGAACTTGAACGCGAAGTCGCGGAACTTACGCGCCGTCACGATGTCGCCGCCGCCGCCGAGCTTCTGGTCCTCGGGCGGAAGCGGGAACCACTTGCCGTCCGCGATGCCGTTCACCGGGCGCATCGTGAGCGTGCCGTCCTTGATGACCCAGCCCTTCTCCGGCGCCGCCTTGCAGCCGCCCTTCACGCCGAGCCACCCGTCGAGCGTCCTGCCGTCCCAGAGGAGCTGCCAGCCCTCGGACTTCTCCGCGTCGGTGAGCGTGTTAGCCCCCTCGGGCGCGGGCTTCATCTTCGCCTTGGTCTTGATCGCGTCGCATATGCCGCGCTCATAGGCGATGCACTCGATAACGGCGAGGAGGTTGTCCTCGAAGTCCTTCTCGTACTCGAGCGAGCAGACGCCCTCGTAGCCGACGTCCGCGAACGCCTGGAAGACCGGCACGAGGTCGATTTTGCCACGCGGAAGCTGGATAGATCCGCCGTTCTTCTCGCCCTTCGGGAAGTTCTTGATGTGCGCGTCGAAGATGCGGTCGCCGTACTTGCGAATCGTCGCAGCCGGATCCTTTCCGCTGCCGTACTCCCAGCCGACGTCGATGCAGAAGCCGACGCGCGGGTCGAGGTCCTTGATGAGGTTCCATCCGTACTCGACGTCGGGGAACATCTCCGGCGAGGCGGGCCCGTGGTTGTGGATCGCGTACTTGATGTCGAACTCCTTGACGAGCTTGTCGACCTCGAGCAGGAGCTCGCGCGAGCCGCGACGCTTGTGCCACGTGTCCTTCTCGTCCGTTGGCTCGTAGGGCACGCCTACGACAGTCTTCACACCGAGGCGCTTAGCGAACTCGAACTCCTCGCGCAGCTTCGCGGCGTCCTTGACGTAGATCGGTCCGATCGCGTAAGGCGTGACGCCGTAGGAGGCGCACTTCTCCTTGAACGCCGCCATGTCGGCGTCCGTCGCCCTGAACGGAAGGTGGCAGTCCTTCACGCACAGGTAGTGGACATCCGCCTTCTTCATGATCTCGAGCGTGTCATCGAGCGTCCGCTTGTGGAACGTGTACCCGGCGACGCCGATCTTGATCGGGACCGCCGCCCCCGCCACCATCGCGGCAAGAAGCGAGACCGAAAGCACCAACTTCTTCATTGTTTTCTCCTTAAGTTACTAAATAAATCAAACAATCAAACAATACAAACAATCAAACAATCAAACAATCAAACAATCAAACAATTAAACCCTATAGAACTCCTCCCAGCCCTTCCTGGGTGTGCCCTTCGAGCCCTTGAGGAGCGCGTTCGCCTCGGCGTCGCCGACGATCTGCTTCTTCGCGGGGTCGAACTTGATGCCGCGGTTGAGGCGCTGGACGATGCAGCCGAGGCAGAAGACCTCGCTCAATGGCGCGGCGACCGAGAACGGCGAGCGCGCCTCCTCGCGGCCCATCACCGCCAGGAGGAAGTTCGCGTAGTGGTTGGAGCCG
>Ga0265298_10004177_pt1 | contig 18578 bp, 16 predicted proteins | sample AusTroGonzalo_MG_3_FD_193486 | JGI IMG/M metagenome (GOLD analysis project Ga0265298, IMG submission 193486) | Bovine rumen microbial communities from tropical cattle in Woodstock, Queensland, Australia - Gonzalo_01 | ecosystem: Host-associated > Mammals > Digestive system > Stomach > Rumen ... | reverse complement strand
CTCCTCCGCATCGGCATTGTAGTTGGCCTCGATTGCAGTATGTCCCTTGAGTGCTTCTGCCAGGTCAGCTTTTGCGGTTGTGAGAATAGGTTCGGCAGCCCTAAGGCCTGTGAGCTGCAGGTTGTCTGCACGGTATTGCTCGGTACCGATGAATGGCACCATTCCTGCATTCATGCCGATGATGACGACATCCCCTTCGTCGATGATGAAGCGCAGCTCTCCGTCGGAGAAGGTGTTGAGGTTCTGACAGCTGGCAGACTCAGTATAGAGCTTACCGTTCTCGATGAAACCCCCAATGTACTGCGTCATGTCGAAATTAGAGAGGAGTTCTGTCCAGTCGGTGGTGCTTGAGAGGATGTCGCCAAGAATCTCCTGCACGATATTTGTGGGTATAACCAAGGCGTTGAGGTGAACCTTGTTCAGGCGGAAGAAGCCGGGATTGCAGGCGACTTTGGCACTGAAGCTGTAGATGCCGGCGGGCAAGCCGATGAGGGGCTGCATCATCAACTGACTGCTGTTCAGGTAGTATTTCTGATCGCCGCCCGAGATGGCATTGCTCCCCTCGTTCTGGATGGCTTTGGTGTCCTCGTTCCAATTGTTCACGGAGACAGCGTTGACCAATCCGCTCACGTCGCCGCCGCTAATGGCGTTGGTGATGTCGGAGAGACCTATCTGGCTGAGGTCGAACCCGATGCTGTACCACAGGGAGAGGTCGCCCGTGTCGAAAGAGTGATTGCCCACCAAGCCGGTAAAGACCTGTTCGTCCTGAAATGCTCCAGTGGTTTGAAGGTAGCCCAGCACGCCAGCCCTAAGCGCAGTCATGGTGCGGCGCATGGCATCCTTTGTCTGGCTCACGCCAAGCGAAGCCTTTGCTATCGAAATCATCGAGCGCATGGCAAAGCTGTCGCCTATTTTACTGATGTTGTCAATGGCAGCAAGGCAGGCTGTGTTGTAGTCAGCAAGGCTGTCGGCCTCTGTCTCGTCTTGCGCAAAGGCAGCAGGAGAGACGATTCCCAAACACAGAATCAAAGAGAAGATGAGTTTTTTCATGGAGAAAGTTTTGTTTGTTATTATAATCATTATCCGTTGTAAATCAGAAGTGCCTGCCCGACGTAGCTCACGCGGTAGCGGTAGAGAGGGCGCCCGGCGGCGCCGTCGGAGATGTTGCCGACATCGTTCAGGTTGTAGGTGCGCTGGCAGTTTTGGCATTTGACGTAGCCGCCAGCCTGCAGTTGAAGCGGCTTGGTGATGTTGTAGTTCTGGTAGCAGTTGGAGCAGGCGCGGTCGTAGCAGACGACGTGCGTATCGTTCTCGCCCACTTCGGGGATGGTGAGGCGACCGACGATGAAGCCGTCCAGCCCGAGGTAGAAGCCACTATAGCCGCTGAGGGCGGTGATGTTGATGGGGTCGGTCTTGCCTGCGGCATTGGTGAAGAGGAAGCGGTCTCCGTCGCTTGTGACGGTGCAGTATTCCCCCATACTCTCGCACGCAGTGAAAAGGACGGGAGCCTGCTGCACATTTTCGACGGTCAGCCGTGCCGGCAGATTGCAGAATTTGTTGTTCACCTCGTCGTCCTTGCAGGAGGTTAGGAGGATTATGGAATAGAGAATAGGGAATAGGGAATAGAGCAGTTTTTTCATACTTCAATCGTTTATTGTAATCTCTAATCCCTAATCCCTAATCTAAACTCCGCTTCCTCTGCCTTCTCGAAGTGGAAGGCATTCCATGTCTGTTCGAAGAGAGCAGCTATCTCCTTGGTGCAGAGATTGCCGATGCTGCCTTCGTGGGTATGGTGCACCTGCTTGCGAGGCGTGAACTTGCCTGCCTCGATGTCGAGGCCGACCTTCTTGTAGGCATCGCGGAAGGGCATCCCTTCGCTGGCCAGGCGGTTGACTTCCTCGACGGAGAACATCAGGTCGTAGCGGGGGTCATCGAGGATGTGCTCGTTCACTTCGAGGCGGGCGATGATGTAGGTTGCCATCTGCAGGCACTCTCTCAACTCCTGGAAGGCTGGCAGGAAGACTTCCTTGATGATTTGCAGGTCGCGGAAGTAGCCGCTGGGCAGGTTGTTCATGATGAGCGTGACCTGCTGGGGAAGAGCCTGCAGCTTGTTGCACTTGGCGCGTGTCAGCTCGAAGACATCGGGATTCTTCTTGTGCGGCATGATGCTGGAGCCTGTGGTGCATTCCTTCGGCAGCTTGATGAAGCCGAAGTTCTGGCTGTTGAAGAGGCAGGCGTCGAAGGCAAGCTTGCTGACGGTGCCTGCTATACCGGCCAGGGCGAAGGCGACGTTGCGCTCCGTCTTGCCGCGTCCCATCTGGGCATAGACGACGTTATAGTCGAGGGAATCGAAGCCCAGCAGTTCCGTCGTCATGGTTCGGTTCAGGGGGAACGAAGAGCCGTAGCCTGCGGCCGAGCCGAGCGGGTTGCGGTTGGTGATGCGGTAGGCAGCCTGTAGAAAGACGAGGTCATCGACCAGGCTCTCCGCGTATGCCCCCAGCCAAAGCCCGAAGCTGCTGGGCATCGCCACTTGCAGGTGGGTGTAGCCTGGCATGAGCACGTCCTTGTATCGCTCGCTCTGCTGCTGCAACTCTGTGAAGAGGCTGCGCACATCTTCTGCCACGAGGCGTAACTGCCTGCGGATGAAGAGCTTCAAATCGACCAGCACTTGGTCGTTGCGGCTGCGCCCGGAGTGTATCTTCTTGCCGATGTCGCCGAGGCGTCGCGTGAGCATCAATTCCACTTGCGAGTGTACATCCTCGATGCCCTCTTCAATGACGAACCGCCCCTCGCGTATCTCTGCGAGGATTTTGCGCAGCTCTGTCAGCAGCACCTGCAGCTCTTCCTTTTCGAGCAAGCCGATGCTTTCGAGCATCGTGATGTGAGCCATCGAGCCAAGCACGTCGGCTTCTGCCAGATACATGTCCATCTCGCGGTCACGACCGACGGTGAAGCGCTCTATCTCCGCCGTCACCTCATATCCTTTGTCCCACAATTTCATTGTAAGTTGAAAAATTGAAAAGTTGAAAAATTGAAAAGATAAGGGCTTATAGGATAAAAGGTTTTTCACCTTTTTACCTTTTCACCTTTTCACTTTTTAGTATGGTAGGCTTGCCAGCATCTGTGCGAGGCCATCTACGCCTTGCTCCAGCTTCTTGCCCACCATTTGGCGGATGAAGAAGTTGAGGTCGGCTTTGACGGTGAGGCGCATGGCACATTCGTTTTCGCCTGCGGGCAAGAGCTGAATCCACATGTTCGCGGCCACAGGCGTTCCCTCGGCAACGAATTTGATGGTCTTGTCCTGCTCGCGCTCGATGATGCGCAGAGTGGCAGGGCCTACGGGCGTGTCGCCCGTAACGCTGTCCCTGTCGAAGCGCAGGGAGCGCAGTTTCTCCACTATCTGTTCCAGCTGCTCGGGCTTCACCTTGTCGCCAGCCTGTTCTTGGATGCGCCGCATGGCTTCGGGGTTGTCGAGTCCCTGCTGAATGACAGCCATGTTGTTGAGGTCGGACAGACGCTCATAGACGCGCCCGATGGGAGCGTATATTTTCTTTACTTCGCTTTTGTATTCAGTCATCTTGCATTTATCATTTAGTCATTTACCATTTACCATTTGTTCCCCTTCCTTTGGAGGGGTTAGGGGAGGCTGAGGCTATCCCCAGTTTGCCGGGTCTTTGCGCCACTGGTTGAGGGTTTCGATGTCGGTCTCCTTGATGTAGCCTGTCTTGACAGCTTCGCTGACGACGGCTTCGTAGTTGGTGAGGGTGACGAGCTTCACGCCGGCGGCCTTGAAGGCTTCTTCCGCAACAGGGAATCCGTAGGTGTAGGAGGCCACCATGCCGACCACTTCGCATCCTGCTTTCCGCAGGGCTTCCACGGCTTTGAGGCTGCTGCCACCTGTGCTGATGAGGTCTTCTACGACCACAACCTTCATGCCTGGCCTGAGTTCGCCCTCGATGAGGTTCTCCATGCCGTGGTCCTTGGGCTTGCTGCGGACGTAGGCGAAGGGCAGGCTTAGGGCATCGGCCACCAGAGCACCTTGTGCGATGGCGCCTGTGGCAACACCGGCGACGCCCTCTGCTTCAGGGAACTGCTCCATGACGAGACGTGTCAGCTCCACCTTGACGAAGCTGCGGAGGTCGGGGAAGGAGAGTGTCTTGCGGTTGTCGCAATAGAAGGGACTCTTCCATCCGCTTGCCCATGTGAAGGGATTGCTTGGTTGTAACTTGATGGCTTTCACGCCCAGCAGCTTGGCTGCAAAGATTGATTCAACTGTATTCATCTTGCTTATTTACTATTTGACGATTTACAATTTACGATTTATTTGCGAGAATGGACTATTTCGCTATCTCATGCTTTCACGATGATTTCTTGTTGTCTATCCAGTCGGTGTAGATGGGATTTCCCTTGCCGCCGAAGCTGTTGCAGGGACGGACGGCAAAGCGATAGGCGAAGTCCTTGGGCAGTTCGCTCGCACCATAGACGCAGATGACTTCGCCCTCTTCCTTGTTCTCACCGAGGTAGCACTTGGGCGAGAAGACGCGCTTCGTGGCGGTGACGTGACGCACGTCGAGCCAGTCGTATTCCACCTGCACCTCATAGTCGAAGGCACGGACACCGGCGTTCTTCTTCAAGACGGTGGGGAAATGCACCGTCACCTGCCTCTGCTCTGTGCCGTAGCGGTCTGTGCCGTTGCCTGCTGTGACCGTCGCTTTCGCGCCGGCGGGAAACTGCGGGATGGCGGCTGTCTTGGCACGGTTCTCGAACGAGAGGGGCTGCGAGGTGGAGATGGGCCAAGGCAAGTACCAGGCGTCGCCGATGGGCTCGTCATAGACAAACTCGCGCTTCTCGAAGGTGATGGCCGAGTCATAAACGCGCATTAGCATCCCCTGACGGCCGTCGTCGGTCTTCATCTTCGGCATCTGCGAAGGCGGCTTTGCGCTCCAATCGTCCTGATAGGTGTTCTCGCGTGCAGGCATTGGGTAGAGGTATTTGAGCGACGCAGTGCCGATGCTGGTGAAGCTGCCCTGCCAGAGGTCGCGGTCGTCGTCGAGAGGCGAATGCGAATGGCCGGAGAAAGCGACGGCATTGGGATATTTGCCCAGCAGCTTCGTCACCGTTCCGTCGTCTCGCCCCCAAGCCCAAGCGCAGTTGCAGGTGTCTTTGGGATGGGCGTGCTGAATGTAGAAGAAAGGTTTCCCGTCGGCTCTCAGCTCATTGTCGTGCTTCTCGAGGAACTCGGCAAGCCCAGGGACGTTGTTCTGGTCGTGCCAATGCGCACCAATGAAGTGGTAGCCCTTAACGGTCTTCAACCAAATGGGCTGATACGGCTCCTTGAAGCATTGCCTCCAAGCCTTTTCGCGCTGAAGTCCGATGCCCTGTGCCTCTGCTACCTCCTTGCCGACACTCTTAATGGTGCCTCCCCAATTGTAAGCCTCCACATCGTGGTTGCCATAGACGAAGAGCGGTTCCGTCCTTTTCCCATTCAAACCTTTGTTCTTCGGAAAGACCTTGAACCAGGCATCAGCAACGACTTGAAGCTGCTGCAGAAGCCCCTGGTCGGCCATGTCGCCTGCGATGATGACACCGTCTGCCTTCATGTCGCGGAAGTATTCAAGGGCATGAATGAACGTCCCGGCGGTGTCTGCACCACGAAGATGGATGTCGCTCACAATGCCGATGACGAGATTCGGTTCGCCTAGTGTGGTCAGCTTTTGAGCCAAAGCCGGTGTGCCCAGATAGGCAGCTCCGGCAAGGGCGGTGGAGCGTTGCAGGAATTCTCTTCTGTTCATTGTCTGTTATTCTGCGCGGGCAAAGTTAACACTTTATCCCAAATGCCGCAAAGGAAAGGTTGTATTTTTCCCGCTCCGTGCAAAAAATAGGTTTTGTCACCTATAAATCCTGCTTTCCCCCGTCGCATCATGCGTCAGGCGACCGAGCCTTGACGCTCTATGACATCCTTTAGCAAAGGCAGTGATTTTATTGTTTATGGACAACAAAAGTGTCAATTATTTAAATTTTGTTGTCTATAAATGCCATTCTTTCTTGTTCCGAAACTTGAATAATATAACAAAGGAAATGAAGCGTTTTCTTGCAAAGTCGCTTATAAAAGTGTAGCCTTCCGTCATTTTTCCCTGCTTTTTACTTGGCTGATTCAGGAAAAGTCCGTACCTTTGCAAAAGGTAAAGACTGTTACCGTAATGGCAAATACTATTTGAAAAGACATGAACAAGAGACACTTAGATATTGCCTATTTTCTGTCTTTCTGCATTGAGCAGTACAAGGAGGCCAGGCATCTGTCTGGTGCAGAGGCGGCTGAGGTATTTGGCCGTTATGGAGTGCTTGAATATCTGGAGGAAAACTTTGAGCCGCTCCATTCCCAGAGTCGTCAATGGCTTTTGGAGGACATAGAGGATTTTATCAGTCATAGGAAAGGAGAGGTGGCATGAATTTGTATCACGGTAGCTTGGCGTATGTGGAAAAGCCGGAGATTCGAGAGTCCAGTCGTACGCTTGACTATGGAAAGGGCTTTTATACGACGACCTCATACGAACAGGCTGAGAACTGGGTGAGGCGACAGAGAAATCAGGGCAGGGCAGACAAAGGTTATGTGAATGTTTTCGAGTTTGACAAGTCCTCTATGAACATGGTCAAAAGTCTTGTTTTCGATGCACCGACAGAAGACTGGCTTGACTTTGTTATGCAGAACAGGACAGTCAAGGGTTATAAGCATGATTATGACATTGTGTATGGTCCTGTTGCCAACGATCGTGTTTATGCAGCCTTTGCTCTTTATGAAGGTGGAATCATAAACAAGCAAGAACTGATAGCAGAACTGAAAACATATAAATTGGTTGATCAGTATTTGTTCCATACTGGGAAAGCATTGCAGTATTTGACATTCGTCGAAGCAAAGGAGGTCGTGCTATGAATCTGAATGTGACCCAAGATAATCTGTATTTTTTCCTGCCTTCTAAGGTTAGTTGGATTGCAGAGATGCTTTCAGAAGAAAAGAATGTGAGCATTTCTGATGCAATTAGGGAGATATATGCCTCCGATACTTATCGCCAATTGGAAAGGGAAGACACGAAGCTATGGCAATTGGCTCCTGTTGCCCTTTATGAAGAGTTGTCGTCACAGCAACACTAATGTTCTGATGCCTGTTATAAAAGTTCTTCAGGCAGGTTACATAATTATTATCAAGGTTTGAAAATGTATTTCCAAGCCTTGATAATATATTTTCAAGCTTTGATAATATATTTTCAAACCTTGAAAATAGTTATTAGGCGGGTTGATTAGATGTTTACAGGTCGCCTCGCGGCAATTGTTGCCCAAGGAAAAGCGAAAAGAGTCTGCGTTGTCTGGGGTTAAAAGGAAGACCAGCGTGGCAAGGCAGCGCAAAAGCTACATACTTTTTTAATAAACAAGCATAATTATGAAAAAAATCATCATCTGCTTCAAAGATTTGCTCTTCACTTTCTGTTTTTTTTGTATCTTTGCAGAAGTAAATGGTAAATGGCAAATAATACAATGGTAAATTCTATCGATTGCTTTATTCTTTGGCAGAGCGACGAACAGGTGGCTGGGACCATGCAGAACCTGCTGGCCGACGATAACGTGAAGGAAGTGAACTTCCTGCGGGAAGACGCTCCTGGCAGTACCAAGACGATTAAATACATTGCGGAGAAGGCGACAGCGCCCTATACATTATTATATTGTAAGTACGATACGCTGCAGCTTGGCTATCATGCCTTGACGCGCCTGCTCACGATTGCTGAGGACAGCGGGGCACTGATGCTCTATAGCGACCACTATCAAATAAAAAGTGAAAAGGTGAAAAGTTTAAAAGGTGAAAAAGGGAGTGAGAAAGGTTCTTCAACTTTTCAATCTTTTACTTTTTCAACCCCTTTAACGGACTACCAGCTCGGCTCTGTCCGCGATGACTTTCAGATGGGGTCTGTGCTGCTCTTCCGTACGGAGGTGCTGAAGGAGTATGCGGCACAAGAGAACTTGCACAATTACCAGTATGCGGCACTCTACGACCTCAGGCTCTTTATCAGTCGCAAGCAGCTTCCTCTGCATGTTGATGAGTTCCTATATACTGAGGTTGAGCACGATACGCGGTTGAGCGGACAGAAACAGTTCGACTATGTTGACCCGCGCAACCGTGCCCGCCAGGTGGAGATGGAGCGGGCTTGCACGCGGCATTTGCGTGCCTTGAACGCCTATCTACATGGCGACGAATACGACGAGGTGAACCTCAGCGAGGGTGAGTTCGCTGTGGAGGCTTCTGTGGTGATTCCTGTCCGCAATCGCGAGCGCACCATCGAAGATGCCATCCGTTCGGCACTCTCGCAAGAGACGACGTTCCCTTTCAACGTCATCGTCATTGATAACCACTCCACAGATGGCACGACGGACATCATCGAAAGGGTGAAGCACTCTTCGCTCATCCATATCATCCCTGACCGCGATGACCTGGGCATCGGCGGATGCTGGAACATGGCTGTGCATCATCCGCAGGTGGGGCGTTTCGTGGTGCAGCTCGACAGCGACGACCTCTACTCCTCGCCCCACACCTTGCAGCGCATGGTGGATGCCTTCTATGCCGAGCGCGCAGCAATGGTGATTGGCTCCTACCGAATGTGCGACTTCCAGCTCAACACTCTGCCGCCTGGCATCATCGACCACCGCGAGTGGACGATTCAGAACGGACGCAACAACGCCCTGCGAATAAATGGCCTGGGCGCACCTCGTGCCTTCTTCACACCCGTTCTCAGAGAGTTGCAGATACCCAACACCAGCTATGGCGAGGATTATGCGTTGGGCTTGATGATAAGCCGCAGGTATCGCATCGGACGCATCTTCGACGAGGTGTATCTCTGCCGCCGATGGGAGGGCAATAGCGACGCGGCTCTCAGCCAAGACAAAATCAACCGCAACAACACCTACAAAGACCATCTCCGCACGCTTGAAATCAAGGCACGCCAGCAGCTCAATCAGCTTTGGCAACACCAGGTGACGGCCGAGGAAATGGAGGCGTTCTTCCAGAAGGAACTGGAGGAATGGCCAGAAGCCGCCGAGCGGTATAAGGCTTTAGAGAAATGCGTGCAAAAGACCCTCTCTGTCTCCCCCTTAAAGGGGGAGGATCCCCTCCCTTTAAGGGAGGGCTGGGGTGGGTCTTTTATTGTACAGTGGAACCCCGCCCGCATCGTCTCTACAGGAGCTGCCATCGACAAGGAGAGCATCAGCCGGCGGCCATGCTTCCTCTGCGACAACAACCGCCCGAAGGAGCAGCATAAGCTAATGACGGAGAAGCACTACCAGATTCTCGTCAACCCCTATCCCATCCTGCCGCAGCACTTCACCATTCCGATGCGAAGACATGCGCCGCAGAGCATATACAGCTCGTTCGGTACGCTTCGCCGCATGGCTTGGAACATGCCGCGTCACATTATCTTCTACAACGGCCCTCTGTGCGGAGCTTCATGTCCCGACCACATGCACCTTCAAGCAGGAAGCCGGGGCATCGTGCCGCTGGAACGTGACTGGCAGATGTACGAAAAGGGCCTGAAGAAACTCTATCCCCTGACGGGCGAGCAGATGGCTTCGATGGAGGAAGCCGGCAACGTGGGCAGCCGTCCGGGACTCTATCTCTTGGAGGGGTATGTCTGTCCCGTCTTTGTCATCCGAAGCCTGCCTGCTGAGAGCGACAGCCTTCTCTGCCAGCGCGTTTATAAGTCCTTGCCCATTGTGGGCGACGAGACGGAGCCTCGCCTGAACATCGTCTCCTGGCGGCAGGAGGGTACTTCTGGTCGTCCGGACGAAATCGTGACGCTCATCTTCCCCCGCAGCAAGCACCGCCCAGACTGCTATTATGCAGAGGGCAGCGAACAGCTGCTGATAAGCCCGGGAGCGCTCGACTTGTGCGGCCTCCTCATCACGCCTCGCGAACAGGATTTCAAGGCTATAACAGCGGAGAAGGCTGCGGACATCCTGCGGGAAGTGACCCTGAGCAGAGAGGAGCTGAATCCAGTAATAGAAAGCCTCTCACCGACCCTCTCCCAAGGAAAGGGAGAAGAGCCGCAGCCGTTGACTCCTCCTTTGGAGGGGACGGGGGAGACTTCTGTATCTGTGGGCATTATGAAGGACACCGCCATCCGCTTCTGCATGAACAGCCTCTATCACGCCAAGGGCAACGAAGTCATAGGCGAGCAGGTGGCCGAATATACCGATGGCGGCATCCGCTGGAGGGACAATGTGTATCGCGAGCTGACGTTCAGGGGGGAGGGTTCTTTCACCCTCCACGGCGTCACTATCGGGCAGAAGTTCCATTGGGAGCGGCAGGAGTCGCAGACCTTCCAGGGCATCCTCAAGCTTGTGGTCGATGAGGACAAGATTGTCGCCATCAACATCCTTCCCGTGGAGGACTATCTGACGAGTGTCATCAGCAGCGAAATGAAGAGCAGTTGCTCGCTGGAGTTCTTGAAGGCCGCCGCCGTCATTTCCAGAAGCTGGCTCTTTGCCCAGATACAGAGGCGGCAGGAGAGGGTAGGCCAGCCAGCTCCCTTCTTCACCTTCGTCAAGGGCGATGGCGAGAGCATCCGCTGGTACGACCGCGAAGACCACACCATCTTCGACGTCTGTGCCGACGACCACTGCCAGCGCTATCAGGGCATCACCCGCTCCAGCAATCCACAGGTTGCGGAAGCTGTGAATGCCACTCGCGGACAGGTCTTGATGTACGACGGGAAGATTTGCGACGCACGCTTCGGCAAGTGCTGCGGTGGCCAGACCAACGAGTTCAAGTACTGCTGGGAGAACATCGAGGTGCCTTACCTGCGCTCCGTTAAAGACCCATTCTGCAACACAAATGACAAGCAGATTCTCCGTCAGGTGCTCAACGACTATGACCTCGAAACGCACGACTTCTACGAGTGGACGGAAGAACTCTCGCAGGAGGAGATTCACGACCGCATCACGGGACATCTGAAAATGGAGATGGGAGCGATTCTCTCGATGGAGGCCGTGGAGAAAGGCCCGGGCGGACACATCAGTAAGCTTCGCATCATAGGACAGGAGAAGACGTTCGTCGTGGGCAAGGAACTCGAAATTCGACGGATGCTCAGCACCTCCACCCTGAAAAGCAGTGCCTTCACCGTCGAAGCAAAAGATGTCAGGGACGGCATCCCCGCCCGCTTCATCCTTCACGGACGCGGCTGGGGTCACGGCGTAGGTCTCTGCCAAATAGGGGCCGCCGTCATGGGCGAACAGGGCTACAGCTACAAACAGATACTCGAACATTATTATACAGGAGCTGAGATTAGTTCATAATTCGCAACTTTGGACTATGAGCTGTTTATTTGTCTTCAATCCCGAGAACGACTTGGCACTTGCCGACGGACGACCGGGCTATACACCGCCCGAACGGATTCAGCAGATGCGCCGCGAGCTGTGGTGGCTTCCCGAGTGGTGGGCGAAGGAGGACGATATTGTGTGGAATGGCGAGGACAAGCTCCGTCTTGCCGACGACACACGCATTTTGCCCTGGGGGTGGAGTCCCGCGCTTTGCCACCAGTTGAAACAGGCGGGCGTCCAGGAGTCCCTCTTGCCCTCGACTGAAAGGATAGAGCACATCCGGCAGCTCTCCCATCGGAAAACGGCAGTAGCCCTTCTGCATGAGCTTCGCGAGCAGCTCCCTTTGGACGGCCATTTTGCAGGAGAATCCTTCCTTTGCCAAAGCATGGACGAGGTGGAGGAAGCCATTGAGAAAATAAGAAATGAAGAAAATAAGACAGTAAGAGATGCCTTGTTGAAGTCCCCCTGGAGCAGTAGCGGGAAAGGCTTGATGCAAACGGCCAATCCTCAATGGAAAGCATGGGCGAAGCGTATTGTAAAAGCTCAGGGCAGCATCGTCGTTGAGCGGTTCCTGCATAAGATAACAGACTTCGCCCTTGAGTTCTGGCTCGACGGCGAGGGCGGAGTCGAGTACCGGGGGCTGTCCCTTTTCTATACCAACGAGCGGGGGGCGTACCTTGGCAATTGGGTGGCACCCGAAGGGCAGAAGCTCGCTTGGCTGGCTCAGTATATCCCGCTCCAGTATCTTCAGGAGATTCGGGCATGGTGGGAGGAACGGCTGCGCCACTTCGACTATTCGGGACCCGTTGGCATAGACATGATGCTGGCCGAGGAAGGCATCTGCCCTTGCATAGAAGTCAACTGGCGATGGACAATGGGGCTTGTCTCATGCCTTGTTGCCGAGGAAGGTCGCTACGGCCGTATGGTGGTGGAGTACATCTACGGCCATTACTCCGCCGAGGTCGAAGCCTTTGGTTAACAAAAACAATACACAATGGAAAAGACACTTACACGAATCGTTATCCTGAGCACGACAATCGTAACGCTATTGTCGATGTCTGCCTGCAAGCCTCTTGACTTTAGCGGTGCCTCTGTTCAGAAAATAGCAGACCTGCAGGGCGTTCAGGGACAGAGTTATCAAGGCATGGCTATCTGGAAGGACTATCTGGTCAGCCTCCAGAACACAGGTTGGGCCACTATCTATCGGCTTGACGGAGACAGCATACAATTGCTGCGACAGTTCCCCTTGGCCAGTCAGATGAAGGAGAATCACGCAAACGTGGCATTCTTCGGCACGGAACGCTACGACAGGACAGACGACTTCCCGCTGCTCTATGTGTCGCAATGTTCCAAGCAGCTTTACAACGGCATGAAAGATGTCTGCCTTGTGGAGCGCATTTCACTCACGGCACCGCCACAGCTGGTTCAGACAATTGTGCTGGATGACAAGGAAGGTCTCTTCGGCTATGCTTTGCAATGGATGATTGACCGTAAACACAACCTCCTGATAGGCTACGGCAATACTGTCGAGAACATGGGCAAAGGCAACCGCTGGCGCACCATGATTTTCCCCATGCCCAAGTTAAGTGACGGCTCCGTAGTCCACCTGCGTCCCCAAGATGCCCTCGACAACTATTGCATTCAGGACCTCGACCCGCGATTCCCTTCCAACCATATCGGCCAGGGGGCTTGCATCATCAAAGACCAAATGTTCATACCCGTCGGACTGGGGACGGAGAAGCACCCCAGCATCCTCTATGTATGGAACATGAAGGAAAAGCGTCTCGACCACATCCTCAATTTCCAAGAGCAAGTGCCACATGAATTTGAGGATTGCGAGCCATACCGCCGCACCCTCATCATGCAAACCAATGGCGGCGGGGTAGTCCGTTTCAGACCAAATTAAGGCTATGTCCTCTTTATGTATGCTGTAGCCCTGCCTGCCCCAACTTTTTCTATATAACCTTTTTCTACCAATTCCTTAAGGCTGCGTTCTATGGTTGTCTCGCTGACATCTGGACACAAGGCGGCTATGTCTGATTTGCTGATTTTCCCAAGCTTCTTCTCAAACACAGCCTTGATGCGGTCTGGCTTTGAGAGTTTGCGATAGCTCAAATGCTCTATACGGTCTTGAAACTCCTTGTGCCCTTTCAGAATCACTCCAAGATAATACTTTGTGAATGCCGAGTAGTCGTTCTTGTCTTCGTGCCATCCCATAGAGCTGTCTTTGAGTGCCTCGTAGTAGGTCTCTTTGGTCTTTTCTATCAGCATCTCCAAGCTGATATATTTTCCAACGATATAGCCGGCACGATATAGTAGGAGCAACGTAAGCAGCCTGCTCATTCGGCCGTTTCCGTCATTAAAAGGATGGATGCAGAGAAAGTCAAGGATAAACATCGGCACAAGAATCAGAGGGTCATATTCCCCACTCCTTACAGCATCGTTAAACTCCCTGCAAAGGTTCGCCATCGCATCAGGTGTCTGAAAGGCGGGTACTGGAGCAAAACGCACAAGTTTCTTCCCATCCTTTCCTGCCTCTGCTATGATATTGTCCGTGTTTTTGAACCGTCCTCCAATGTGACTGCCACTGTAGCCATACAGGTCTCGATGTAATTGGAGGATGTTGTTAGGACGGACAGGGAGATACTCATAACTCTCATGGATGGTCTGTAGCACTTCACGATATCCGGCTATTTCTTCTTCTGAGCGGTTACGGGGTTCGGTTTTCTGCATCACCAATGCCTCAAGCCGTTCGTCCGACGTATAGATGCCTTCAATTCTGTTGGAGGCCTTTGTGCTCTGAATCTTGGCAATGTCAAGCAAAGCCGAAAGGACATCAGCCTTGGCCTCAATGTACAATTCCTGTTTGCCCTTGTATTCATGCAGGGTTGCTATCATATTGACAATCTCGGGTGTCAACAACTTGCGAGGCGTTTCCTTATAGTCAAATACATGCATATTATCATCTCTTTTGCCTGCAAAGATAAGGTTTTTTCAGCAAACATCTGCATCAAAGCAAAGTTTTCTGCATCATTCGATGGGAAAATGATGCAGAAACAGATGGAATGATGCAGATAAAGGTATGCTGGTTACGATTCTCTCGCGCCTGATTGACAGGCGAGCCAAAGATACTTTGTCCTCGGTCAGTCGTTGGAGAAGTCGGCGAGCACTTGGCGATAGACGGTGAGGACGGTGCTCTTGCGGATGAAGCCGACAAAGACACCGTCGGCATCAACAACGGGGAGCGTCCAGGCATGAGTGCGGTCGAAGACGCTAACCACGACATCCATCGAATCGCCCAGAGAGAGCCGCGCCTCGGGCTGCGTCATAAGCTGCGAGACGGTGAACTCCCTGTATAGCTCCGTGCGGAAGACAAGGTGGCGTATGTCGTCGAGATAGACTGCCCCGACAAGTTGCATCTGCTTGTTGACAACGGGGAACACATGATTCTTGCTGCCCGAAACCTGCGCCGCCACATCACCGAGGTTCATGTCGGGATAGAGGACATGGTCGTAGTGCTGGATGACGCTGTCCATGCTCATCAGGGTGAGGATGGACTTGTCGGTATGATGGGTAAGCAGCTCACCGCGTTGCGCCAGTCGCATGGCATAGATGCTGTGAGGCTCGAAGCTCTTAATGGTGAGATATGAGCCTGTTGCCACTATCATCAAAGGCATGAAGAGGGCATAGCCGCCGGTCAGCTCTGCAATGAGGAAGATGCCCGTAAGCGGTGCGTGCATGACGCCGCTCATCAGTCCGCACATGCCCAGCATGGCGAAGTTGCGCTCAGGTATGTCGATGCCAAGGATGTCGTAGGTGTTCCACAGACGGCAGAAGATGAATCCGCAGATGCATCCGAGGAAGAGGCTGGGCGCGAAGATACCGCCGCAGCCGCCGCCACCGTTGGTGGCTGTCGAGGCAAAGACCTTGAAGACAACTATCAGGAAGAGATAGATGAGCAGGTGGTCGCTGCCATAGAAGAGGGAACGGTCCATTGCTGTGTCCCAGTCGGCTTGTCCATTGCCGTTGAGCAACAGGGTGATGAGGTCGTAGCCTTCACCGTAGAGCGAAGGAAAGAGGTAGATGAGCAGGCTCAACATGATGGCTCCCAGCGCGAACTTCTTGTAACGGCCTTGCAGACGACGGAAGATGCCCTCGAGGAAGTTCATGGTTCTTGTAAAATAGAGTGCCACCAGTCCGCAGACAATGCCGAGGGCGATGTAGGCCGGAATGCGGTCAACGGTAAAGGGGTTCTGCAAGTGGAACTCGAAGATGGGATTGGTGCCTGAGACGGCGAAGGTGAGTCCCACGGCAGTGACGCAGGATACAAGCAGGGGCAGGAGGCTGGTCATCGTGAGGTCAATCATCAACACCTCGAGCACGAACACAAGTCCAGCGATAGGAGCCTTGAAGATGCCCGCCACAGCTCCAGCAGCACCGCAACCGACGAGGAGCATCATGTACTTGTTGCTCAGACGGCAAGCCTGTCCCAAGCTGCTGCCTATGGCACTGCCGGTCAGCACGATAGGAGCCTCAGCTCCGACACTTCCGCCAAAGCCGATGGTGATGGCAGAGGCCACGACCGAAGTCCAAGTGTTGTGAGGCTTGATGCGGCTCTGCTTGCGGGCGATGGCGAAGAGAATCTTAGTGACACCATGCCCGATGTCGTCTCTGACAATATACCTTATGAAGAGCATCGTCAGCCAAATACCTACGATGGGATAGACGAGGTAGAGCCAGTTGGCACCCGTCACGGAGAACCCATTGGTAAGCAGATGCTCTATCTGACCGATGAGCCACTTCAAAAGCAACCCCGCGCAGGCAGTGAAGATGCCGACAAAGAAGCTGATGAGCAGCACAAAGTTCTTGTCGGACAGGTGTCTGCGTCGCCAGCGGAGAAGGTAGGCTATGAGGTTACGGTAGTTCATATTATTGGAAGTTAAAAAGAAGTTATAGGGAAGTTATCGCGGTCTTCGACCGCTTGGAAGTTAAAGGGACAATAGTCTTGGGGAGCTGCCATTATGTATCGTCCCTTTAACTTCCCTTTTATTCTCTTTAACTTCCCTTTAACTTCCATGATTGATTACTTCCTTATTATCTGCACCTGTCCGTCCAGTCCCAGCTTGATAATTTGGCTGGGCTTGCCCTTGCTTGTGTCGTTCTGGCGGGAGCGCATGATGTAGTCCACGCCCTGCTTTATCTCGTTAGATATCTCGTCGAAGCAGGCAGGTGAGGGCTGGCCGCTGATGTTGGCGCTGGTGCTGACGACTGCTCGCTCGAAGCGGTAGCAAAGTTCGTGGCTGATGTTCTCGCGGGTGACACGAAGCCCTACGCTCCCATCTTCGGCAATAAGGCTTGGAGCAAGATTGACAGCCCCGTCGAGGATAAGCGTAAGCGGCTTGTCGGCATACTCCACGATGTCCCAAGCCACTTCCGGCACCTGCCGCAGGTATCGCTGCATCCTATTGGCACTATCCACAAGACAAATCATCGCCTTGCTGTCCGCTCTTTGCTTCAACTGGAAGATTCTTTTTACTGCTTCCTCATTGCTCGCATCACATCCAATGCCCCATATCGTATCGGTAGGATAGAGGATGAGTCCACCCTGCCGCAACGTCTGCACCGCCGTCCTAATGTCTTCTGCTATTTCTTTCTGAGTCATGCTTCTATCTTGTAATCGCGCCACAAAGATACAGCTTTTTCGCCGAAAACAACCAGACAAGGACACATTTATTAAATAAAAGTGAAGAAAAACAGGAAGGAAGAAACGAATTATCTGCATGAACGACACACATTCCCAAAATTTCTTTGTACCTTTGTCCTCGTAAACACAGACTAAATAGCAAGCACTATGGCAAATGTAGCAGCTTATACCCCATCATCGAACCAGATTATTGTCACGCTGGAACCAGATGCGATTATTGCCGACCTCAAGAAAACCCTGAAAATGATACGGGGCGTGGCTTCGGTGCGCGCGACCAAAGTCAAGGCTGACAACCATATCTCGCCTGCTTTGTCTCGAAAGATTAGTAAAGCCCGCAAGGAATACGCCAAGGGTGAAACCTTCTCATGTCGCACCCCCGAAGAGATGCAGCAATACTTCGACAGCTTATGAGGTACACATGTCTGCTTTGAAAAAGCCCATAGAAATTGCTTTCGCTCAGACAAAAAAGGAACTGGCTAAAAAAGAGCCACAAACTTGTTGTTAAGCTTGCTGCTCCTTGATTTGTTGCTTAGAGTCTATTGTTCTTTATTATATGTGTGACTATTTTCCTTTTCAGTAAGGCCATATTACTTTGTTGTTCAGAAATTATAACCGACGGCAATAGTAACTTGATTATAATTCAATTTCTCGTTAACTAATGTAGTATTCTTCATTACCTGGTATTTATAACCTATCTCCACACCAATGCTTCCTTTGGGCAATGGGAAATCAACTCCAAAATGAGGACTTACAAATGCCCCTAAACTCACATACTTTCTTGCATATTCAGAAAATGGAATCAAAAAACTATATCCCCCATCAATTGAGAAATAGGGAGATATACCCTTCTTTAAGAAATTGATTTTTGCTGTTGCAAACAAGGGTACATATGCTCCAGTTTCCTTATAGTCCTTGTGATAATAGCGAATTGACGAAATGTAGTGAGCAGGTTCAAAAAGTAAGTTTGTATAAGATATTCCCGTACCTGCTCCAAGCAGTATCTGTGGAGTAATCTTGTAGCCGAAAACTCCCTGTGCACCGAAACAGAAGTTTTTGCTCCCATCAACAGCTATTTCTGAATTGATTTTGACAGAAGGAGCAAATTGTGAATACATGTTTGTTGCCAGTAAAACAAAGACAGCAATAAACAGAAGACGTTGTACTTTCATAATTATTAATGCTTTTAATTGTTAATAACTTTGTTTGTTCTCTTATCACTTGGCGAACCAACACTAACTTATGGGCATAAGAAAAGCGCAGACCCACCATATCTCTGGTCAGGCCTGCTACAGCCTCTAAATTCCTATGGAGAAGTCTGCGCATAGAGCGCATACTTCAATGGAATTTAGTTTTGCTCGGTTATAATCTCTTACGAGGTAGCAGTTCGACCAGAGAATTGAGCAAATAAAGTCGTGTCTCCTATGAAACACGATGCAAAGATAGCGAATTTATATGAAACATGAAGCAAGAACGCATGATTTTTGATGAAATAACTTAAAAATGGGCTTGAGCGGTC
>Ga0265298_10004176_pt1 | contig 18578 bp, 13 predicted proteins | sample AusTroGonzalo_MG_3_FD_193486 | JGI IMG/M metagenome (GOLD analysis project Ga0265298, IMG submission 193486) | Bovine rumen microbial communities from tropical cattle in Woodstock, Queensland, Australia - Gonzalo_01 | ecosystem: Host-associated > Mammals > Digestive system > Stomach > Rumen ... | reverse complement strand
TATTCTTCGCAGAACACATACGTCCCAAGATATTATCAGACTACTGCCGTAAACCGTACCGTTGAAGCCATAGCAAGAGGACAGGAGAGACTTTTACTCGTAATGGCGACGGGAACGGGAAAGACCTATGTTGCTTTCCAGATTGCTTACAGACTGCTTAAGGCTGGTCTGAAGAAGCGTATTCTGTATCTTACCGACCGAAATATCCTTGTTGATCAGAGCATTCTTCAGGATTTCGCGCCTCTGGAAAAGACCATTTACAAGGTGAATTTCTCCGATAAGGAATGTCTGAATCAAATACTGTCCCATGAGGTAAACTTTGCCCTTTATCAGCAGATGGTAGGTCTTGATGATACCGAGCATTTCAGAAAGATTCCCAAAGATTACTTTGACCTTATAATTGTGGACGAGTGTCACCGCGGCAGTGCCAAAGAAGACAGCAATTGGCGCAGAGTCCTTAAGTATTTCAGTTCGGCGACGCAGATCGGTATGACCGCGACTCCGAAGGAGAGTGCCGATGTCTCGAATATTGACTATTTCGGCGATCCCGTCTACGTATACAGCCTTAAGCAGGGTATAGATGACGGTTTCCTCGCGCCGTTCAAGGTCATCAATGTTACTCTCGATATCAGCGACGGCTGGAGACCGTATAAGGGGCAGAAAGATATCTTCGGAAATGAGATTGAAGACCGCATTTACAATAATCGCGATTATGACTATCCGAAAGGCGTTATTATCAAAGATCGAATATGCGCCGTTGCCAAAGTAATTACGAATTATCTTAATAAGACAGACCCGATGCAGAAGACGATTGTTTTCTGCGCGACCGAAGATGCCGCTGAACGCATGAAGAATGCTCTGATGGAACTCAACAGCGATATGGTCAGAGAGAATAACGATTATGTTGTCCGCATTACTGGATCGGATGATTACGGTAAGAGCAAGCTGGATTACTTTATCTCGGCGAATGAAAAGTATCCCGTCATTGCGGTAACGTCCGAGTTGCTTTCGACAGGCGCGGACTGTAAAACGACGAAACTCATCGTTCTTGATAAGTATATCGAGAGCATGATCACTTTTAAGCAGATTATCGGACGCGGAACACGTATCCGCGAGGATAAAGGAAAGACGCACTTTACGGTGATGGATTTCCGCGGTGTTACCAGTCTCTTTGCCGATCCCGAATGGGACGGACCTGTCGAGCAGAGTGACGAGTTTGTTCGCGGCGGCGATGAATATACTCCCAAAGAGTATCGTCCGCCCGCGGAGAAGCTGGATATTCCGACGGTCGACAGGGAAGGATGCCGCGTTAAAGTCGTCAACGAGATGGTTTCCGTTTATGATGTCGACGGAAAAATTCTCCGTCAGGTTGACATTATTGACTATACGAAGACAAATATCGCGGGCGAATACGCTTCTCTCTCCGATTTTATCAATAAGTGGAACTCTCTGGATAAGAAGGAAGAGATTCGCAAGGCGCTTGAGACGATGGGTATCGATCTCGAAAAACTGAAACGGGATCAGAATCTTGCCGATGTCGACGATTTTGATTTCATCTGTCATATCGTGTACGGTAAGAAGCCGCTTACGCGGGCGGAGAGAGCACGGAACGTGAAGAAAAAGGATTTCTTCTCCAAGTATTCCGGCGATGCCCGCGCCGTGCTTGAGATTCTTCTGGATAAGTATATGGACGGCGGCATAATCGAGATGGAGAATATCAGAATTCTTTCCATGAAAGATTTCGCGGAATTCGGCAAGCCCGCCAAGATTGTGAAACTCTTCGGCGGCAAAGAAGGCTACGAGCAGGCATTAAGAGAACTTGAAGATAATATATATGGCGTTGAGGCAGTCTGAGAATGGCGATGCAGTCGGGTTTTGTTAAAAGAATAAGAGATGTCATGCGCATGGATGCCGGCATTAACGGCGATGCGCAAAGAATAGAGCAGATGGTCTGGATGCTCTTCCTTAAGGTCTATGACGCGAAGGAAGACGATTGGGAACTTGACGAGGATAATTACGTTTCAATCATTCCCGAAGAATGCCGCTGGCGCAATTGGGCAAAGGCGGATGAGAAAGGACGTGCCCTTACGGGAGACGATCTGCTTGATTTCGTGAACAATACCCTGTTTCCGACTTTAAAGAAATTAAACATATCCGCCGAGACTCCCGTCAAGAAAGCGATTGTAAAATCGACCTTCGAGGATGCCAACAACTACATGAAGGACGGCGTTCATCTGCGGCAGGTCATTGATATCATCGATGAGATCGAGTTCGACGACGTTAAGGAAAGTCACGCTTTCGGTTTCGTCTACGAGGAGATTCTTCGCGAGTTGCAGTCCGCGGGATCTTCGGGTGAGTTCTATACTCCGAGAGCCGTTACCGACTTCATGGCGCATATGATTCGACCGAAGATCGGCGAGAGGATGGCGGATTTCGCCTGCGGCACGGGCGGATTCCTCACGTCGTGGCTCGGAGAACTTAGGAAGCAGATCACGGATACGGAATCGATGAGTCAGTTTGACAGCAGTATCTTCGGGATTGAAAAAAAGCCGTTCCCTTACCTTCTCTGCGTTACCAACATGCTTCTTCACGATATCGAGGTGCCGAACATCCTTCACGCGAACTCGCTGAGGCATAATCTTCTGGATTATTCGGAAGATGAAAAGTTCGACGTTGTCATGATGAATCCGCCTTACGGCGGTCACGAAGACAAATCGATTCAGAGTTTCTTCCCCGACGATCTTGCATCTTCCGAGACCGCGGATCTTTTCGTTTCCGTCATCATGTATCGTCTTAAGGAGGACGGAAGAGCCGCCGTAATCATCCCCGACGGCTTCCTCTCCGGTACTGACAGCGCCGCAAAGCTGAATATCAAAAGAAAACTTCTGACCGAGTTTAATCTGCATACGATAATCAGACTTCCCCCATCCGTCTTCAACCCATATACTTCCATAGCAACCAATATTCTCTTCTTTGACAATACGGGAGCAACGAAGGAAACATGGTTTTACAGGGTGGACATGCCCGCGGACAGAAAGCATTTCTCAAAGACCAAGCCCATGGAACTCAAGCACTTCGACGAGGCAATTTCATGGTGGTACGACCGAAAGCCCATAGAGATTGAAGGTTTCCCGAAGGCTGAGTGCTATTCCGTAGATTACCTTCTTAATGATCGCGGCTGCGACCTCGACCTCTGCGGATATCCGCATAAGGTAGAAATTTTTCTTTCGCCAATGGAAACACTCCAAAACTATCAGGAAAAGCGGGCAACCCTAAATGCCGAGATAGATAAAGTCCTTGCCGAACTTGAAGCACGACTCAAGGGTGGTGCTGAGAATTAAGCCAGAAGAACTGAAAGCGAGCATTCTTCAGTATGCCATAGAGGGCAGACTTGTCGAGCAGAGAGCCGAAGAAGGCACGGCGGAAGAACTCTATAAGCAGATACGGGCAGAGAAGCAGAAACTTATCAAAGAAGGCAAAATCAAGAAGGAAAAGCCGTTGCCTGAGATTACCGAGGATGATAATCCTTTTGATATTCCAGAGAGTTGGAAGTGGGTTAGACTAAACGATATCGTGTATAATCACGGTCAAAAAACCCCTGACAATGTTTTTTCATACATTGATATCGGCTCAATTGATAATATTCATCAAAGACTTAATGACGAAGAAACTCTGATTGAAGCTGAAAAGGCACCTTCACGAGCAAGAAAGATAGTTACGTTTGATGATATTTTATACGCTACTGTCCGACCGTATCTTCACAACACATGTATTATCGATAAGGAGTTTAAAGCGGAACCCATTGCAAGCACTGGTTTTGCTGTTTTGACCTGTCACAAAGGGCTTTTCAATAAATACCTGTTTTATTATCTACTGTCACCCGTTTTTGATAGGTATGCAAATTCGACTGACAATGCGAAAGGTATGGCATATCCGGCAATCAATGACAATAAATTGTATCGTGGTGTTGTCCCCCTCCCGCCCCTTGCTGAACAGCGCCGCATCGTTGCCAAGATCGAGGAACTTCTTCCCTACGTTGATCGTTATGCCGAGGCGTATGATAGGCTGGAACAGTTCTATGACAAGTTCCCCGAAGAGATGAAGAAGTCTGTACTTCAGTATGCCATAGAGGGCAGACTTGTCGAGCAGAGAACCGAGGAAGGCACGGCGGAAGAACTCTATAAGCAGATACGGACAGAGAAGCAGAAACTGATTAAGGAAGGCAAAATCAAGAAGGAAAAGCCGTTGCCTGAGATTTCTGAGAAAGAGATTCCGTTTGACATTCCAGAGAGTTGGAAATGGGTACATTTTGATGAATTGGTTTCGTTATATAATGGGGATAGAGGAAAAAACTATCCAAATAAATCTGAATATGTAAAAGAGGGAATTGCATGGATAAACACTGGACACATTTTACCAGATGGATATCTAGATAGAGATTCAATGAATTACATTACAGAAGAAAAGTATAATTCCCTTAATGGCGGAAAAATCCTGGAAGGAGATCTGGTTTACTGTTTAAGAGGAGCAACTTTTGGAAAAGTATCCAGAATAGAGCCTTTTTCAAAAGGTGCTATTGCTTCGTCTTTAATGGGTATACGCCCCATAAAAAAAGAAATGAGGGAATTTATATATTTATTTCTGAAAAGCCCTTATGCGAAAAAACAGTTATCAATATATGAGAATGGATCTGCTCAGCAGAATTTGGCGGCAAAGGATGTAAGGAAATATGTTTTTCCACTCCCGCCCCTCGCCGAACAGCGCCGCATTGTAGCCAAGATCGAGGAACTTCTTCCGCTGTGTGAAAGGCTTGCGGAATGCAGGGAAAAGGCATAATCTTTTTTTTGAATTTTGAAGAACTGTTACGAACTTTGAAAAACTTTTGAAAAATTGTAATGTAACGAAAAACAGCGGATCTGAGGGGATTCGAACCCCTGGCATCCGGGTTAGAAGCCCGGCGCTATATCCAGGCTAAGCCACAGATCCATAGCGCATGACCGAAGTCTCAATTAAGACTGCCTCAAGTCTTGCCTTACTATATTGGGGATTATCGCATATTAAACTTGTCACATCGTAATTTCGGATAAAAAAGCGGGGGGCATTATAAGGCATCAGGCGGCATTATGCGGCATAACGGTATCGGAGTGTTCCGCACCGTGCCCCTGCGACGCGGCATCCGAAGACCGCATGCCTTTGACACGCTGTTTTCGATACGCTTTTCAGATCCCTTTTTGCCCTTTCTGCCCTTTCGATTATCCCGCGTGGTAGACCGAGGAACGTATGACATCCACAATCGTGGGCTTTTCCCAATCGCAGCCTTCCACGCACTTAGCCGAAGTCTTATCGACATACTGCACCTTGACGCGGGCAGTCATGCGCTCCTTCTCCTCGCAGTAGTGCAGCGGCGCATACTCCGTCATCCTCTTCATCCCGATTGAAACGCTGATAACGTTCACCACAATACCCGGGTCGCCGACCGAGAGATCATCCTCGTTGATCTCCGTCATAAAGATATGATCCCCGGGGAGAACATCGATAAGCGTAATGATATTGTGTGCGCTCTGAAGCTCAATCGTCCGCGGCTTGCCTTTTTTAAGCTCGGCGATAACCGCCGCCGAGATACCCGTCAATGCATTAATCTTCATCTATCTCACCCGTACATCGGAAGATGCTCAATCTTCGGCGCTTCGTTCTCCTCTTCCTTACCGCTGACCTGCTCGGCAATCCTCTGCATCGACTCCTCGATATTCTCCGCCTCGGCAAGAAGTCTGTCGACCGGAATATCGAAATCGTATGTGCCGTTAACGATCTCCAGAACGGAGACTGCGGAACGCGGATCGGGAATATTCACGGTCTCCCCGAGAAGACCTATCGCCGGAATACCCCTCGCACGGCACTCCAGAAGGATGCTTCCCGCCATTCCCGAGATGCTCCCCATCGGCAGGACATTCACGAGATCCCGTATCGCCGCTATGCTCTTATCGTCGCTGCCGACGCCGAAGACCCGTTTCTCTCCCGAATTAGTCACCATACCCGCGACAACCGTCACATCCTTTATCTTATACTGCGAAAACCAGTCAAGGAGCGCCTGAGTAAGGTCATAGCAGTCCTCCGGCGGAATCGGAATCTCCGAGACTACCGCAACGCAGTTATCCTTCCCGTAGATTCGAAGCGGCGATGCGATAACGCCGTCAACCATCATCGCAACCGGCGGAAACATCCGTCCCGTAATACCTCCGAGATACTTGTATTTCAGTGAATCGACGAGGAACTGAACGGCGATGCTGCCGACAAGTCCGCTCCCGGGAAAACCGAAGAAGACGGTAATATCCTCCGAAGCCGGCGCTTCCGAGATAATTCGTATATCATCATCCATATTTCTGCCTCCAATCTTTAGGTAACTACCAATTCGATTATAATTTATATATTGCTGTCGTTACGTGCCCGCGGCTTTGCACCCCCATCCCCTCAAACGCCGTTCAATACAAAAAACATTAAAGTAAAGCCCGTAAATTAATACATATGCAGGAATATTCGATCAAACGAGGATTCAAGGACGGACTTGCGGACAGAGCAAAAGACGGGCTCGTAAAATATTTTGACACCGAGCCTGAGGTCAAAGGCGGTCACTTCTCAATCAGTTTCGGTTCGTTCACCCTCCTTGAAGCATGGATCAACGACAAAGGCAACATGTTCGTCGTCGACACCGTCTCGGACGCCAAACTCTACGAGACCCACAGCGAAGAGGAAGCCGACAAGATTGTCCTCGACACGAACAAGAGATTCAGAGGATATCTCGAATACGTCACGGGCTACAACACCAAAGAGAGAAAGAAGAAGGCAACCGACGCCGTGAAAGGCGCAGACTGAACACACAATTAATTTTTTACATTTTCATGCAACAATTGCGGTTTTAAGCGCACTGTATTTTAGAAATCACCTGAATCAGATTGAATAAGGCATTCCCATAGGAATTATCATCGGAGATTTCGATATACAATTCTCCGTCGTTCTCGGTTGTGCCGTATTCGATAAGGACGCTTTTAAAGAGATCACAGCGTTTCCCGGGATTGTACAGACCGTCAACATCTTTAGAGAGAGATAAATGCATGAGTGTGTGTGCCTCATCGGTGACTCGCCATTTATCGCCGCATTTTTTTAGGACGGTTACATAGTGATCCCCGTCATCGAATTTAAACGGCGTAAAAATCTGATACCTGTCAATGCCATCTTTTGCAAGTTCGATTTCGGAGGATACCGCGGTCTTAAATTGCTTTTCAAGGGTTTGCATATTCATATTTTACAGTCACCAAATGTTTCTTTTCCAAGGTTCATAATACCCTCTCTGCGTCCTGAATAAATATCGATCACCCGTGCGGCGCGAAAGTAAAACGGGCAAAATTCCTGAAATCCTGAAAAATATGGGATGTGAAAAATGAGTAATTTGAGTTTGAGATTGAATGAGATTGAAATCTCACTCAATCAGTATTGCCGGCTTGAAGGGCAGTGCCTGACGCGCTTTCGGATGAGAGGACTCGTCCGACTTCACAATCTTGACCTTAAGACCGTATTCGCGCTCGAGGAAGCCGACCGCCGACTCGAAGACCTTAGCCTCACTGACATAGTTCTTCTCGATAAGTCCGACAAGGTCGGGCGGCAGGCGGTGAATCAGCGTCGTAATCTGCTTTGTCGCATCCGTCGCCTCTTTACCGCGCTTCTTCATCTCTTCGTCCTTCATGATAAGACCGATGACATTGTTTCTGTCCTCGGCATTCGCAATCTTCCTGAAGAGACCGTACTTCCACTCCGGCGCAACAAAGAGCGTAATCGACGAAGCCTTCTCGATCTCGATGAGCTTGATGATCGATTCGATATCCTCCGTCGTCCTTATGAGAAGCTCCTCGGCAAGCTCGACAGGCTCATCGACCTTGGACTCGTCCGCCGTCGGCCACTGCGCAAACGCGATGTTTCCGCTGTTGCCGGTGAACTCCCAGAGGTTCTGACAGGTGAACGGGATAAACGGCGCAAGAAGCCTTATCCAGACGCTGTTGACCTCCTTTAAGACCGCGGAACCCGTAACGCCTTCGGGGAGGCGGCGGCGGTACCACTTGAGATCGGAATCGATGCCGAAATAAGCCTCCTGAAGTGCCTGACGGGTCTGGAAGAGCTGTAAAGCCTCATCCGTCTTCTTAACCCTCTCCTGAAGCCTCGAGATGAGCCACTTGTCGATATCGCAGCTGCCGCTCGCATCGTTGCCCTCGGTCACCGTGGTGTAGAATCTCTCGATCTGCTTCTTCGTCGCCGTAACAAGCTCCTTTCTCCAGTCGAAATCCTGCCAGGGCTCGGCACTGCCGACAAGGAACATCCTCACCGTATCCGCACCGAGATCGCGGACCGCATCTTCGAGCAGGAAGACATTGCCCTTCGACGAGGACATCTTTGCGCCCTCGAGCAGACCCATGCCGAAGACGACCATACCTTTGGGCTGAAGGTTCTCGGGGAAGAGAGCCTTGTGGTGGAAGAGCTGGAAGGTCAGGTGATTCGAGATAAGATCCTTTGCCGAGAATCTGAAATCGTACGGATACCAGTACAGGAACTCCTTTCTCAGATCCTCCGCCGTCTCCTTCGGAATCGGCAGATTGTCCGGGCTGCCTTCGCCGCGGTAGACATAGTCGAAGACCTCGGGCGTGAGCTTCTCCGGCTCAATCTGAAGCAGCTTGTGTGCGATGGTGTAGAACGCCATGTAGATGGTCGAATCCGAGAGCGGCTCGACGAGCCAGTTCTTGTCGAACGGCATCCTCGTTCCCAGACCGATTCTTCTCGAACATGCCCAGTCCTTAAGCCAGTCGATAGTCCTCTCGAACTCCGTCCTGACCTCGGGCGGAACAAGCTCGACCTTGTTGAGCTGCTCGTGAATCTGCTTCTTCCATGCCTCGTCGCTGTACTGCAGGAACCACTGATCCTTGAGAATCTTGACGAAGACGCGGCTTCCGCAGCGGCACATCACATTGTGGTTGTCGAAATCATACATTATGATTGAACCGTACTTCTCGCGCATAAGCTCCGCATACTCTTCGCGGGCAATCTTGACCGGCTTGCCGCCGTACTGCGGGAACATCTTTCCGCTCGAGAACTCCGCGCTGTAGACCTCCTGTGTCAGCGTCTCCATACCCGGGTCGTTCTGGTCGGCGATACCCGAACGCTCGACCGCATCCTTTGCGGGGAACTGACCGAATCCCGGGACCGTGATAAGCGCAATCGGGGTAATGTCCGTATATTTGCCCTGCTTCTGAAGGTCGCGGAGTGCGATGTAGTCAAACGGCGCATGTGCGGGAACGCTCATCACGATACCCGTCGCCATGTCGGGATCGACGAACTCCGCCGGAAGAACGGGCACGCTTCCGCACATGTGGTGGTTCATCTTCTGGTCGATGAGTTCGCTGCCCTTGATCTCGCCCTCTTCCTTAACCTCGTGCTCCTGAAGCGAGAGCTTGTGTGCCGCTTCGGGCGATAAAATCCACTTCTCGCCGTCGAGAAGCACCTTCTTGTAGGTAACGTTCGGATTGACCCAGAGATTTGTCACACCGTATGTCGTTTCGGGGCGCAGGGTCGCGCAGGGCACCTTGTATTCTCCCCATGTGAACATAACCAGCGTATATTTGACAATCTCCGCCTTCTCACCCTCGAGCAGATCGTGGTCGCCTACGGGGTTGTCGCACTGCGGACAGAACTTGACGGGGTGCGCACCCTTTCTGACGCGGTTCTGCTCGTAGAGGTGCTTGTACTGCCACTCGATGAACTTGCTGTACTGCGGGTAAACCGTGGTAAACCTGCGTCTCCAGTCGATTGAAAGACCGCAGCTGCTCATCACGCGCTCGTATTCGTCGCTGAAATACTTCACAATCTCGGTCGGCTCGACAAATCTGTTGAGCACATCCTGCGGAACGCGATATAAGTCGCGGTAGAGCTTGATTGTCTTCTCGTCGCCTCTGGCAATCCTCTTGGAGATACCGATAACCGGCGAACCCGTAACGTGGAAAGCCATCGGGAAGAGGACATGACGACCCTGCATTCTCCTGTATCTCGCGATTACGTCGGGAGCAATATATGTCCTTCCGTGACCGACGTGCATAGCGCCGCTGGGATAAGGGTAAGCGACGTTGATATAGAATTTATCGGCGCCGTCCTTGGGATCAGCCTCGAAGGCATGTTTCCATTCCCGACAGTATTTTTCTTCGTACTCTTTCATCTCAAATTTACTCATAATTCACTTCCGGTGATGATGTAAATCTCGGATATTTATTTTGGATCTTTAAAAATATATGATTAATCGGATCAATGACCTCGAATGACTCCGATCATACGGGTCTGAGTCTGATCTCTTCACCGTCATTGTAACGGCGAATCATCTCCATCGCTATACTGTTGTTCTTCGACATGTGAATCTCGCCCATGTCGTTGACCGTCGCGGTAAAGAGATACTCCTTGCCGCCGAAGACATCCACAATCTTGCCTCTGTATTCTCTTGCGGTAATCATGAGATTCTTCTTGTCAATCTTTATCTCGACGCCGTTTTCCGTGACGCCGCCCGCAGTGCCGTCAAGATCGATTGAGGGCGAGAGATCGTAGTCGTTCGATACCGAAGGCGCCGACCTCGCAAGCTCGCTTCTCGGGCGGATATCGATACCGATACTGAGTTTGTTTACGATTGCCGCGACATTCTTTCCGCCCTTTCCGATGGCGGCAGGGACATCCTTGTCGTCTATGTAGACAACCGCCTTGTTCTCGTTCTGCATCTTCACGTCTACGGAGCCGTTCGTGAATCTTCCGATCTCCCTCTGAATATCGCGTTCGACGAGTTTCATCGAGATATCTTCTTCGTCTTCCTCAATCGGCAGCGACTGCTGGGAACTGTCCTCCCGGCTCTGCACGGTCACGGACTGCGACTGCATTGACATTGACTGTGACTGCATCGGCTGAGAGGCAGGCTCTTCATCCTCCGTGAACCTGACGACAATCGACTCGCCGTCGTATCTGAATATCTCGGACTCCGCCTGACCCGTCTCGGTATTTATGACCGAGATAACCGGTCTTGCCGGCAGTTCGTCGTTGTCGTCGGGAAGGCTGTCCGGCACCCTGAACTCGAACTTCAGGTCATAGATATTGGCGATATCTCCGTCTTTGACGGCGATAATCGTATCAATCACCTGCGAAAGCACGCCGAACTCCGTCTTCGACATGAATCTGAAGAGAGCGTCGTGTGCACTGCCCGCGTGGACGACACCCACGACGCCGACACCCGCAAGGCGAAGCTCGGAGTAAACATTGAAATCCGAGCATTTTCTCAGTTCGTCGAAGATGACATGGTCGGGGCGCATCATGAGAAGAATCTCTGATGTGTTCTCCATACTGCCGTCAAGCTCGCCGTACTGCGTTATCTTATCGGGAACGAAGAGATCTCTCGAAGACTCCATAGTCTTGACCGAGCAGCCCTTATCGGCAAGGTAGACCGCTATGCTCTGCGCAACGCTCGTCTTTCCCGTGCCCGGCTTGCCGACTACGAGGATACCCTTTCTGCCGCCGTCGAGAAGTTTCTTTACAGCGGCGCATTTTTTGTAGTCGCTTAAGGAGCAGTCGCGGTTCGGTCTTGCCGCGATGATCTCCATGCCGTCCGAGAACGGTCTTCTGCATATGGACACCCTCATGGCGCCGATCTGCACAACGGTGACGCCGCGCTTCTCAATCTCGATAAATCCGTCGGGACTGCGTCTGGCGCGTTCGAGAATCTCCTGTGCGATGCGCTTTAACTCATATTCGGAGAGAACATTCTCGGAAAGACTGACAAGGCTGTTGTTATTCGGCGTGCCTTTCCTTGCGTAAGGCTTCGCGCGCTCTTTCAGCCATACGCAGAGGGTGTTTTCATCGAAATATTTCTCTATTGTAAGCGGTGAAAAGTTCTCCGTCTGCGGTTTTAAGTATAATACGTCAAGCCCTTTCGCTTTTGCGACCTCGGACTGCACGAAGTCGCTGGTGATGAACTTTGCGTCATCGCACTGAAGCGCGACCTTTCTTATGAGTGCGTCGATCTCGCCGCCGCTTGCAAGTTTGACCTGGTCGAGGCTGGGTCTTTCGCCCTGATATTTGAGTTCTATTATTCCTTCTTCTGCGAGCTTTGAAAGTTCCTGAAGCTCGATAAGGCCGCTGAATCCTATTTCACGTCCCTGGTTGGCCTGTGCTTCAAGTTCTGCTATTACGGCCTCCGGAACAATTATTGTGGCCCCTTTATATTCACCCGACTCCTGTATCATCGAGGTGATGCGTCCGTCTATTATGACGCTGGTATCTGGTATAAGTTTCATACAAAACCTCCCTTTTATATAATGTATTCAATCCCTAATTAGATCGATCCCTAATTGGAATCTCCGTATACTTTTGCCGGATCGAAAACCTTCTCTCCGACATCCTCTCCTTCGAGCGTTCTGTAAAAACAGCTCATGTGACCCGTGTGGCATGCGCCGCCCTTCTGCCTTACCTGATAGAGGAGCGTATCGCAGTCGCAGTCGACAAGGATGCGGACTATCTCCTGAATATGCCCGCTCTCCTCGCCCTTCTTCCACATCTTCCGGCGGCTCCGCGAGTAGAAGTGCGCACAGCCCGTCCGAATCGTCTCGAGGACGGCGGCTTCATCCGACCATGCCGTCATGAGAACTTCTTTTGTTCCCGCGTCCTGAACGACGACGGTCACAAGCCCGTTCTTATCGTATTTTATCTCCGAGAGGAGCGGCAGTTCCTTAAAGCTGCCGCATTTGTCGCATTCAGAGTTGCTTTCCGTCTTGCCTTCCATTTACATTGCCCCCGTAATGAAGCGAATTATCACATACAGTATGTCTCCGAAGACGAGCGCCGTTATGAAACCCGCCGTAATCGGGATTATGAACGGAACGCCGTAGGATATCCAGACATGTCCCGCTTTCTTATAGAGAGCAAGCTCTTTCTTATACTCCTGCGGATTCCTCCTGAGATCGCCGGTATACATCCTGCGCGTCCCCCCGACCATCCTCTTAATCGAGGCGCCGAAGGTTAGGAATCTCCGCCTGAAGCCTTCGGGCGCCTCGGCGCTCTTTGGGCACTCCTCAAACTCCTCCATGATGAATCCGAACGATTCCGTCAGTTTTTCGCTCGCGACGGGGTAGCATGTGAAGAGGCAGAAGAGCGGCGCCCTGTTCCTCTTTGCGAGATTGTATATCAGAAGCCCTATCGGCACGACAAGATTCAGTATCACGGCATTTATCAGGACGGTCAGCGGGAAGAAAGCGATTGCCGGAAATCCCGTGAGCGGCAGTATCGGATAGAGCGGCACAAGGAATGTGATGAATATGAATGCCCAGGCATCCGCCCCGCCGAATATGTGCAGGTATGCCGACGAGAAATAGAACATCGCACAGAAGATCGCGACAAGGAAGATGTAGCCGACCGCCGCCCGCGGCTCGTAAAGAATCAGCGTCGCATAGGTATACAGGGCAACGGGCACGCCTATGACGAGCATGGGATACCATGTCTTAAACGCCACAAGGCGTTCAATATAATCGCGGTATGAAGCATACAAAAGCGTGATTATTATTGCTATTGATGAGATTACCAAAGGTATTGAGAGTATTTCCATAAATGTATAAAGATCGGTCCGCGGCAATATATTAGTTATCTTTATCCTTCATTCCTTCATTTTCTCATTCCCGCATCGCCCGTTCGTTTAGAAGAGTATAATTTTTATGGCAACAGAATTTTGTTGATTTCGCAGACGGGTTATTTGTTAACGGCGTTAACACTCATGCGGCGGGGCGGTCTTCGCCGTGGAAACGGGGGATTTTCATTGAAGGATACTGAAGGCATAAGAAAAAGATTCGGACTGTTCGGAAAGAAAAACAGGGGCGGGTTAATCGGGAAATTGCCCTCTCCGCCCGATACTAAGTCATTGCCAAACCCTGGTCAGATTCCGCGGCTACCGGAACCGAACGCATCTCATACAGACGAAACCGAAGACAGCCGTGACGGGGCAAAGCGTGACGGCACAATTCATGACGGCAGAATACATGACGGCAAAATGCACGGCGGTACCGCGGATGATGCGGCAAAGCATGACGCGATAAGGCATGACGCGGCAATGCACAGTACGACAATTCACGACACGGCAATGCGTGAGGACGGAGTCTGCATCGACGCGTATACGCGGGGACGGACGGATGCATACGGCAATCCGAAACCCGACACGGATAGGAAAGGCGGTATCGGCACGGGGAATGCGGGCATAATCTCGGTCGACGAAGCCGACATCTCCGAACTTGCCCTTAAGGGCGCAACCACCTTCGAGATCGAAGAACTCAGGATTCGCGGCGGCGATGCCGCGGAAGAACCCGGTCCCGCCGAGCATGAACGGACAATCTCGGCAATCGAAAAGATATACTCGGCATATTCCGTATCAAAGGATGAACGGAAGGACGAACGGCAGAGCGACAGCGACACCTCCGCAAAAGAAGAGACGCGGACGGAGAAGAAAGGGCTCTTCGGATTCGCAAAAGCCCTCGTCGAAAGAAAGCGAGAAGAGTACGACCCCGCGATTCACGGTGCCCTCGTCGATCTGAGTTTCGACGGCGGCGACGGCATAGAGGAAGTCGAGCTCTACGGCGTCAATCCCCCTTACGCCTACATAAGAATCACCTTCGACAGGAACACGAACGAGTACGCCTACAACGTCCTCGAGCCGACTCTCAACCCGGCGCAGGAAAAACTCAGGCAGGAAATCGTGCAGAGGCTCTTCGAGACCCTCAACGTAAGCACGAAAGACCTCACCAAAGAGAAGGCGCAGAAGATCCTCCGCGACGAAATCTGCGACATCATCGAGGACTACGGACTCAAGATGCCCGTCGCCGGCCGCGAAAAAATAATCTATCACATAGTCCGCGATTTCCTGGGCGAAGGTCTCATAGACGCGATAATGCACGACAAATACATCGAGGACGTATCCTGCGACGGACTCAATATCCCCATCTTCGTCTTCCATACCCGATACGAATCCGTGCAGACCGGCGTCGTCTACAAAAGCGCCGCCGCACTCGACTCATTCGTCATAAAAATGGCGCAGAAAGCGGGGAAATACGTATCCATATCCGAGCCGATGCTGGATGCCACAATGACCGACGGCTCGCGCATACAGATGACGCTCGGCACCGAGGTAACGGCGCACGGATCCACGTTTACAATCCGCAAATTCAAGGACGAGCCGATAACGCCGACCGACCTCATCGAATGGGGAACCTTCTCCCCGCTCTCGATAGCATATATCTGGATGGCGGTCGAAGCCGGAAAATCCTGCATATTCGCGGGCGGCACCGCCTCGGGAAAGACCACCTCGCTCAACGCCGTCTCGCTCTTCATACCGCCGCTTGCCAAGATAATAACCCTTGAAGATACCCGTGAACTGCGGCTGCCGCATCGGAACTGGATACCCGCCGTGACCCGCGAATCCTTCGACAGGGAAGGAAAAGGCTCCATCGACATGTACGAACTCCTGCGTGCCTCACTCCGCCAGCGCCCCGAATACATCCTCGTCGGCGAAGTCAGGGGCACCGAGATGCAGACGCTCTTTCAGGCAATGAGTACGGGGCATGTCACGTACTCGACCATGCACGCCGATTCCGTCGCGGGCGCCGTCCACAGAATCGAGAATCCGCCGATGAACGTCCCGCGAAACATGCTCAGTTCTCTAAACCTCATGTGCATTCAGGTGCAGGCAAAGGCGGGCGGTCAGCGGGTGCGCAGAAACAGGCAGATAATCGAGATTCTTGACATAGACCCGAGAACAAACGAGCTTATCACGAACGAAGTCTTCAGATGGCATCAGTCCTCGGACGAGATACGCTACTCGGGCAAATCCTACATCCTCGAGGAGATCATGGAGACGCACGGCTGGGACGAGGCGCGAATGCTCGAAGAACTCAAACGCCGTCAGGAGATCCTCGAATGGATGCGGCTCAAAAAACTCAGAAACTACCGTGACGTCGGAAAAGTCCTCATGTCCTATTACCGCGACCCCGACGCCGTAACCGAACTCGTAAGAGGCGATCTGAATGAACGTGTATGAACGCTTCTGCTTCAACCTTCTCGGCGAGAGGATAAAAGCGAGGATAAAGACGAAGCGGGAAGCCGATTCCGCGCTGATAAACGGAATGCTCAGCGCCCGCATGAGAATCTCCTTCGAGGCGTATCTGGCAACGGCATACATAAGCGCCGTCGCGGTCGGTCTGATTGCGGCGCTCTTCGCAGGAACGGTCACATATCTCCTGCGGCTGCCGCTAATCGTATACAGTCTCGGCAGTCTGCCCGAGATATTCTATCTGCTGAGCGAATACAGCCTCTTCATCGGCGCGGTAATCGTGGCAGCCGTCGCCTTTCTCCTCTTCTCAGCCGTCACATGGCTCGGATTCATGCTCTATCCCCGCATACGTGCCGGCGAACGCCGCCGCAATATCGATGCGACACTGCCGTATGCGATAAACTACATAACCGCGATGTCGGCTGCGGGAATCCCGCCCGCGGGAGTCTTCAGACTTCTCGGTGAGAGCGAGATCTACGGCGAGAGCGCCGTCGAAGCCCGATATATCACGCGCGAAGTCTATATCTTCGGCAAAGACCTCCTTGAAGCGCTCGGAACCGTCGGTCAGTACACCCCCAGTCCCCGCATGAGGGACTTCCTTCAGGGCGCGGTCGCAAGCATATCCTCGGGAAGCAACCTCACGGGTTATTTCAGGAACAAATCGGAGCAGTATGCCCGAGAAAACAGGATGGAGCAGAAGACCTTCCTCGAGACGCTCGGACTTATCTCGGAGTCCTATGTAACGGCACTCGTTGCCGGAACGCTCTTTCTGATAATCCTTCAGTCGATTATGTCCTCGATAAGCGGCAGTGACGACCCCGTCTTCTTATACGTCGTTATCTACGTCATAATCCCGCTCGGCAGTCTTCTCTTTGTGCTGCTCATAGACTCGATGACGCCGGAGATCTGAGATGATGCGTGATGGGTGGAGATGAGGAGGATATGAGGAGGAGATGATGATAGGCATTAAGGAAGATATGCGGGAAGGCATGAAGAAAGATATGCGGGATTATATGCCGGATGATATGCAGGAAGAGATCCTCCGCAGGATAGCGCTGAAGAAGAAATCCCGGGAAGGCATCGGGAAACTGTTCTCTCATCCCGTCGATATGCTGACCGAAAAACCCGAAAACGTCCTCATAATCTCGGTTCCGCTCGCGTTGACCGTCTTCATCGCGGGCATGGTGCGGTCGGTCGCTGAATGCGGCATCGCGGAGACCCTTGCCTCGGCATGCGTCGACGATATCGTCGTGCTCGCGCTTTTTATAGCGCTTACGCCCTATGCCGTACTTTTTACGCGGGAGAGCATGCGGATAAGAAGCATAGAGGTCGCCCTTCCCAACTTCTTCCGCGACCTCGCGGGCATGAACGAGAGCGGAATGACGCTTCCCAACGCCGTTCACACGGTCTCGGGCGGCGACTACGGAAAACTGACGCGTTACATAAAAAAGATGGATTGCGAAATCTCGTGGAACATGCCGTTTATCGACGCAATCGTGAGATTCGGCGACTCTCTGGGAGCGCCGCTTGCAAAACGCAGTGTCGACCTCGTAGCCAAAGCAAGCATTGCGGGCGGCAACGTAAGCGAGGTCCTCAAAGCCGCTGCCGACGACTCCCGCGAGTCCGTCAATCTCGCCGACGAACGCCGCAACAACATGCTCATCTACGTTATCATCGTCATAATCTCGTTTCTGGTATTTCTCTTCATCATCGGCATAATGTCGGCAACCTTCCTTCAGACCATGGCGGACGCGGGCTCAGCCCTTTATTCGGGAGGGGCGGAGGGCACGGTCGACGCAGGTGCGGGCACTGCGGCTGCCTCGGCATTCGGCGGCATGTCCGTCGGCGGCGGTCAGGACATGGACTTATACCGCCGTCTCTTCTCGCACGCGGCAATGATTCAGGCGTTCTTCTCCGGACTTGTCGCGGGACAGATGGGCGAAGGCAATGCGAAGGCTGGACTCAAATATTCGCTGATAATGCTTGCAATCGCCTGGATTGCGTTCAGATTCTTTATCTGAACGGCGCTGTATTTTGCGCTGTATTTTTTTGTAAAATCGTGTTAAACCGCGCAAAACTGTATAAAACCGCGTAAAGAAAGCCTTCGCTCCCTTTGTAATTCGGCGTCGTAAAAAAGGTTGATCCTTAAAAGGATACGGGCATTATGCTTAATTCGCCGGTCGCAGCTGTCCCGGGGGACTTTTGCTATATCGGCGAATCAGTTTATATTGTCAAGTTTATACCCTTTGTCCTGAAGGAGCTTTTTGACTCTCTCGCGGTGGTTGCCCTGAAGCTCTATTATATTATCCTTAATGGTGCCGCCGCAGGCGAGTTTGCTTTTCAGGAATTTATGAAGTTCATCGAGATCAATATCCATCGGATCGAGACCTTCTATGACAGTTACTTCCTTGCCATATCGTCTCTTGTT
>Ga0265298_10004175_pt1 | contig 18580 bp, 14 predicted proteins | sample AusTroGonzalo_MG_3_FD_193486 | JGI IMG/M metagenome (GOLD analysis project Ga0265298, IMG submission 193486) | Bovine rumen microbial communities from tropical cattle in Woodstock, Queensland, Australia - Gonzalo_01 | ecosystem: Host-associated > Mammals > Digestive system > Stomach > Rumen ... | reverse complement strand
TGGCTGCCTGTGCGAGCGACAGTATCCCCACGTTGACGAAGCCTATCACCATCACCGTGACGGCGCCGCTACTCTGGATGGCGGCAGTGCCCACCGTGCCAATGCCCACACCGAGCCATTTGTTCTTGCCGGTCTTGGAAAACAGCTGTTTCAGTCCCTTTGACGACACCGCTTCGAGGTGCGTGCTCATCATCTGGCAGGCTACAAGAAACACACCTATACCCGCCATCAAAGTCAAAATCGCAGTTATAACGCTTGAAAAATCAATCATAATAAAGTATGAGCCTTATGGTTTAAAAACTGCTGCAAAGATATAAAAATTTTTAACCTGCGTAGCTATGCATTCCGCCTAAAATATAATTTACGCCGAAATAGGTCATCAGAACACTGAGAAATGCCAATATGCAGAAAATGTGGAAATTCATCGGTTTTTGTAATCCCGGTGCCATGTTTTTGTGCAATGCGGTGGCATAAACCATCAGCGTGATCAGCGACCACGTCTCCTTCGGATCCCAGCCCCAGTAGGTGCCCCACGAGATGTTGGCCCACATCGCCCCGATGATGATGCCGAAAGCGAGGCAAATCACCGCAGGATAAAGCATCCCACGTGAAATCTCAGCCATGCGCTCAATCTCCTCCGAGGCGTTTTTATTGAAAATGCGTACAATCAAAGCCGCCAAGCCATTGATAAACATGAAGCCGAGCAAGGCGTATGCAATCATGATAATAGCCACGTGCATGCCCAGGAGCGGCGACGACAACACTGGCACCAGCGGCGTGATCTTCGGATTGGCAGAGCTCATCACCGCAACGAGCATCATCAAACCACCGACAATCAAGCCTGTAGCGATGATGTTGACGCTGTTTTTGCGCCTCATGGCAACGATGCCTGCTATCAACAGCGACACCCACGCCATGAAATGCTGCGTCTCGGCGCTCTTCGCCAAAGGGATGTGCCCCGCCACAATCCAACGCAGAATTATTAAAAATGTCAAAAACACAAAGATTATCCAATTGATTGACACAGAGATAGTTGCAATACGTTTCGAAACCTGTTTCCCAATAGCGGTGTAAACGCAATAAACCACGAAAAACAGCAGTCCGAAACATAACATGAAGTACGCCACATAGTTGTATTTCGCCCAAACGTTGTAGACTTTCTCTGTCTTAAACTTCAAATCCGACGGCAACGACCCAGCACCGTTTTTCTGCTGATACGCCTTGATTTTCAATAAGGTCTCCGAAAAAGCGGCATAGTCTTGCTTCACAACCAGCTCATTGAGATAACTCATTGATTTTCTGATAAATACCCATTCGTCTTCGCTAATGTTTTCCGGAAGGTTGTCGTTCGGACTGACCCATTTCACGGTGCCGTCGGGCATCTGAACTGGGAAAATCTTCATCATCGCGCCAGTCTGGAACGACTCTACCAGATGTTTCACCTCGTCACGCTTACTCTTCTGACGCTCAGTGCCTTTCCAGTAATTTGGGTAGAACATCCAGCCTGCCAGAATCTGCTCCGAGGTGTAGCCTTCGTATTTGGGTTTTCCGTAGAGCTTGCAAGCAAAATCTTTCGCAAAGCTTTGCATCGGGGCGATTCGGCCACTGTTGTAGATGTAGATGTCGCCCAAGTCGGCAGCCACGTCTTTCGGCAGAGTCTTGAGTTCGGCAGCCGAGGCAAAGCCACCTATCATCATCATTATCAATAATATAGCAAAGTTTTTCGACTTTGGCATGGTTTTTGTAGTAATTTTCTTTATAAACAAAACCAACATGGATATAATCATCAGAATATATCCAATGTATGTTATTGTGATGCCCCACGGGTCGTGTTGCACCGTCAAAGTGACGCCTCCAAGATCTTCGTCGAAGTCTTCGTTGAAGAAACGGAAGCCTTTGTATTTCAATATGTTATTCATTGAGATTGTTCCTTCTTTGAGGATGTTGCCGTTGTCGGTAATCACCACATCCGACACATAGTCGGCATGCGACATGGTGCCTGGGTAGTAGACAACATCAAAACTTTTCAAGGTCACATAAAATGGCATTTGGATTTGGTTTTCACCAATTTTAAAAGTGTTAACAGATTCATTTTCAGCGATATGCATATTACCATTCTGATTTGTGGTGAATGTCAGCAAGCCGCCGAGCAAAATTATCAGAATCGAGGCATGGATGCCGAAAACCAGCATGTTTTTCCACATTTTTGTATTGACAATATTGTACAAAACCGATGCGGCGAACACGAACAATAGTGTCACGAACCACCATTTGTCGTAGATGGGTGTTTTTACCAATGTGCTGATAATCAGCACTATGATTGTTACAATCCAGATTATCAGGGATGCTTTGTTGTTTTTCATTGAGCCAAAGTTTTAAATGTTTGTTACGGTTCGCAGAGACGCGCAAAGCGCGTCTCTGCGAATCTGCAAAAATAATGTTTTTTATTTAAATAGCTTCAATAAATTTCACGACGGCGTCTCTGTCTTGTTTCGACAGCTGGCGGAATTTCTCCACGGTGCGGCGTGCGTCGCTCTGTATGTTACCGTGCCACATGATGGCCTCGATGACGGTCTGTGCGCGGCAGTCATGCAAACGGTCGCTCGAGCCGGTGCAGATGGCCGACAGTCCGCGGCCCCACAACGGGGTGGTGCGGCACCATCCGGTGCGTATGTCGTTCTCCATGTGGAGCTTATGCTGGATGTAGTCGCTGTAAGGCCAAATCTTCTGGTGCGGATAACGTGGCAGACGTGGGTCGGCATCGGCAAAGAAGCCTGCCGGGTCGGTGAACACGTCGTCGCCGGTCTCCCACGACGGACGGTGGCAGTAGGCGCAGCCCATCTCGGTGAAGAGCTCACGACCACGCTGCACCTCAGGATCGTCGAGGTTACGGGCTGCCGGGACAGCCAGGCCACGGTGCCATACCATGAAGTTGACGTAGTCTTCGTCTTTCATCTCAGGGACCTTCATCTCAGCAGGGATCTGGTCGTTCATCATCAGGTAGTTGTAGATGTCGGCCTCCACATTTCCCGTGAGGTTGTACTGTTGGAAATAGTTGTAGAACTCGGCCTGCACGTCAGGGTCTTGCGATGCCTTGGTGGCGTAGGCTGCGGTCATGTAATGTCCCATCTTGGTGCGGTGCGTCACGTTGGTGATGTTCCAGATGGCGTTGGCGCCTGGTGCATCTTGGAGCGGACCGCGTGTGAGGGCATAGGTGTAACGCTTCGGGTGGTCGGTGTTGCCGTACAAGCCCGTAGGAGCCCAGTCGTTGCCAGCCCACATGCCCGGGTTGATGCCGTTCTGCATGTAGCCGTCGTTGAACTCCTTCTGATACTGCGCCTTCAGCGAGTCATCAGGGATAGCGTCGATCAAACCTGTGCCGTAGATGCCGATCGTCGACTCCAATCTGCATACAAACTCATTGTAAGAGATAGGGTTACCGCCCACTTCGAGAGGCACGTAGAACGCATCCTCAGGGATGTAGACCTCTGGGTAGGTAAGGTTGTAGGTCTCGCCATCGTCGAAACGGTTGCCCCACTCGTCGGTGTAGTTAAGCCAGCTGATCTGAATCTTGGTCTCATCCAATGGTGCCTTGAACGGCGCGACAGCCTTGGTCTGTGGCATGCCGGTGTACGAGCTGAGGTAGGTGTCGTTACGGTCGGTAAACACCAACAGATAGCCGTTGCCCCAGTCGTCGGCGCGGTAGCGGTTCATACGCATTCCGTGACCGTAGCCTGGATGGCAGGCGATGCACGAGCTGCGGATGTAAAGAGGTCCCAAGCCGTTGAACGGCTCGTTGTTCTGAGTGTAGGTGCGCTCGAAGAAGTACTCGCCATACTTGAACTGTGCCGTCAGTCCGGCGTTCACGGTGGCTGGAGTAGGGTCTTCGTAGGCCGTCTGGGTGTTGTTGAACGTGGTGCCCAACTCACCGCCGGCGTAAGTGCCCTCCACTACAGCTGGAGTCGGCGTTGGCGTTGGCGCAGGCGTGCTCTTGTTTTCTTTCTTGCAAGAGGCCACACCCAATGCCAGCAATCCGGCTGCAGCAAAAAGTGTTAATTGATTGAATTTAAACATATTAAGATTAGTTTAGGTTAGTTGTCTTTGATGGCGTCTTTTGCCTCAGCAAGCACGTCCGACAATGTCTGGCATGCATCCATGGCCTCGCCGGCACTCGGGTCAGCGTAGTTGTTAACAAATGGAGCCGCCATGTGGTTGATCTTGGCAAGAGCGTTGTTGATAGCCTCGACGATTCTACCATCCAACTCGGCGTTGATGCCTTGCACGTATGCATGGAGTGACTTGCTCTCGTCACGCTCGCCTTCGTTGCCGCCCATGTATGCGTTATTGATAGAGGTGATGTTATCGAAAAAGTCGAGGATTGACTTCTGGCTGTATGGCGACTCAACATATGTCGGGTCCTCGCCGGTGTGTGGCTTGCCGATCTTCGATGTTCCGACCTCGTCAGAGATGTCGATGCTGCCGTCGATGATCGACTGAAGTGCCTGTGTGAGTGTCACATGGGTGCTGCCAGCCTGTCCTGCCTTCTGCATGTTCTCGCTGTAGCTGAAGTCGCCGCCGTTGACGGTAGTGTTGAATTCAAGCTCTTCCATCAATGCGACGTGTGATGCAGGAGCGGCGTCACCGACCCAGCTCACCTCGAGTTGGAAGCAGCGGTTGCGGAGGTCGCCTGCCACTGCCACAGCGTAAATCATGTAGTCGTTGGTGATCTCTGCCACCGGGCGTGCCTGACCGTCACGGAAGAGGATGTACTCGATGCCGTGGAAGCCGAGGAGGGCGTTGCCGAGCTGCTCGCCAGCCACGATGTCGCCGTCTTCAGTGTCCAAAGCAGCAAGCATGCTTGGAGATGCCATGAGGTTGTTGAAAGCGTCCTCGTCCAATGGCCATGAGTCGATGTGCGGGTCGATGCCAAAGTCAGAGGCGGCGCCAAACAAGAAGGCCTCGCTCATCTCCCACCAGTGACGTGCCTCGAGGAACGACTCTGTAGCTTTGTTGACGTTGGCCTGTGTCATCTCACCCTTCAAAGTCTTGAGGTCGTTGACGAGCTCGTCGCTGTACAACGCCAGCTTGGTGTAGGTCGGAGCCACAGTGTGGTCCAAAAACTGGTTAATGATGGCGGTTTTGACAGCGTCGTTGTTGGTTGGCTCGACTGTCGAATCTGATTTGCTCTTTTTGCATGAGTTGAAACTCATTGCGAACACTGCTGAAAATGCTATCAGCAAAGTGGTTTTGAAGAATTTTTTCATGATACTATTATTTATAATTGTTAATAATCAAATTGATTGTCCGGTGCGCGGCCTTAATGGCTTTAAGGGCCTTAAGGGCTTTAAGGGCGGCGCTATCACCTCACAAAAAACCCGCTATACGCCACTCCCACTGAAACCATCGGCTCATTATTATACTTTGCCTTCAGGAATCTTTCCGAAAACTCGGCTTTTATCACGACCTGCTTGATCGGATAATAATTCAAACCAGCTGTCACCACATGACGTTCTGTCCAATCGTACATGGTGATGGCACCGTCGTAAGGGATGTAGCTGTCGTAGTAGTCATAGCGTCCGAACACAAAGAGCTGGCGTTCGCCGGTGCGTCGCATGCTGTGGAAGATGTCGTAAGCCACCTCGCCTCCAACAGCCACGGCCTCCTCTCCCACCAACGAGCGCGGATAAGGCGAGAAACTCTGGTGGTTGTTGTTTTTGTTGTATGTCGAGATGATGGCCGCATCGTTGAGATGACCGTAGTCGAAGTTGCCTCTCACGACGAAGCCAGCGGCTCTGTAGTCGAACTCGGCAGTGCCAATAAGGACTGTGCCTTTCACATTTTTATATTTGTCGGCCTCGTTGGTCACGATGTCGTTGTTGAACGAGTTGCCGATGTAGCCACTCACTCCGATGTGCAGGTTCTTGATTGAGTAATTATCAATACGTAGCGCGCCTGCAAGCTTGTTTGCGACCTTGAACTCGTATGGCGATGCGGCACCGTTTTTCACCCAGTTGGCGTTGTTGAACATATTGGAGTTCAAGCCCGGGACGACCACGGCCTCGTAGCGCCACTTCCCTACTCTACCCCAGATGCTGATGCCGGTCTCATGCCAGGTGTTAGGCATGATGGTGAACTCGCCCTCGGGACGGTAGCAGGTGAAAAACTGCGTCGGGAGGTGTGCGTAGTTGGTCTGTCCGACAGGCACGATGATGTGTCCCATCCTGATATTCAATGCCTTACAGAATGATTTCTGTAGCCAGAACTGCTCGAGTGCGACCTCGCCGCCACGCTCAATCTCGTGTTCGAACTCGCCAGTCTCTTCGGCCTCAATCTCAACGGCCACCTCGTTGCCGCCGTGCTCAAACTCGATCTCGCTGCCCATCGTCCAGCCGTGACCGAAGTCATACCCGATATTGATGACCACGTGCGGCAGGTCGACGCGACCGTATCCGTCGGCGTTTTTGTAACGGTCAGGATACGAGTAGCGGAACATGTTGTCGCTGTAGAAAGAGCGGGTGTAGACCGCCTCACCATAGCCTCCGATTGTTAGTCTTGATTTTGTAACTCTTTGGTTTTCAGTCCGAATCGTGTCGTTTTCGGTAGCCATCGCATTTTCCGTCAAGGAAAAAACAAAAATGGCTGTAAGTGTTAAAATTGATAAAAATAGCCTTTTCATATTTAAAAAATAACGCGTTTATTCACGATGCGAAAATACAACATGCAAACGCGCGGCCACATCCCCATTTTGGGGGATATTTTTCAAAAAAGGTAGTAAAAAATAGCTATGCACCCAAAGGCATCCCTTACCAATATCATAATATTTTTGTAATCATATAAAATTTTTGTACTTTTGCAGAAAATTCTTTATAGCTTATCATCATGAATAATGATTCTATTACAAACCGCCTCATTTGGGGGCTTTTGTTGGCTTTGGCAGTGTTTGCTGTCTCTGTCATCCTTGGAAATGTATTGAAGCTCGAAACCAGTTTTATCCCGAGTTCGTTTTTAACCCATACGTTGATGCTGGCACTGTCAGTGTCGTTAATCTTGTGTTTTAAGGACAAGGTGGACGTATCAGCCTACCCGTGTTGATCAGTGCATTAGCTTTTGGCTTTGCTCATTTGATATTAATCGCATCAGGAGTGGGCGCTTTGTTCTTGATAAGAATGGTCCTGTTTACCTCGGTCGTCGGTTTGATTGCAGGTTATTATCAGGAGAAGTATGACAACCACGCCTACGCCATCATGGTTCACATGGCAGGCAACCTGATGGGACTGATTTCGATATTGTTGCGTTAAAATCATAAAATCCACGATTATACAATATGAAAAGGATAGTTACAATAATTGTATTTATAGCCATAATAACGCTGGTGACTTCTTGCAAGAAAAAGGAAAATCTGGTGGTTATGGAAACCAATAAGGGCAATATTGAGCTGAGGCTTTACGATGCCACGCCGCTGCATCGCGATAACTTTAAAAATCTGGTGGAGGAAGGCGCTTTCGACTCGTTGCTTTTCCATCGCGTCATAAAGAATTTCATGATTCAGGGCGGCGATCCCGATTCGAAGCATGCCGAACCAGGCGTTCTGGTTGGAGAGGGTGACAGGCCTTATACTATCCCGGCCGAATTTAGACTCGAAGAAGGCATATTTCATCGTCGCGGAGCGTTGGCGGCAGCCCGCGAAGGCGATGATGTGAATCCCGAGCAGCGCAGTTCGGCGATGCAATTCTATATTGTATGGGGAAAGGTTTTCAACGATGAGGAGTTGGATTATATTCAGAAACGCATTGATAACTATACTGATGGACGAGTGAATTTAACCCCAGAGATGCGTGAAGTGTATAAAACCATTGGAGGGACGCCACATCTTGACGGCCAATACACCGTCTTTGGCGAGGTGGTCTCAGGCCTCGATGTGGTTGATGCCATCCAGCAATCGGCCACCGACACCAACGACCGGCCTCTTGAAGATGTCAGAATCTTACGGGCTTATTTAAAGTAAGATGTATATCAGTGAGCCAAAATAAAAAACGCTGACCCTATTCAGGATCAGCGTTTTGCGTGGTACCAGCGGGAGTTGAACCAGCGACACACGGATTTTCAGTCCGTTGCTCTACCAACTGAGCTATGGTACCCCTTTTTCGCGCTGCAAAAATACAACATTTTTTTATTCCCACAACATTTTTTAAAAAATATTTTTTATTTTTGCATTTTCTTTTGATTATGAATGACATTCTAACCATCGATATCGGCAATACCAAAGCGAAATACGCCGTGTTTCACGATAAAGACATCGTCGAAACCAACATTTTTCAGCCTGAAAGCGACGATCTCCGACAACTTTTGGCAAAATATCCTTATATTAATAAAGGTATAATCTCCTCCGTCGGCGGAAAAGTCAAAGAGTGCCTCGCACAACTCGGAAACATCCAAGTGCTCGTGCTCTCAAGCGAGACCAAGCTCCCTTTCGCTCTGACTTATAAAAATAAAAACCAGATAGGAGCCGACCGTCTCGCCCTTGTGGCAGCCGCCTACGCCGAGAAACCGCACCAAAACAGCCTCGTCATCGACATCGGGACATGCATCACCTATGACATCCTCACCGACGATAACCGTCACCTCTGCGGACCCATTAGCCCCGGCATGCAGCTGCGCTTCAAAGCCATGCACGAACATACCGCCCTGCTCCCACTCTGCAGCCCAACCACCGACGAGCACAAAACCATCTGCGACAACACCGTCGAATGCCTCCAAAGCGGCGTGCAACTCGGAGTTATACACGAAATAAAAGAATTTATCAACCTTTACTCATTGAAATTCAACGACTTAAACGTTTTCATATCAGGAGGAGACAATATTTTCTTGCAAAATAAGTTAGATTCTTGTATTTTTGCAAGTTCAAATTTTATGTTTAACGGCTTAAGATTGATTTTGGAATACAATGATATTCAATAAGTTACAAAAAATACTGGTTTTAGTTGTCATGGTTTTCATGACAACATGCGGTGTTTTTGCCCAAAACGACATCTCTTCGCCGTATTCACGTTTCGGCCTCGGCTCGATGAACACCAACAAGTCGAACACCGCCCTGCAGGCCATGGGAGGCATCGCCAACGCCATGAGCGGCAAGCACATGCTCAACAGCTCCAACCCTGCCGCCTACGCCGATGTCGACTCCCTCACCTTCCTCCTCGACGCCGGATTCTACATGCGCTACTCCACATTCCGCACCGCCGACCAGATTGAGAAAGGCTCCGACGCCTCGTTCGACTACTTCGACATTGGCTTCGGCGTCACAAAATGGTGGAAGACAGGCATCGGACTCACTCCACAAAGCAGCCGCGACTATGTGTCGAACGCCTCATTCGACTGGATGTATCCATATAAAATTGATTATGAAGGATATGGCGGCCTGAACAAAATCTACTGGGCCAACGGCTTCAAAGTATATAAAGGCCTCTCACTCGGCGTCAGAATGGATTATCTTTGGGGAAACATCATCGACCAAACGACATTTTATTTCCTAAGCGAGCCTTATTTCCTGAATGAACGCCGCACCGACAAACTCATGGTGAGCGAGGTGACATTCACGCTAGGCCTTATGTACAAACACGATTTCAAAAACGACTATCAGCTCAGCATCGGTCTCACCTATGGCATCCCCGCCAGATGGAAAGGCCACCGCGACATGTTCATACGCACAATGTACAAAGGTTACGGCCTCAACAACGAGTCACCCGTCGACACCATCGCATACACCACCATGCAACGTGTCAACATCGACTATCCGCAGAGCTTCGGCTCAGGCGTCACCCTCAAAAAAGGCGACCGCTGGCTCATCGGCATCGACTTCAACTGGGGCAACTGGGAAGCCTTCCGCATGAACGGCGTCAGCGACTCGCTGCAAAACAACTGGAACATCGCCATCGGAGGATGCTACACCCCTTCGAACAACACCCTGTCGAGCTACATGAGAAAGATAACATACAGGGCCGGCTTCCATTTTGACCAGACATTATTCAACATCTACGGGAAATCAATCAACAAATACGGAGTCACCTTCGGCTTCGGAATGCCTATATTGCGCTCCATGACAATGCTCAACTTCGCCTTCGAATTCGGCAAAATGGGCACAACACAAGGCAACCTCATCGAAGACAACTATTTCAACATCTCGTTCGGCGTCTCGATACACGACAGATGGTTTGTAAAACGAAGATATAAATAAACATAAACTTATAACAAAATGAAACTTAGAAATTTTTTAATTCTCGGCGCAGTTATCTGCATGTCAACATTGGCATTTGCACAGAATAGCGAATGCGACGCTGACATCTCTGTTTACAGAGAAGCTTTCAAACAATGGGACGGCAAGGCCTCAACAGCCAACCCGACAATGATTTCATCTTGGAGAAAAGTGTTCCTCACATGCCCAAGCTATAAGGAAAGAACACTCACCGACGGTGTGAAAATCGTCAACAACGCACTCGTGAGAGGCACCAAAGACGAAGCTTTGAAAGAGAAATACATCGACACCCTCGTCATGGTGTACGAAGCACGTATCCAATACTTCCCGAAGACCAAAGCCGGCAACCAGGTCGGTAACATCAAAGGACGTATGGGTGTCGACCTCATGGCCTACCCATCACGTCTGGAACAGGCTTACAACGCTCTGAAAGAAGCTATCGAGATTGATGAAAACAACACCAACTACGCTTTCATCGACGCTTATTTCACCACCATAATCAACATGGTGAAAGCCGGAAAACTCGACGAGTCGGTCATCCTCGACGAATACAGCCACCTCATGGACATCGCTGAATTCAACATCAACAGATACACCGAGGAAAACAACGAGAAACTCTTGGAAAACTTCACACAGACCAAGGCTAACCTCGAAGGCATGGTGCAGCCATACGCCAACTGCGAGGACCTCGTCCGCATCTATCAGAAGAAATATGACGCCGACCCTGAGAACGTCGAGCTTCTCAACAAGATCGCCACAGTGCTCTCGGCAAGAAACTGCGACAAGTCAGACCTCTATCTCAGCGTGGCAATCAAATTGCACCGCCTCAACCCATCACCTGAGTCAGCATATTTCATCGGCAAGAGATACCTCTCCGACCAGGAATACGCCAAGGCTACAAGCTACCTCCTCGAAGCTACAAAATCGCAAGATGTGAAGTCGGCAGCACAAGCTTACAAATACCTCGCACAGATCATGCTTAAGGAAAGCAAATGGGAACAGGGCCGCGCATACGCCAGAAAAGCCATCGAACTCGACAAGACCGACGGCGAGCCTTACATGATCATCGGCTACCTCTACGCATCAAGCGGAAAAGACTGCAGCGCCAACCCACTCCAAGCAAAATCAGTGTTCTGGGCTGCTGTCGACAAATTCGAACAGGCAAAGAGAGTCGACCCATCATTGGCATCAAAAGCCAACGAGATGATCCGCGACTACTCGAAGATGTTCCCGACCAGCGAAGATGCCTTCTTCTACAACGTGTTTGAAGGCGACGAATACCAGATTGACTGCTGGATCAACGAGACCACTAAAGCAAGATTTTCAAATAATTGAAAAGACTGATTTATATATTATTGGGAATCAACATCATAGCTCATGCTGTGATGTTGATTTCTTGTGAGAACTCGATGGAGAAAGTCAAGCAGTTCGTCGACTACGACACCATCTCGGGCCTCATGGCATACGACGTGGAGATCATCCGCAGCGACTCGGGACGTATGACAGCCAAACTCATCGCCCCGATGATGCGCAGCCTCAACGACAACGACAGCTCGATGCTTGAATTTCCGAAGGGTTTCGTGGCTTTAATGTATGAAGGCGACACCACACCGTCAGCCAAAATCAGCGGCGACTATGGCGTGCATTATGAACGCCGCCAGATGGTGATAGCAAAACGCAACGTGGTGGTCGAAAACATCGAGACACAAGAGGTTCTGGAGACAGAAAACCTGTTCTGGGACCAGAAAGCAAAGAAAATCCACACAGGAAGCATGGTCAAGATATCTAGTCCCGACAAGGTTATTTTCGGCGACAGCCTGACCGCCAACGAGAGCTTCACACGACGCGAGATTTTCGGCATCAGAGCCACTATCGAAATCGACGAAGATGAGTAACTGGGTTGTTGTCATAATAGCACTGCTGGCATCGGCACTCTTCTCGGGTGTCGAGATATCGTTTTTGAGCTCCAACCGACTCAAACTCGAGCTCGACCTCAAGAAAAACCGCTTCTCAGCCAAGCTCATCACACATTTTGTGAAACACCAGTCGCAGTTTATGGGCTGCATACTGCTCGGCAACAACATCGCTAACGTGATCTACGGCATCGCCATGGCAAAACTGCTTGAGCCAGTGATTATCAACGTGTTACCCGACGCGATAACCAACGAATTCACCATCCTGCTGTGCCAAACGATAATATCGACGCTGCTCGTGCTGTTCATCGCCGAGTTCATCCCGAAGACGCTGTTCCGCATCAACCCAAACAAGCTGATGAAGGTGATGGCCATCCCGATGATGATATTCTACATCGTGCTTTACCCGTTGATTTTCATTTACATAGGCATCTCTGAGTTTATCATCAAATACATCTTCAGGATGAAAATAGATCCTGAAGACTACAAGTTAAGCCCCGTCGACCTGAACGACTACCTCAAGGAATACGCCGAAAACGACGAGGAGAACGAAGACATACAGCAAGGTCTTGAATTGTTTCAAAATGCCATTGATTTTCAGACAGTTAAGCTACGCGAATGCATGCAGCCGCGCAATGAGATCGTGGCTGTCGAGATAAAAGAGTCGATGGAAGAGGTGAAACGCATCTTCGAAGAGACGAAACACTCGAAACTCATTGTGTATGAAGACAATATCGACAACATCGTGGGTTATATCCACATCAACGACCTGCTGAAAAATGCCAACAGCATCAAGAAAAAAGTCCGCCAGATCGACTTCTATCCCGAGACTTACGGAGCCCAGGACCTGCTGCAGCATCTGTCGAAAACACGCCAGAGCATAGCCGTGGTGGTTGACGAATTCGGCGGAACCGCTGGCATCATCACGACAGAAGACCTTGTGGAGGAGATCTTCGGGGAGATCGAGGACGAATACGACGAGGAAGATGACACCGAAAAGACCATCAACGAGAACGACCGCATCTTCTCGGCGAGACTGGAGATCGACTACCTCAACAAGACCTACAAATACGATTTTCCGGAGTCGGACGACTACGAGACTTTGGCGGGTTATATCATCCATTATCACGAAAGTATCCCGCAAACAGGCGAGGAAATAGTAATCGGAGACTATGTTTTCAAGATCCTGAAGGCCTCCGACACCAAGCTCGAAGAAGTGGAAATCAAGAGTAATCAATGAGTTAGCACATTTTTTATTAAAAATGTCAAATCTATTAATAATTTTCGTAAATTTGCAGGCTAAAAAATTTGATTAAAAATAAATAAGAAATAAATAGAAATTATGGCAGCAATTGGAAAAATCAGACAACACTATGGTATTTTAGTGATTATCATCGGTTTAGCTCTTTTAGCTTTTGTTTTGGGTGACTTGTTCAAGAGCACTAGCAAGAGAAGACAGACCGATGTGGCAGTGGTGAACGGTGATAAGATTACTTATCAGGATTATACCAACAGAGCTGAACAGAACCTTCAGTATCAGAAGAGAATGTACGGCACGCTTACCAACGAGCAGACTTTCAGCATCCGTCAGCAGACTCTCGACCAGATGATTCGCGAGATCATCATGGAAGACCAGTACAAAGCCCTCGGCCTTGGCGTGTCGAAGGATGAGCTCACCGACAACTTCATCGGCGAAAACCCTAACCAGTACGTGGCAGGCAACTTCCAGAAAGACGGCCAGTTCGACAGAGAAGGCTTGATCGCCTACATCAACGAGGTCGAAAGCGGCACATACGGCGAAGAAGCCCGCATGCAGTGGAACAGTTTCGTCGACGCCATCGACGCTGAAATCATGAACAGCAAATATGAGAGCCTCCTCAAACACGGCTTCTATCTGCCTAAGAAACTCGCCGACCGTTACAACGACAACAAGAACCTCAAGAGAACAGCCGAGGTTTACTTGGTGCGTTACAACACCATCGCCGACTCAACAATCGTCGTGACCGACCAGGACAACAAGAAATACTACGACACATACAAGACCAAATATCCTACCGAAGCAACACGCGGTATCGACTATGTGGTGTTTGATGTGAAACCATCAGAAGCCGACAGAGCCAATGCGAAATCATTCGTCGAGAACAGAAAAGACGAGTTAGCAAAGGTTGAAAACGTCGCCAACTACGTCACAAACAACTCTGACGGCATGTACGACGAGGCATGGCACAAGACCACCGACTTCAATGCCGACCTTGAGCAGGCTATCGCCAACAACAACGTAGGTTTCGTTTACGGTCCATACGAAGACAACGAGGCCTTCAACATCGCAAGAATCATGGGCAAGGAGATGCGTAACGACACTCTCTGGGCACAGGTCGCAGTCGTGTCACGCGACATCACAGTGAGCACAGCCACCGACCAGGCCATCTTCGCCGAAGTCAACAAGTTCGTCACTGAGAACAAGACACAGGAGCAGTTCAACGCAGCCATCGAGACACAGGGCTTGAACAAACGCACATATCAGACCATCCGTCAGAACACCAACCGCATCGCTGGCATCAGCAACCCACGCGAGATCGTGCGCTGGGCATTCGACAGCAACACCAAGATCGGCGACATGTCGAAGGTGTTCGAGCTTGAAAACATGTACGTCGTGGCCGTTCTGACCAAGATCGTCCCTGAAGGTTACATCCCTTACGAGGACCTCATCGAGCGCAACGCCACCCAGATCAAGAAAGTCAAGAAAGGCGAATATCTCGCTGAGAAAGCCAAAGCTTACGGCACTGATTACGACAAGATGATCAAAGATCTCAAAGGCGAGTTGACAACAGTCGAGAACATCACCATGGAAGGCCGTGGCTACGGCAGCCTGGGTGTCGAGGAGAAGATCGGCGGTGTCACAATGGCAATGCCATTAGGCGTTTTCACCGATCCTATCGAAGGCGGCAATGCTCTCGCCATCGTGAAAGCCGTCACCACAATCCCAGCTGGCGCCACCGACTTTGACGCACTCTACAAAGAGTACGTGTCAAGGTTCAACAACGCCATCCTCAACGGCTCACACTACGCAGCAATGCTCGACAACGCCAAGATTAAGAACAACGGTATTTTGTTCTTCTAATCCAACAATATCAACAAAAAAAATGTAGAGACGTCATAATATGGCGTCTCTACATTTTTTTTGTTGATATTTATCTTAGCACATCTCAAGCACCGCGTCGGTGACGTATTTAAGCTGCTCGTCGGTGAACTCGGTGTGGATAGGCAATGCCATCACATGGTCGCAGAGGTACTCGCAGACCGGGAAGTCGCCTTTCTTGTAACGTGGGTCGGCGTAGGCCTTCTGCATGTGCAACGCCACTGGATAGTAGATGGCACATGCGATACCTTTCTCCTGCAAGTGCTCCATCACCTTGGCACGGTCGAGGCCCTTCAAGACCACCACATACTGATGGTAGACATGGTCGGTGAACGATGCCACCTTCGGAGTCACGATCTTGTCGGTCTGTGCGAAAGCCTTGTCGTAATATGCCGCCGCATACTGGCGTGCCTTGATATATTCGTCGAGATGTTTCAGCTTGATGTCCAAGACAGCCGCCTGGATAGCGTCGAGACGTGAGTTAACTCCCACATAATCATGATAATAGCGCACTTTCATGCCATGGTTCACCACCACACGCATCATGTCGGCGAGAGCGTCATCATTAGTAAAAATAGCACCACCGTCGCCATAGCAGCCGAGGTTCTTCGAAGGGAAGAACGAAGTGCAGCCGATGTTGCCGATGGTTCCCGACTTCTTCACTGTGCCGTCCTTGAAGGTGTAATGAGCGCCGATAGCCTGTGCGTTGTCTTCCACCACATACAGATTATGACGTTTCGCGATGTCCATGATGGCATCCATATTGGCGCACTGTCCGAACAGATGCACCGGCACGATAGCCTTGGTACGAGGAGTGATAGCCTTCTCAACCGCAACAGGATCAATGCAATAAGTGTCCATATCGACATCCACAACCACTGGTGTGAGACGCAGCAAGGCGACAACCTCAGCAGTCGCAATAAACGTGAACGAAGTGGTGATAACCTCATCGCCTGGTTTCAGGCCGAGACCCATCATAGCCACCTGCAAGGCGTCGGTGCCGTTAGCACACGGAATCACATGTTTCACATTGAGGTATTGTTGCAAATCTTCTTGGAATTTCTGTACGAATGGACCGCCGATGAAACCGCCAGTCGCTAATATCTGCTGGATGGAAGCGTCAACTTCCGGTTTGATTTTGTTATATTGACCAACGAGGTCAACCATTGGGATTTTCATAGTTTTTAAATTTTTAAACCGCAAAGATAATATTTTTTACATCTAAAAACACGAAAAAAACGAAAAAATTTCTTCATCTTTTTTTTCGAACACGAATTTTTCGGATTTACACGGATTTGCCACCCCTGTCATTCCGAGCGGAAACGGAGTGAAGCGAGGAATCTCAAGCAAAAATTAATTTTTTCAAAAAAAAAGTTTTTTGTTTCAAAAAAAGTTGTATTTTTGCAGTCCGTTTCGTAAAAGGAAATAAGAACAAAAAAATATTAGAAAAATGTCAAGAATTTGTCAGATTACAGGTAAGAAGGTCATCAGTGGAAACAACGTTTCACACTCAAACAGAAAGACCAAGAGAACTTTCAGTCCTAACTTGAAGATCAAGAGATTCTACGTTCCAGAGTGGGATGAATGGGTAGTTTTGAAAGTTTCTGCAGCAGGTTTGCGCACCATCGACAAGAAAGGCGTTTATCAGGCTATGGTCGACGCAGCAAAAGATGGTAACCTCAACCGCTGGTAAGATATGACTATTTGAAAAAGAAGCCGTCTGCATCAAGGCGGCTTTTTTTTATAATAAAAGTGTATAATTAACGTTAACAATAATACGTCATTTCGAGTGGAGCAAAGCGGAATCGAGAAATCTCCGACATTTAAATCTCACGAATCTATTGAATGGCGGTGATTTCTCCACTCCCTTCGGTCGGTCGAAATGACGGAAACATGATGAGGAAACTGCTGTTTTTCATATTGTTACTCCTACCCTCTTTTGTCTTCGGACAAAAGCGCGACGGCTTGCTGTATGGAAAAATCACCGACGAAAGCGGCAAAGCCATCGAATTTGTCAACGTAGCAGTGCAAAACACACCATACGGCGTGGTCTCCGACTCGCGAGGCAGCTACAACCTGACACTGCCAGCCGACACCTTAATTGACATAGTGTTTTCGTACGTCGGATTCGAGGAAGTTCGGCTGCAAACAAGCCTGAAACCTGGCGAACGGCGCAGTCACAACGTTACGATGATACTTACATCGACAATGCTGCCAGAGATGATGGTGCAGGACCAATCCATCAAATCGTCAACAATCACAAGGCTTGACGCAAAAGAGACGGTACTACTGCCATCGGCAGGCGCTGGCGGCGTGGAAGACCTGGTGAAAACATTAGCAGGCGTGAGTTCTACCAACGAGCTGAGCTCACAATACAACGTGCGAGGCGGCAACTTCGACGAAAACCTCATATACGTCAACGGAATAGAGATTTACAAGCCGTTCCTGGTAGGTACCGGCCAACAGGAAGGTCTCAGCTTCATCAACTCAAGACTCGTCTCAAACATCGACTTCTCGGCTGGAGGCTTCGCAGCGGAATATGGCGACAAGCTCTCGTCGGTGCTCGACATCACATATAAAAAGCCTATCATCCCAGCAGGATCGTTGACACTCAGCTTGTTAGGCGCTGAGGCACACGCCGAAGGCATGGCGTTCAAAAACAAGATGAGCTACCTCATCGGAGCACGTTACAAAAACACGAAATATCTGCTCGGCAGCATGGACACCAAAGCCGACTATCAGCCAAACTTCGCTGACGTTCAAGCACTTATATCATACAACATCTCGCCAAGATTCGAGATTTCAGCCCTCGGATACTACTCACGCAACAGTTATCTCATGATTCCGACCACTCGCGAGACCGACTTCGGCAACCTGCAGGCATCGTACCGATTGAAGATTTATTTCGACGGTCAGGAACTCAGCAAATACACCACAGGACTTGGTGCCGTGACGTTGAATTTCAGCCCAAATGAGGATCTGAACCTTAAACTCATCGGTTCGGCGTTCTCTACAGTGGAATCGGAGACATACGACATCCAGGGACAATATTGGATCGGACTTTTGGAGACCAACCCTGGCAGTGAGGAATATGGCGATGTGGTTGCTAATCAAGGAGTTGGAACATATATCGAGCACGCAAGGAACTCATTTTACTCGCGTGTTTTCAGCCTCGACCACAAAGGTGCATACAAATACAGAGATAATATCTTGAAATGGGGCGTTCGTTACCAAAACCAGATGTTCGACGACATCGTCAACGAATGGGAGATGAGCGAC
>Ga0265298_10004171_pt1 | contig 18586 bp, 13 predicted proteins | sample AusTroGonzalo_MG_3_FD_193486 | JGI IMG/M metagenome (GOLD analysis project Ga0265298, IMG submission 193486) | Bovine rumen microbial communities from tropical cattle in Woodstock, Queensland, Australia - Gonzalo_01 | ecosystem: Host-associated > Mammals > Digestive system > Stomach > Rumen ... | reverse complement strand
AAGTCGCTCATCGTTGCCCTAAACTTTTACGACTTGCTTGCACAGCAGAGCAACTATGAGCGGTGGGTCAATGCTACAGGCCGCAGCGATACAGAGTATAACAGTGTCAACTCGTATGCTATGCTCCACGTGCGCTATCGCATAAACGTGTTCGGTGGTAAGATAGATACCGAAGGACGCTACGAAAAGAAGTGGGGCAACCGCGATAACAATAACAATAATCGTCAGCGGCAATGGCGCTGATAAAATAAACTTATATACTTAGGAACTTAAAACTTTTAAACTATTATATAATGAAGGATTTTAATTACTATGCGCCGACAGAAGTTGTGTTTGGCGAACAATCGGAAGAGCAGGTGGCTGCTCTCGTCAAGAAGTATGGTGGCACGAAGGTGCTGGTACATTACGGCGGAAAGAGTGCAGTGAACTCAGGACTGCTCGACAAAGTCTGTGGGTTGCTTACTGAGGGTGGTGTGGCATTTGTCACATTAGGTGGCGTGGTACCCAACCCACGTTTGTCGCTTGCTCAGCAAGGCATCGAACTTTGTAGGAAAGAGGGTGTCGATTTCATCCTTGCTGTGGGCGGAGGTAGCGTTATCGACTCTTCGAAGTGTATTGCCTACGGTGTCTGTTTTGAGGGCAACGTTTGGGACATCTATCTTGGACAGGCTGAGCCAAAGACTATGTTGCCCGTAGCCTCGGTGCTTACCATACCAGCTGCCGGTAGTGAGATGAGCGAGTCCAGTGTTATCACCAATGAGGACGGCGACGTGAAGTTAGGCTATTCGAATGACATGTCTCGTCCTAAGTTTGCCATCATGAACCCACGCCGTACCTTTACGTTGCCGCCCTATCAGACGGCTGCTGGTGTAACGGACATGATGATGCACACTATGGAGCGATACTTCACGAAGGACGATGACATGGATCTGACCACTGACTTAGCCGAGGCAGTCCTGCGGCGTATGAAGGTTGCCGTGTTTGATGTGCTGAAAAATCCGGAAGACTACCGCCAGCGTGCACAGATTATGTGGGGTGGCAGTGTGGCACACTGGGGATTAACGGGCTGTGGCGTTCACGATGACTGGGCCACGCATCAGTTAGAGCATGAGCTCAGTGGTATGTTTGACGTTACCCATGGCGCTGGTCTTGCTGCTATTTGGCCGAGTTGGGCCCGTTATGTCATGAATGAGAATTTGAGACGTTTTGTTCGTTTTGCTGTCAATGTGATGGATGTGCCCAACGACTTTACCGACCCTGAGGGTACGGCCATCAAGGGAATCGAGGCTATGGAGCGTTTCTATCATGCCATCGGCATGCCCATAAATATCAAGGAACTGATAGGCCGTGACATTACCGACGAGGAAATCAAGGAGATGACGCGAAAGTGTAGTCGTGACTATACCGTTACTTGCGGTTGCCTGAAAGTGCTCAATGCAGAGGATATGGAAAATATCTATAATATGGCAAGAGGATGAAAGAGGATAAAGTCTTACGTGTTGGTATTATCGGCACAGGATGGATAGCCGACAAGGCTGCCATCACCCTTAGTGGACTGACCGAGTGTGAAACATACGCCGTAGGTTCAAGGACAAAAGAGACTGCAGAGACGTTTGCTGGCAAGTGGAATATCGGGCATGCCTATGGTTCTTATGCTGAGCTTATTGCTGACCCAGACGTGGACTTGGTCTACGTCGGCACGCCCCACTCACACCACTACGATGTGACACGTGCGGCGCTACTGGCAGGTAAACCCTGTCTGGTGGAAAAGGCGTTTATGGCCAATGCACGACAGACGGAAGAGATACTCGCGCTGGCCCGTGAACAAGGTGTCTTCCTGGCCGAAGCCATTTGGACGCGTTACCAACCCGCCGTGGGTATCGTGCGTAAACTCATTGCCGATGGACGTATCGGCATGCCACGGTTGCTGACCGCCACGCTCGGTTATTCGATGGGTGACAAGCCGCGCATTATGCGCCCTGACCTCTGTGGTGGTTCGCTGCTCGATCTCGGTGTCTATGCGCTGAACTTTGCTCGCATGTTTTTCCCTGCAGACATCGTCAGTATTGACGGCATGTGCGTCAAGAGCTCCACGGGTATGGACCTGACGAACGCGATGACCCTAATACTCGCTGACGGCATGCTCTGCAATCTACAGTCTTCCGCGCAGTGCGTCGGCGATAACATCGGTGTTATTGCTGGCTCTGAGGGTAACCTTATCATCGACAACATCAACAATCCGCAGACTATCACTGTCAACGGTCCAGACCGTACCTATGTCGAGACCATCCGTGTACCGCAGCAAATTACCGGTTATGAGTACCAGTTTCTCGTCTGCCGCCAGGCACTGATTGACGGTCTGTTGGAACCTCATGAGATGCCGCATGCCGAGACGCTCTACATCATGCAACTCATGGACGGCCTGCGGCAAAAGTGGGGCGTTCGCTATCCGATGGATTAAAACGCATGTATTGTTATGAAGAGGTTTCTCCGATATCTACGTAGTAGTTTCTCCGCCCGTCTCAGCCTATGGGTGACAGTCATTGTGACGGTTATCTATGTGGTGTCGTTGTACCTCATTTTCCAGTTCTCGCTTAGCGTCAAGGACGAGTCACTCGTGAGCATCGTTCAGACGCTCATAGAGGCTGATTACAAACGTCTAGTATGGGTGGCCAACCTGACTGTCATCGTCGGATTGTTCCTTATGTTGCTGGCTTGCCGGCTGTTGATAGACAGGGCGTTAAAACCCCTCGACACATTGGCGCACAACGTGAGGAATCTCTCAGACAACTATTTCGGGGAAACCAAGAGTGTCAGCGGGCGGAAAGATGAGATTGGAGGATTGCAGACCAGTGTTGCCACCATGCAGAAGACGCTGGCAGGTTATATTGGTGAAATTCAGCAGAAAACCGAGGACTTGAAACAACGTCAGCACGAATTGGAGGAGGCCAACAAGCGGGCACAAGAAGATCAACGCGTCAAGACGGTTTTCCTCAGTAGCATGACAAGTCAGATAGGCATCCCCGTCAGTGGCATCCACCAACTGACAACCACTCTTGCCGACAACTATCAGGAGCTCTCACTGGAAGAAATGAGTCGTATACGTTCGGAGATTCTCTCGCATACTAACGAAATTACACTGCTGGTTGACCAGCAACTGATGTTTTCGCAGCAGTCAGGAACCACATCATAACACCACGTAGCCATGAAAAAGATTCTGACGTTTATTCAACGGAGGCTGTCGCTTAAACTGGGACTTTCTATTTTGGTGGTTGTTGCTGTTGTCTTCTTGATTTCTGCCACCTTTCTGTTCAGCATGACCAGAGGATATGTAAAGCAGGCCTCTATCCTGAATGCCACGCAGATACTCGAACAAATTGCTGCCCGCATCACTGGCATTATGAATAAGGTGGAAACAGCCGCCGATAGTGCCGCTTGGCAGATGGTAGGAACACTGACCCCTGAGGCTGTCATTAGCAAACCCCGTGAGATACTAAAGGCCAATCCAAATTTTTACAGTTGCTCCGTATCTTTGGAACCTGACTATTTTAAGTCCTATGGCCGCTATTTCTCCATCTATTCTGTCCGAGACGGGGACTCCATTCACACAGCCCAATATGGAAACGACCAGTTTTCATATTTTGACATGGACTGGTATCGGAATCCCAAACAACAGAACCGGGGATGTTGGATAGACCCTTTCCTTAATGCCAATCCCCAGGCAGAGTACACCGTGGAAATCATTACTTCCTATAGTCGGCCACTCTACGACCAGAGCGGACGATTTATTGGTGTCGTCGCCATCGATTTGCTTCAGAAATGGCTCTCGCAGACTGTCACTTCCGTGGCTCCCTATCCGAACTCTTCAAGTATTATCATCGGCAGTAAGGGTAACTACTTTGTTCATCCAGACACGGCAAAGCTGATACGGCAGACCATTTTCTCCGATCCCGATCCAAGAGCTAAGGAGGATGTCGTATTCTTGGGAAAGGAAATGATTGCAGGGAAAAGTGGCATGCGTCAGCTGGTTGTCGACGGTCATGATGCCTATGTCTTCTTCCGTCCCATTGGGCATAACGGTTGGAGCATGGCTATTGTTTGTCCTGAGAGCGATGTTTTCAACGGCTATAATCAGTTGCTTCGAAGTGTGTGGATTATCATTGCGGCAGGTTTGGTGGTTCTGTTGCTATTCTGTTATCAGACTATTCGGAGTGCTGTCATTCCCCTGAAGTTGTTGGATCGTCAGTCGCGTCTCATCGCCAGCGGTCGTTTAGACGACATCCTTCCCCAGACTACCCGCTCTGACACGATAGGCCAACTGCAGAATAGTTTTGTTGAGATGCAGCAGTCGCTGGTGAAGTATGTGAGTGACATTCGCCAGATGAACGAGGATATGGAACAGCACAACCGTGAACTTGCCAGAGCTAACGAACTCGTTGTCGAGGCCGACAGGAAGAAGACCGAGTTTGTGAAGGATATTATGCATAAAATACGCACGCCGTTGAATATCATCAGCGGTTTTGTGCAGGTGTTGGAAGGCAACTTCCATAACCTGCCTGATGACGAAGCCCGTCACATCATCTCCATGATACAGGAAAACGACAGGAAAATCGGTCGCATAGCGCGTCTATTAGTGACATCTTCCGATACTGGCCATCAGGAAACTCTTAAGAAACGTGAGTTTTTCTCCTGTTCTGCCTTTTGCCGAGAAGTGGCCAACTCCTTCCATCCATCTTCTCCGACGCTGGTTCAATTTCTTCTGGACATCTGTGTTCCCGATACGCTGCCTATCTGCACTAACAAAGAAGGCCTTAAGAGTATCCTCAGTGAGTTACTGGACAATGCTGATAAATTCACCCGTCAGGGCACTATTACCCTTAGCTGCTACACCATTGCTGCCGACGAGGGAAAAGTTACCGTGCCTACCGTCTGTTTTGCTGTTACGGATACTGGTTCAGGCATTCCTATTGCCGAGCGTGACCACATCTTTACCCAATTTACCCAACTCGACACCTTCACCGAGGGCATCGGTCTCGGTCTCTCATTCTGCAAGAAGACTGCTCAACTGCTTGGTGGCGACTTGCTGCTTGACACTTCATACGAAGGGGGTGGCCGCTTCGTGTTGACGATTGCCTTATAGTAAAAGGAAATATCATCCCTGCGGGCTTTGTCGCTTGCAGGGATGAATTTTTTTTAGCATGTTTCCTTCGTACTGAAGGGTTTACTCTGCGGGCTTTTCGGGTGCGGCAGGTGCTGCGTCGCTCTTTGCTGCGTCGGCTTTTTCAGCTTCGGCTGCTGGCGTGGTGGCGTCGCTCTTCTGTTGGCTTGCACCAAAGCCTGGCAGGTTGTTGGGATTGGTGACGGGGTTCTCGATGTTCTCCATCACAGAACTGTCTGTCGATGCGGTGGGTGCTACCCAGGCGCAGACTACGCTGATGATGACCATGGCGGCTGCCAGTGCCCATGTGGCCTTCTCGATGAAGTCGGTGGTCTTGCGGACACCTGCTACTTGGTTGTAACCGGCGAAACTTGATGACAAACCGCCGCCCTTAGACTCTTGAATCAGCACGATACCAATCATAAGTACGGCTGCAATCACGATTAGAATTACAAATAATGTGTAAAGTCCCATGTTGTTTTACTTTTTGTTTTTGTTGTTATTATTGTTGTTTATTATTAATTTCTCTAAGAATCGCATCTGATCGGCAAAGTAGGCGTTCTTGTGGGGGAACTGCTGGTTGAGTCGGCCGATGATGTCAAGTGCTTTCTGATAGCGTCCTTGCTTGATATAGATGCGTGCCAGGGTCTCAGTGAAGTATTCTTCTTCTTCAACGTTAGCCTCTGGCTGAGCTTGCTTACGCTCAGCAGAATCGATGCTGGCATCGTTCTGCTCTTGCTTAATCGCAGCCTTTTCGTTTTGGTTATCGTTTTGGTTTTCGTTAGGATTGAGGTTATCGTCATCCCGCTTCAGCTGAATGCGGCCTTGCTGCCTTTCCAGGAAGTTGTCTATCAGGTCCTGTCGCTTCATCTGCGGTGTGTCGTCGACATCTTTCCCGATGCCTGTTGTTGTCTCTATCAGGTATGCTACATAGTCGACGGCAGCGTCGGCTGGTGTAGGTTTCCGTTTCGTAGCTTTCTCTTCTTCTTCGTCAACGGGTATGGAATCGAGGAAATTGTCAATCAGTGCCTCTGTGCGATTAGAGGGGTTGGGGGTTGTGTGTTGAGGTTTGAGATTTGCGTGTAATTGATAGTGGGCGGCCTCTATCATCTGGAAGATAACTTTTCGGTCGGTGATGTAGATGGCAGCTTTGCGCACCTCTTCGTCAAAGACGGTGTCATGCAGCAAATAGAGGTTGTGCAGCATGAGCAGCCTTGCAGGCTGGTAGTATGGATGCAGTGCCAACGTGGAGCGCAGCTCGTAGAGCGTGTCGCGATCCAGTCGCTTTGGTTGCCTGATAAGTTCTGTCATATCCATACTCTTTTCGTTTTCGTTATCGTTTTCGTTATCACATCACCAGTTGGCTACGGTGGCATTGAATATCTGGTCGCAGATGTCCTTGACCATTTGTGTCACGAGTTCTTCTTGAACGGAGTTAAGTGACTGTGTCGTTTCGTAGGTCGACGACGACGAGAATTGTTTCTCAAAGTCTTCCGAATGGTTGACGTTGTTGGTGAACCTCACGTTGACGGTCATGGTGAGTTCTGTCTGTGCCGAGTATCCCTCTGAACTGACCGACTTGTTGCGCTGCTGATATTGGGTGATTTCACCCTCTATCTTCAAGTCACCGTTACGTCTTACCTGTTGCAGGCGGGTGTGATTGGCAAACTTGTCTTTCAGCTCGTTGTTGAACATGGGTCCCATGGGTCCCCAGACGTAGGTGGAGCGGATGGGGAAGTCGGTTATCTGGATGGTTTTTGTCTTCGTATAGTCAATGCTGGCTCCGTTGAACTTGTAGCTGATGGAACATGCGGTAAGGAGCAGGCAGGTCAGCAGGCAAAGGCCGTATTGTTTCAATCGTCGGTAGAGGGTGCGGTCGCTGATGCCCAGTTCCTGTGCTGCCTTCTTGCGGTTGCCTCCGTTGCGTTCGAGTGCCTTCTCTAACATCTGCCGTCCGAGATTGTCAAGGTTGAGACTTTCGAGTTCCTTTTCAGGCTCGATGTATTCTTCAGCCTCAGCATCCATGGTGACAGGTGCTATGGGTGCCATGGGTGGCACGGTACTGAGTGGCGCCGGCAGATGGCTTCCACCTTGTACCTCTTCTATCTGTTTCTTCAGCGTGACTATTTCGTGCCTCATGTCGTTGACATTGGAACGCAGCTCGAAGAGAATCTTATAGAGTATCTCACGTTCGTTCTCGAACGTATGGTCGCCTTCGCGGTGAATGGTGGCCAACTGGGTAGTCTCTGGATCCTGTGGAATGAAGTGTAACAGGATGTCGGGTGTGATGATACGCTCAGTACTGAGTATAGACAACTGTTCGGTGATGCTCTTCAGTTGGCGGATGTTGCCTGGCCACTTGTAGCGCATGAGCAAACGTTTGGCCTCGTCGGTGAGGACAACCTTGTCCATACGGTATTTCTCAGCCATCTGCATGGCAAAGAGCCTGAACAGCAGCACAATATCTTCGCCGCGTTCACGAAGGGCAGGCATCTGTATCTGCACTTGATTCAGACGGTAATAGAGGTCTTCGCGGAAACGTCCCTCGCTGATGGCCTTACGGATGTTGAGGTTAGTGGCTGCTACTACACGGACGTTCGTCTTGCGTACCTCTGTTGCTCCCACAGGGATGTACTCGCCGTTCTCGAGTACGCGGAGCAGTCTTGCCTGTGTGGCCATGGGGAGTTCACCAACCTCGTCGAGAAACAGTGTGCCTTTGTTGGCTACGCCAAAGTAGCCCTGTGCGTCGTTAATGGCTCCTGTGAACGACCCTTTGACGTGTCCGAAAAGCTCAGAGTCGATAGTGCCTTCAGGGATGGCTCCGCAGTTGATGGCGAAGTATTTCTCTCTTCGGCGTGGCGAGTTGTCGTGGATGATGCGTGGAAGAATGTCTTTTCCTACACCGCTCTCACCGATAATCAGTACACTCAAGTCAATAGGCGCCACCTTGAGGGCGACGTCCAAAGCGTTGTTCAATGCTTCGCAGTTACCTACGATATTATAACGCTGTTTGAGACTCTGAAGTTCTGTTGTCTTCATTTAAAGGCACTTTCGCAGTTTTTGGGCTGCAAAGGTACAAAGAAAATCTGACATAATGGCACACTTTGGCAGAAATTTAACTTTCTGCCTCTGTTTTTTCAATCTTGTCCTCCGTTGAACGTTGAACGTTGAATGGTGATTGCAACGCCACACTTGGCTCCGTCCGAGATTGCAACGCCACACTCGGCTCCGTCCGAGAACGTTGAACGTTTTGGTTCTCGTTTTCGTTTTTGGCCTCCGGCCGAGCCTGTTCACGCTCGGAAGAATCGACGTAAGCGTCGTTCTGCTCTCGCTTAACCGCAGTCTTGAACTGGTCTTTAGGCCTGATGGCAAATCGTGCTTTGTCGCCGTCCTCTCGTTTTTCGTGGAACAGCTTGGGTAACGGGTTCTTCTGAGGCTCATCGTAGTTGATACGGTTGCGGAAGATGTCAATAGCCGTGAAAATGGCATGTCGCATGGACAGTTCGCTGGCCTTCCCCTGACCGGCTATATCGAAAGCCGTACCGTGGTCTGGCGACGTACGCACTAAGGGGAGGCCTGCCGTGTAGTTGACACCGTTGTCAAGTGCAATGGTCTTGAAGGGAGCCAGTCCCTGGTCGTGATACATGGCCAGTACACCGTCAAAAAAGTCGTAGGTTCCGGCACCGAAGAAGCCGTCGGCAGGGTAGGGGCCGAAAGCGTTGATGCCCTTGTCGCTCAATTCTTCGATAGCAGGGCGGATAATGGTCTGTTCCTCTGTACCCAACACGCCTTCGTCGCCAGCATGAGGGTTCAGCGACAGCACGGCAATGCGCGGATTAGAGATACGAAAATCGCGGCGCAGACTCTGGTGGAAGATGACAGCCTTCTCCACGATGATTTCCTTGGTGATTGCCTGTGCAACATTTTTTAGGGGTAAGTGGGTGGTGACCAGTGCCACGCGGAGATTTTCGTCCATCAGAATCATCAGCGCCTTCTGTCCGTTGCCCACGACAGCTTCTATATACTCCGTATGCCCAGGAAACTGAAATCCAGGGCTTTGGATAGTGGCTTTGTTGATGGGAGCCGTCACAAGGACGTCGAAGAGTCCCTCGCGGTAGTCGGACATGGCACGGTCGAGTGCCTTGAGGGCAGCGTCACCAGCTTCCTTAGCTGGCTGTCCCATCTCGACTTTCACATCGTTGTCGAAGCAGGTCAGCATATTCAGGCGATTGTCGCGGGCCTCTTCAGCCTTGTTGATGATGCTGAAGTTAGTTTCAAGTCCTAAGGCTTTGCGGTGATAGGCGGCAATCTTGGGCGAACCATAGATGATGGGTGTGCAGAGTTCCAACATGGCGGAATCTGCAAAGGCCTTAAAGATCACTTCATAGCCGACACCGTTGGTGTCACCCTGCGTGATAGCTACGCGTATTTTTCTTTCTTGTTCCATTTGTTTATGTTGTTTTATGATGATGACGGGAATGATGGGCGGTGAACAACAATCCGCATGCTGCAAGAATGTCCTGTCCCCTGCTGGCACGGATAGTTGTAGTTATGCCGTGGTTAGTCAGATAGTCACGCAAAGCCTCCATACTCTTCTCATCACTGGAAGGGAGGTTCACATCTGGTATCTCATGGAAACGAATCAGGTTGACACGACACTCCAGACCATCAAGCAGGCGTAGAATCTCGCGAGCATACATCGGAGAGTCATTTAGTCCAGCAAAGCAGATGTACTCAAACGAGCAGCGGCGTTGGTGGGTGAAGTCGTACTCCTTTAACAGAGCCACGGTTTCAGCGATGGGCATCGCCTTCTCGGCAGGCATCAGGCTTAGCCGTTGTTCATGGAGTGGTGAGTGCATGGAGATGGCCACATGGCAGTTGCTCTCATCAAGAAATCGTTTCAGTTTGCCCCTGATGCCAACTGAACTCACCGTAATTCGTTTCGGACTCCATGCGAATCCCCAGTCGGCTGTCAATATCTCCGTGGCGCATAGCACAGTATCCAAATTGTCCATTGGTTCGCCCTGTCCCATGAAGACGATGTTGGTCAGCTGTTCAGTTTCAGGTAGCGCACAAATCTGGTTCAGGATGTCGGCTGTTGACAGATTACCGTGCCAGCCCTGCTTTCCTGTCTGGCAGAAGAGACAGTTCATCTTGCAACCTACCTGACACGACACGCATAGTGTACCCCGTTCGTGGTCAGGAATGAAGACGGTCTCCACAAACCTCTCCGTCCCGTCTGTTGTGATTGAGTCGCAACACACAGGGAACAGGTATTTCACCGTGCCGTCCTTCGAACGTTGACAATCCGTAGGAGGCATCAGTCCCACTTCATATTCTTCCGAGAGCCGTTGACGGTTAACTTTCGAGATATTGGTCATTTCATCGATGTTGGACACCCGCTTTTCATAGAGCCATTGTGCCAGCTGCCTTGCCATAAAAGCAGGCATACCCAACTGGCCGACAACAGCTTTAAGCTCCGCCAGCGTCAATCCCAAAAGTCGTTTCTTTTGTGGAATCATGCTGCAAAGGTACGAATAAGTGAGCAAAATGCAAAAGGAAAACTTGTTTTTCTTTTCATTTTCAAGCGAAAGTGCCTTCGACCACAGCTCAAAAGAAGAATAAGTAGGCGAAAATGCAAATTTATTTGCTGTTTTGCCCAAAAATTTGTATCTTTGCGCCTAAATTTGTTAGAAAGAGACTAAATGAAACAGAAAATTGATTGTTTCCTTGCTTGTCGTGATGCCGCTGCTGTGGCTTCTACCATTGAGCAACTCCGGCAGAGTACAGTGGTCAGAAGTGTGTTCCTGCTGGAGCAGATGTCTCCACAAGCCAGCAGCACGGTGAAGTATGTGGCAGAGAAAGCCGTTGCCGACTATGTGCTGTTGGTGATGAAGCCTCAGCCGTTGACCTTTGGCGAGAAGGCTCTGGAGCGTATGTTGTTGGTGGCTGCCGATACAGAAGCGGCGATGGTCTATGCCGACCGCTATGCTGTGGAGCAAGGAGTGCGTAAGGCTCATCCCGTCATCGACTATCAAGATGGCTCATTGCGTGATGACTTCGATTTCGGTTCTGTGTTGCTTTTGCGGACTTCACTTTTGCGGCAGTATGTCAGTTCCCTCTCCGAGCGTAACTATCTATATGCAGGCTTCTACGACCTGCGCCTTTTCCTAAGTCGTGTGGGGACTCTTTTTCATCTGAATGAGTTCCTCTATACAGAGGAAGAGACTGACTTGCGAGCATCGGGAGAGAAGCAATTTGACTATGTCAATCCTGCTAATCGTAACGTGCAGATAGAAATGGAACAGGTTTGTACTGATCATCTGCGTGAGGTGAATGCACTGGTAGACCCCACACAGTATATAGAGGTGGACTTCGCTGAGCAGGAGTTTGAAGTGGAGGCATCGGTCGTCATTCCTGTCTTCAATCGTGTCAAGACCATCCGTGACGCTGTGGAGAGCGCACTCTCGCAGAAAACGGAGTTCAAGTATAATGTCATCGTGGTAGACAACCACTCCACCGACGGCACCTCCGACATTCTGTCCGATATGCTGCGACTTAGTCGCAATAAACTTCACGTCATCACCCCTGAACGCACCGACCTCGGCATTGGTGGATGCTGGAATGAGGCAGTCTACAGTCCCTTCTGCGGACGCTTTGCCGTACAACTTGACTCTGACGACCTCTATTCGTCGCCGAAAACGTTGCAGACCATGGTTGATGCCTTCTACAAACAGAAGGCTGCCATGGTGATAGGCTCCTATCGTATGTGTGACTTCGAATTGAACACACTGCCGCCGGGATTGATTGCCCACAAGGAATGGACTGTTGAAAATGGTGCTAATAATGCTCTTCGCATTAATGGCTTGGGGGCGCCACGAGCCTTCTATACACCCTTGTTACGTAGTGTGGGCTTTCCCAACACATCGTATGGTGAGGATTATGCGCTGGGGCTTCTGTTTTCGCGTCGCTATTGCATTGGGCGTGTCTTCACTGAACTCTATCTGTGTCGCCGTTGGGGAGGAAACTCCGATGCAGCCCTCTCCGTGGAGCGTGTCAATGCCAATAACCTGTATAAAGACCGACTGCGTACGATGGAGTTGAAAGCCCGTCAGCGAATGAATCAGGGGGCTGGCGACGTGCTCAGTGAGTCTCCGCTGACAAGGTTCTTCCAGCGGCAGCTGCAGACATGGGATGAGGTCCGTGATCGCTATCATGATTTGGAGACTGTCGAAACCCGTGATCTGGAGGCTGATGACCTGACGCTTATGGTTCAGTGGAATCCAGCTCGCATCCGTTCTACAGGTGCTAAAACCGATGCCCGTTCCATCAGCGAACGTCCCTGCTTTCTTTGTCGGGAAAATCGTCCCGAACAGCAGATGCACCGTGTGGTGGAAGGTAAACACGAATTGCTGGTCAATCCGTTCCCCATACTGCCAGTCCACTTCACCCTGCCAACGTTGAAACACCTACCGCAGCGCATCCTGCCGATGTATGCTGATATGCTTAGGCTAGCACAGCGCAATGTCGACCTTACCTTATTATATAATGGTCCGCATTGTGGTGCCTCGGCACCTGACCATGCTCACTTGCAAGCTGTCAGCAGCGGGCTGCTACCACTTCAGCAGACGTGGCAGCGACTGAGCCGTAGTCTGGTTGAGGTGGTGAAAGAGGGAGACGATGACGGCATCTGGCTTATTATCGACTATCCGGCAGTGGCCTTTGTCGTGCGTAGTCATCGGGTAGAGACGGGTGAACAGCTTTTCAGACGTCTTTACGATTGTCTACCACTGGCTGCCGATCATATCGAACCCATGATGAACGTGATTACTTGGTGTAGTGGCGATGTGCTGTTAAGCGTCGTGTTGCCACGATGTAAGCATCGTCCTGACTGCTATACTGCCGATGGCGATGACCAGTATGTCATCAGCCCTGGAGCTGTCGATATGGGTGGACTGATTATCACTCCCCGTGAACAAGACTTCCGTCGTTTGACCGCTGAGCAGGTCATGGATATTTATCGTGAGATTTCACTCTCTGACGAGCAGGTGCAGAGGGTCATGACCCAATTGAAGACTCTGTCGCCCCTTGTACCGCAGAAGCAGCCAGTGGTCAAGGTAGGCATCGTCAGTGGACAGAAGATTCATTTTGCCCTCAATGGTGCCCATGCTGCCAAGGGTGAGACAATCGAGGGTGACCAGGTGGTGGAGTTTTCCGAGGGTGGCATCCTGTGGAGGGGTAGTCAGTATCGTGAGCTGACCTTCACACCCCAGGGTGATGACGCTTCGTTCTCACTTTTCGATGTCACTATTGGTGTCAATTTCCATTGGGAACGCAAGGAAACACAGGTGTTCCTGGGTACCTTGCGGTTGGTGGTCGAGTCAGACAAGATAACTGCCATTAACGAGTTGCCTGTTGAACAGTATCTGGCTTCAGTCATTTCCAGTGAGATGAAGGCTACGGCTGGTCTTGAACTGCTGAAAGCTCATGCCGTTATCAGCCGCTCGTGGCTTCTGGCACAAATTAGGCGAAGGGAAGACAATAAGGAGAAACGTGACGGTTTCTTCTCGTTCCAGAAGAAGGACGACGAACTCATCCGTTGGTATGACCGCGAAGACCATACTATTTTCGATGTTTGTGCCGACGACCACTGCCAGCGCTATCAGGGTATTACCAAGCAAACCAGCAAGAATGTCGAGCTGGCTCTGAAAGCAACGCGTGGACAGATTCTGTGCTTCCCTCTCCCGGAAGGAAGTGCTGACAGCTATGAGATATGTGATACCCGCTTCTCCAAATGCTGTGGTGGACATACCGAAGAGTTCCAGTATTGTTGGGAAGACACCCCCAAACCTTATTTGGTCAGTGTCGAGGATCCCTTCTGCAACACCAGTGACAAGGCCGTACTCTCGCAAGTGCTGAATGACTACGACCAGGAAACCAACGACTTCTACCGCTGGACGGTGGAATACATGGCGGATGAGCTTTCCGAGCTCGTCAACGATAATCTGAAGGACGATTTCGGTCTGATTACCGATCTCATCCCCTTGGAGCGCGGTAAGAGCGGACGCATCTGGAAACTGAAGATTGTAGGTACCAAGAAGACTTTTACCATTGGCAAGGAACTCGAGATACGCCGTACACTTAGCCGTACACACCTTTATAGTTCAGCGTTCGACGTGGAAAAGATATTCGCTGCTGACGGAAAAACCGTCGCAGGCTTCCGCCTCTATGGCAAAGGCTGGGGACATGGCGTCGGCCTCTGTCAGATAGGTGCTGCTGTCATGGGACAGCAGGGGTATACCTACGAACAAATCTTATTACACTATTATAGAAATGCCCAAATTAAGAAAATCTATTGATGAACATGAATAAAAAGTCTCCCTGGTCGTGGATACCAACCCTTTACATTGCCGAAGGTCTTCCTAACGTAGTGGTGATGACCGTAGCGGTTGTCATGTATATGCAATTAGGGATGACCGATACCGACATTGCACTCTATACTGGCTGGTTAGGATTGCCGTGGGTTATCAAACCCCTGTGGAGTCCCTTTGTAGACCTCTACCGTACGAAACGCTGGTGGGTGTTGGCTATGCAACTGTTGTTAGGATCGTCACTGGCAGGCGTGGCTTTCACGTTGAACACACCGTTCTGGTTTCAAGGCACTATGGCTTGCTTCTTCCTGATGGCCTTTTCGAGTGCCACCCATGACATTGCTGCCGATGGCTATTATATGCTGGCACTGGACGACCACCAGCAGGTATGGTTTGTGGGCATTCGAAACACGTTTTACCGGTTGGCCGTCATCTTCGGCAACGGTGTGCTGATTCCTGTGGCAGGTGTGTTGCAGGTTATGTTTCCCCATCGTATAGCCTATTCTTGGTGTCTGGTATTCTATGGTCTGGCAGCTCTCTTTATCGCTATTTGGCTGTATCATACCTATGCCATGTTCCGCACTGAGGCCGACAAGCCTCATGAAACTCATGCCCGCGAGGTACTCTCCGGTGTGGTGACTGCTTTTAAGACCTTCTTTCGGAAGTGTCCTCCACGCGACATGATTTACGCTCTGCTGTTCCTGCTGTTCTATCGTTTTCCTGAAGCCTTGCTTACCAAGATGAGCGTGACGTTCCTCATGCGTCCTCACTCGGCAGGTGGCTTGGGATTGTCACCTCAGGAGTATGGTCTGGCCAGTGGTACAGTAGGGGTCATCGGCTTGACACTGGGAGGCATCCTCGGCGGCATGCTGGCAGGTCGCGACGGCTTTAAGCGGTGGCTATGGCCCATGGTATGTGCTATTACGCTACCCGACATCGTTTATGTATATATGAGTTATGCTATGCCCGACAATCTCTTTATTATCAGCAGCTGTTTATTCGTCGAACAGTTGGGCTACGGCATCGGTTTCACCGCCCTGACACTTTATATGCTCTACTTCAGCAAGGGAGAATTCCAGACGTCTCATTATGCCTTCTGTACGGCCATATCTTATTTGGGCCTGATGCTTCCTGGAATGCTCTCCGGCTGGATGAAGGATGCCTTGGGCTATCGCTCGTTCTTCCTCATCGTTATGGCCCTGTGTGCTATCACTTTTGCCGTCACTGCTTTTATCAAGGTCGATCCTGACTTTGGTAAGAAGACAGAATAGGGGAATCCCTATCCTAAAATAGGATATTTATCTTGCAGGAATCCTACTTTTTGTATAATTTTGCAACGTTAAACCATTACAAAGTAAATAATTAAGGAGATTACAATTATGAAGAAGATTTTTAACTACATTACAGTGGCTATCATAGCCCTTACTACCGCAACCGTCTTTACCAGCTGCGATGAAGACGAGATGGAGGCCTGGACACTTGACGGCACATGGACAGGTTATGTAGAGACCTACTATCGTGACCGTTGGGGGTGGGAAGGCAGTCAGTATCGTACAGCCATGTATTTTGACAAGCGCAATACCTATGGCGGCACTGGTTATGAAGTGGACTACAATGTCAATAGTCGTTATGATGACTACTATTACAGCGACTTTGACTGGGAGGTGAAAAACGGAGAGATTATCATTTATTATGCCGATGCCAACTGGGCACCTACCTACATCTACGACTACAAGCTCACCAGTAGCTATTTCGACGGATATATGGATGACGGCACCCACCGTGACATCCGCTTCCGTTTCAACAGTGACAACAGCTTCCGCTGGAGTGACTATCGTCGAGGCTATCGTGCCATTACCCGTGGCGCCTCTGAAGACGGCAAGCAGTGGTATGCCAGCGGTGCTTTTGCCAAGAGACTGGAAGAATTGCGAAGTGTTGAACGTTAAAGCGTTGAACGCGTTCTATGTTTAGATCCCCAATCCCCCCTCGAATGACCCTTCCACGGCCTTCGACTGTTGAATGCGCGAGTAGGGGGGGACACTATGGGTAATCCAGATGTTGCCACCGATGACGGAGTGGTGGCCGATAGTGATTCGTCCTAAGATGGACGCATTCGAATACACCGTCACATGGTCTTCAATTATAGGATGGCGGGGCACATTCAGTATGTTGCCCTGTTCGTCGTATTTAAAGCTCTTGGCACCCAGCGTCACACCCTGATATAGCGTCACATGGTTGCCTATGATGCTTGTTTCACCAATCACTACACCAGTGCCATGGTCTATGGCAAAATATTCGCCGATCTGCGCACCAGGATGAATGTCAATACCCGTCTTCGAGTGTGCCAGCTCAGTAATGATACGTGGAATAACCGGCACCTGTAGTTCGTGCAGCCTATGGGCTACACGATAGTGTGTCATGGTATTCATAACTGGATAGCAGAATATCACCTCGCCGTAGTTTGGTGCTGCTGGGTCGTTGTCAAACATGGCCTGCACGTCCGTATACAGCAGGCGCTTGATGTCAGGCAGCGTGTCAATGAAGGCCAGTGCCAGCCGTTCGGCCTCTTCATATACTTGTTGCTTGGTTTTTACGGCTTCACAGTCTTCGCAGAATTGCAGTCCGTGCGCTATTTGTTTTATCAGTAGCCGTAGCAACTCCTCCATGTGAACACCGATGTAGAACGAGCGGATGGCCTCATCGGGCTGCCGTTTGTTGAAGTAGTCGGGAAAGATGATGCTCTTCACCAGTGTAACTATCTGCTTGACCTGTTCCACCGAAGGCAGAGGAGCCTCTATGGTAGGCATCATGCCTACCTCTTGTTCTGTCAGTTTCGAGAGCAGCCTTACGTTTCTTAGTAATGTCTCATTGTTATTCATGCTGGTGATTATTTACTTTTAAACTGATAATCATTTTATCCTATTATTCGTGTCGGATGGCTTCTATCGGATCCATGTTGGCAGCCTTCTGGGCAGGAATGTAGCCGAAGAGCACGCCGATGCATACGCAGACCAGGAATGACACGTAGATACTCCATGCGGGGACGCTGCTGGGCATGCCGAAGGATGATACGAAGGTGCTGGCGCCGACGCCGACGATGACTCCGATGAGTCCGCCGGTGACTGATATCAGTACAGATTCTATCAGGAACTGGAGTGAGATGACAGGACCTGTGGCTCCTACAGCCATGCGCAAGCCGATCTCCTTGGTGCGCTCAGTAACACTCACCAGCATGATGTTCATGATGCCGATGCCGGCTACGAGCAGTGAGAAAGCGGCAGCCACGACGAGGATGATGGTTACAGTGTCCATCGTCGACGACATGGTTTCCATCATCTCTGCCTGCGAACGGATGGTGAAGTCATCGTCGGCATCCTCCTTCAGCTTGTGGTTGTCACGGAGGATCTGTGTCAGTTCCTCGATGGCAGCATCAGAAAGCTCTTCTGTAATGGCTGAACACACAATGCTCGAGAAGTAGGTCTGGGCGGCAATACGTTTCATCACCGTGGTGTAGGGGGCGATGATGACATTGTCTTGGTCCATACCCCACGAGTTGTAACCCTTCGCCTTCAGGACCCCGATGATGCGCATAGGAATGGCCTTGAAGCGAATAGTCTTGCCGATGGGATCTGTATGTTCGCCAAAGAGTTCTTTGACAACGGTGGCACCGACGACACATACCTTGGCAGCTTTCTTGATATCCTCTTCCGTGAAACATTCACCTTCCTCTACGTCCCACTGTTTAATGTCCAGATAGTCGGTAGATTCACCGTACATCGAGGAATTGGTATTGTTGTTACCGTAGATGGCCTGTCCGCTGGCGGTGACTTCGGGTGACACTTTCGTCACGAACTTCTTCTCACGTAAGATGCGTTCGTAGTCGGCCATCTTCAGTGTCTGCATGCTCGAGGGATCCTGGCGCACACCACCTCGCATGTCGGCACCTGGACGGATAGTCAGCAGGTTGGTTCCCATGGTTGACAGCTCGGCTCGGATGCTCTCCTTCGAGCCCTGTCCGATGCTCATCATGATGATGACGGCAGCCACGCCGATGATG
>Ga0265298_10004170_pt1 | contig 18587 bp, 18 predicted proteins | sample AusTroGonzalo_MG_3_FD_193486 | JGI IMG/M metagenome (GOLD analysis project Ga0265298, IMG submission 193486) | Bovine rumen microbial communities from tropical cattle in Woodstock, Queensland, Australia - Gonzalo_01 | ecosystem: Host-associated > Mammals > Digestive system > Stomach > Rumen ... | reverse complement strand
TACCGGTTTACGGCCTGTAGAATAAGGCGCCAGGCCAGGAACGGAGAGCCGGGGAAGGAGCGAAGGGAGCGGATCCGGGGGAAGCAGGACGGGGCAGCGAGCCGAAACCGGAGGACCGGGGTAGGCGGAAAGATCAGGTGGTGCAGAATGATCCGAATTATGATATAGTACTCGGGAACAGAGAATCATGCTTCCGGCCTGCCCGTTTTACAGGGCAGGAAAGCCGGGAATACGAAAAACCCGAGGTGAGCATATGAGACAGTACGTAATGGGAAACGGCGCCATCGCGCTTGGGGCGCTTTCCGCCGGCGTTCGGCTGGTGGCGGGATATCCGGGGACCCCGTCTTCCGAGATTATCGAGACGATCTCGAAGGTTCCGCACGAGGGCGTATGGCTGGAATGGTCGGTGAACGAGAAGGCGGCCCTGGAGGTGGCGGCGGCCGCGGCGTACAGCGGCGCCCGGGCAATGGTGACCATGAAGCAGATGGGGCTGAACGTCGCCTCCGATCCCCTGATGTCGGTGGCCTATATCGGCGTGAAGGGCGGAATGGTCATCGTCAGCGCGGACGATCCCGGACCCATTTCCTCCCAGACGGAGCAGGATACCCGCCGGTTCGCGGACTTCTGCCGCATCCCGGTGTTCGATCCAGCCTCCCCGGAGGAGGGATACGAGATGATCCGGGAAGCATTTGAGTACTCCGAAAAGTACGGCACGCCGGTGCTGTTCCGGCCGACGACGCGGGTCTGCCACGCGTACGCGGCCATCGAGACGCCGGAGACTTTTACGCCGAAGGCGTACGACGGCTTCGAGCGGGATCCCGCGAGGTGGGTGATTTTTCCCCGGCTGAGCTATCTCAACCACGGGAAGATCGAGAAGCGCAACGAGGAGATCGCCAGGGACTTTTCTTCCTTCCGGTTCAACACCGTCGAAGGGAAGGCCGCCGGAAAGGCCGTCGTCACATCCGGGGTCAGCTATGCTTATGTCAGGGAATGCCTGAAGGGGCAGGAGGACGTCCGGCTGATCCGGATTGCCACCGCGTTCCCGTTCCCGGAAGAATTCATGCTGAAAGCGCTGGAGGGCGTGCGGGAGGTTCTGTGCGTAGAGGAACTGAGCCCGTACATCGAAGAGCAGGTGCTTAAAACCGCGGGAAAGCATCGGCTGGACCTGCGGGTCAGCGGCAAGCTGGACGGCAGCGTGCCGCAAAACGGCGAGAACAGCGTGGAAGGCTGCGCCGGGATCCTGGAGCGGTTCCTGGGCAGGGAGAGTGAACGGGAGCAGACGGATCTGAACGACGCGCCGGCGCTGCCGGTCCGCCCGCCGGTGCTGTGCGCGGGCTGCCCCCACAGGGCTTCGTTCTACGCGGTGAAGCAGGCGATGAAGGGCAGGAAGGCCGTGTTCTGCGGGGATATCGGGTGTTATACGCTGGGGAACGCCATGCCGCTGGACATGGTGGACACCTGCCTGTGCATGGGCGCAGGAATCACGATGGCCCAGGGACTGAGCCACATGAATCCGGACACGGTATGCTTCGCCTTCACGGGTGATTCCACGTTCTTTGCCAGCGGGATCACCGGCGTGGTGAACGCGGTATACAACGAGGCGGACATCGTGCTGTGCGTGCTGGACAATTCAACGACCGCCATGACCGGGCACCAGCCGCATCCGGGCACGGGCCGGAACATGACGGGGCACAGCGTGGAGAAAATCAGCATCGAAAAGGTGCTGGAGGTGATCGGCGTGAAGAAGATCCTGACGGTGGACCCGCTGAACCAGGCGGAAAGCGTGGGCGCGGTACGGGAATGCGCCGAAGGGAAAGGCGTCCGGGCGATCGTTTTCCGTTCACCCTGCATCGCGCTGGCGAAACCGGAGGGCAAATGCGCCGTGGACGCCGGGAAGTGTGTCAACTGCCGGAAGTGCATCCGGGAGATCGGATGTCCGGCGCTGACGATCTCCGCCGGCAGGGTGAGCATCGACCGGAACCTGTGCACGGGCTGCGGGCTGTGCGGGTCTGTCTGTCCCACGGGGGCTGTGGTCAGCGGCCAGTGAAGAGATAAAGGAAGGATAAGGCAAATGAACAAGGATATTCTGATTTGCGGCGTCGGGGGGCAGGGAACGGTGCTGGCCTCCCGGATCATCGCCGCGGCGGCCATGGACGAGGGATACCCCGTCCATTCCGCCGAAACCATCGGCATGGCACAGCGCGGCGGCAGCGTAACCAGCCACGTCCGGATCGGCGGGGAGGCGTACTCGCCCCTGATTCCCCCCGGCGGGGCGGATATGCTCCTGGCCTTCGAGCCGGGGGAGGCGGTACGGAACCTGGGCCGGCTCCGCAGGGACGGAACGGCGGTGGTGAACACGACGGCGGTGAAGCCGGTGACGGAGAACCTGAGGCAGACCGGGTACGACGGCAGCGAGATGACCGCCTGGCTGAAAGGGAAACGCACGTGCCTGTTTGTGAACGGGGAAGAAGCGTGCGCGCCTTTCGGGAGCGCGAAGTTCTTCAACATCATCATGCTCGGGGTGGCGGCCGGCTCCGGCCATCTGGGCCTGAAGAAGGAAACCCTGCTGAAGCAGATTGAAAAGTGCGTACCGGCGCGGTTCCTGGACGTGAATATCCGGGCGTTCAGGGCCGGTATCGAAATCGCCGGACAGGAGGGCGCGGCCCTGAAAGGAGAGAAAACCATATGAAGATCAACGACAAGCAGCTGGCCCTGGCGGACCGGCAGATCAAGCGGATTCTGGCCAGCGGGAACTACTACAGCGAGGTATACAAAAAGGCCGGGATCACCGGCGTGAACAGCGAGGAGGATTTCCGGAAGATTCCGTTCACCGACAAGGCGGACCTGCGCAACGCATATCCCCTGGGCATCCAGGCGGTGCCGGACGAAGAGGTGGTCCGGATCCACTCGTCCTCCGGAACCACGGGGAAGCCGGTTATCATCCCGTATACGGCGAAGGATGTGGAAGACTGGGCCACGATGTTCGCCCGGTGCTACGAAATCGCGGGCATCACGAAGAAGGACCGCATCCAGATTACACCCGGGTACGGCCTGTGGACCGCCGGGATCGGTTTCCAGGCGGGGTGTGAAAAGCTCGGCGCGATGGCGATTCCCATGGGCCCCGGGAACACGGAGAAGCAGCTGCAGATGATGATCGACCTGGAGAGTACGGTCATCTGTGCCACTTCCTCGTACGCGCTGCTGCTGGCAGAGGAGATCAACAAGCGGGGACTGAAGGACAAAATCAAACTGAAGAAGGGCGTCATCGGCTCCGAACGGTGGAGCGAGGCCAAACGGAAATACATCGGCGAGGCGCTGGGCATCGAGCTGTACGACATCTACGGCCTGACGGAAATCTACGGTCCGGGGATCGGCATCAACTGCCCGGGCGAGTACGGCATGCATATCTTCGACGACTACCTGTACACGGAAATCATCGACCCGCAGACCGGCGAAGTGCTCCCGGACGGGGAGGAGGGCGAAATAGTCATCACGACCCTGGTGAAGGAAGGCGCGCCGCTGATCCGCTTCCGGACACACGACCTGAGCAGGATCCTGCCCGGGGAGTGCCGGTGCGGCCGGACATACCCGAGGCTGGACATCATCAAGGGCAGAAGCGACGACATGTTCAAGGTGCACGGCGTCAACATGTTCCCGAGCCAGGTGGAGGAAGTGCTCGGAATGGTGGACGGCGTGAGCAGCGAATACAAAATCGACATCGCCCACGACGACGCCAGGAACCGGGACATCATCATGATTACGGCGGAGGCGGAAGGCCGGGTAGACTTCGCGGCGACGGGGGAGAAGATCGCCCAGCTGTTCAAGTCCAGACTGAACGTAACGCCAAAGGTGGCCGTGATCGCCCTGAACACGCTGCCCAGGTCCGAAAAGAAGACGCGCCGCGTGTACGATCACCGGGAGGAATAAGGCGAGGAGAGAGGAGGATATCATCATGACGATAGAATCCGGTCCGAAGACGAAATCGGGGAAATTGCTTCTTCCTTTGAGAAGATGACAGCGGATATCAGCACCTATGTCAACAATATCGAAAAGCTGACCCAGGAGCGGGTGGAAACAGACGTCCAGCTGGATATTGCCCGCAGGATCCAGAACGGCCTGGTGCCGGAAAAAACCTGTCTGAAGGGCAGAGGATACAGTATCAGCGCGATGACCCGGCCCGCGAAAGGCGTCGGCGGGGATTTTTACGACTGTTTCCGGCGGGAAGGAGACAGCATGTGCATCGTGATGGGCGATGTGTCCGGGAAAGGAATCACGGGCGCACTCTTCATGGCAGTGATCAAAACCATGATCCGGGAAAAGCTGATGGCAGGCCTCAGCCCGGCAGAAACACTGAACCAGGCCAACGTGGAACTGATGGCCCAGAACCCGGAAGGCCTTTTTGCCACGGTTTTTGCCGCGGTCCTTGATCCGGGAACCGGCGAACTCCGCTATGCCAACGCCGGGCATACATACCCGGTACTGACGGGAGAGGTTCCCGGGATCCTGAAGCCGGCGAATGGAATTGCGCTGGGAATGTATGACGACGCGGAGATTGTGGACGAAACCATGACGCCGGCGCCGGGACAGGGGTTCTTCCTCTATACGGACGGCGTCACGGAGGCCCTTAACCCGCAGCATAAGCAATTTGGCATGGAGCGGCTGGTAACCGCGCTGGCGGATGATCCTCAGAGGCAGGAAACAGCCGAGGAAATCCTGCTCAGGGTCAGCAGTGCCGTGGGGACTTACTGCGCGGGCGTGGAGCCGTTTGACGATATGGCGATCCTGGTTCTGCTGATGACAGAGGGATCCGGAAAGGAGAGCTTTCGGACGGTTCCGGTCTCGCTGAGCTCCTTTGAAGCCATCAGGGAAGCGGTCTTCGCGGAGGCGGGCGACACGCCGGAAACCCGGAAAGCGCTGCTGGCCTGCGACGAGGCGCTGTCGAACATCGTCCGGTATTCCGGCACTACGGAGCTGTCCTTTCAGTGCATCCGGCAGGAAAATTCGCTTTGCGTTACCTTCCAGGATAACGGGATTGCCTTTGACCCGACCGCCGTCCAGCCGGAAGATAAAGAATTCGAACTGCTTGACAGCGGCGGTATGGGCCTGAACCTGATCCGCCAGACGGTTTCGTCCGCCCGGTACGAGCGGCAGAACGGGATGAACCGGTTCAGCCTGGTTTTTCCCTGCCCTGCCGGAGACATGAACACATGAAGCGGCACTGATCGAAGCGTGGCAGAAGAGCGGAAACCGGTCATTGCCGTGACCGCGGAAGAAACCGGTCTGTACGCAAAAGGCACGACATGACGGAAGAAAGGGAGAGAAAAACGATGAATGAACAGGTGTTATTTGAAAGTCTGTATCCCGGTTTTTTTCAGGGCGCCGGAATTGCGGAACTGCCTGAAGAAGCGGTTTTTACCGAGCTGGTGATGGATCTGCGGAAAGAAAGGCCGCGGGATCTCCCTTTTGACGCTCCGAAAGGTCTTTTCTTCGACAGGTATCACGGCAAAACCGACACGCTTCGGGAGGCAGTCGGACAGGTGGCTGAAGACTGGGTACAGTACTTTGAGGAAAACACGCCGGTGCTTTGCGCTTTTGACAGAGACCGGATCGCATCGTTCTGCATCCTGAGCGACTGGGACTCGCACCAGGGCCTGCGCATCGGCGGCCCGGGCTGCGTCGGAACCATTCCGGAATACCGCGGAAAAGGAATCGGCCTCGAACTGGTCAGGCAGGCCACGAACCTGCTTCGGGAGCAGGGGTTCGACCTCTCGTGGATTCACTATACACAGCTGGAACACTGGTATCAGAAGCTCGGGTATCAGACCGTTCTGAAATGGAACTGCAAGGGAATCATGCGAGACGCGAAATGAGGCGGGCTTTTTCCGGAACACCACATACGCGGATACCTGTAAAACGGCGGCGGAGACAAATGTACAAAAAAACGACGGGGAAGGCGCGAAGATGAGCGAATATGAACAATATGACGGCAAAATCGTCCGGATCACCGATCGATCCGGCCGTGTTTTCACCGGCAAGGCGGATACGATGAGCGCTGAGTACTGTTTTCATGAGTTCGGACGGGAAGAGGCGGGGATCAGGGTCTGCCGAATTCTGATTTACGAATCGGACATCCGGGAAATCAGGGATCTTCCGGAAATTGAGATCCTCCGCGCAACCGAAACCTGGCAGCAGGCCGGCGCGTACTACGTCCGGATTCAGGCGATGGCCAAGAAGCACCATATTTCCCTGCGGCAGGAATTTGACGGACACGACGGACCGGAAACGAAATATATCGTCGTGACGGACAACGATTTCCCGATTGCTACGGCCCGGATGTATCCGACGGAAAAGGATACGATGATGATCGGGCGGGTCGTGGTGCTTCCGGAATACCGGCATCAGGGCATCGGAACGATGGTGGTCGACGCCTGCGAGGAATGGGCGGAGGAAATGAATTATTCAAAGACCGTCGTCGAAAGCAGGGAGAACAAGGTTGAATTCTACCTGAAGATGGGCTATGAAGCGGCGGGGGAGACCGTGGAAGGAGACACCTTCCGCTGTGTCCGGATGGAGAAGGAACTATAAGGGGAAAAAGAGACTTGACAATCATAAATTAATTTGATAATATATTATTGCATCAAATAGAAAGGAGATGTCAGGAGATGAAAACAGTATATGATTTTACGGTTAAAAACAGACAGGGGGAGGAAGTCCGCCTGTCGGAATATGAAGGGAAGGTCCTGCTGATCGTCAATACGGCGACAGGCTGCGGGTTTACCCCGCATTATGAACCCCTTGAGGCGATGTACAAGGAGCTGAAGGATCAGGGGTTTGAGATTCTGGACTTTCCGTGCAACCAGTTTGCCAATCAGGCCCCGGGAAGCGACGACGAGATCCATGAGTTCTGCACGCTGAAATTCGGAACGGAGTTTCCCCAGTTCGCGAAGATTGACGTGAACGGGGAAACCGCTGATCCGCTGTATGCCTATCTTGCGGGTGAGAAACCCTTCGAGGGCTTCGGTAAGGGCCTGAAAAACGCGGCGCTGAACAAATTTGCCGATATGAACAACAAGAAGTTCGGGGAAAAGGCTTATATCAAATGGAACTTCACCAAGTTCCTGATCGACCGGAAGGGAAAGGTCATCGCCCGGTTCGAACCGACAGTGGATATGAACGAAGTCAGGGAAGCGGTGGTTTCCGCCCTTTGATGGTTCCCTGCCCGTGATAATATCACAGGCCGAAAAGACGGACGGTTGCAGGCGAAGACAGGAAACGGGATTCAGAAAGATAAATAAAACCTATTGACATAGTAGGCTATTGGTGTTAGTATCGTCCCGAAGGCGTGAACAGACGCAAGGAGGGCGAACGGCTTATGAAAGTTTCCACAAGGGTTGAATACGGGATGCTGGCATTGACCGATATCGCGCTGCACTCCGGAAACAACGTCAGCGTTTCAGCGCCGGAGATCGCAGAGCGGCAGGGGATTTCGCAGAAGTATCTGGAGCAGATCCTGACGCATCTGAAGCAGGCGGGCCTGATCCGCGCGCAGAAAGGGCTGAGGGGCGGATATACGCTGACCCGCCCGGCGGAAACTATCCGCCTGGCTGAGATCCTGAATGCGCTGGACACCGGCATTCTGGAGGGAACGGGGAACACCGGAGCGAATACCGGCAGCCTGAGGGAGGCGGTGAACACCTGCCTCTGGGAGAAGATGAACCGGGAGATCAACGAATTCGCCGAAAGCAAAACGCTCTCCGAATTCCTGACGGAATGCAGAGAGCAGATGGCGGGGGAATGGGACCTGTATGTGATCTGATACTCCCGATAAAGGTTCGGATTCAGCCTCTTTCATCCGCTGACGCGTTTCTCTTTTTACTCAACCGTCATCGCAAATTCAGTTTCATCTTCATCTTCAACCCCGGTTGCAGAAAAACCTTTGCTTTCATACAGCTCTCTTGCTATGAGATTGTTTTTACCGCAGGTCAGGGCGATTCTGCCCGAATCACCGAACGGTTTTGTTCTGATGTAATCAATCACCCGATCCAGAGCTTCGCTGCCGAAACCGTGTCCCTGCATCGATTCGTCAATCATCATGTGCCAGATATCATACTCCGGGATATCGTAATCGTAGATCACCATGACATATCCGACCATTTTTCCATCCGCATAGATCCCGAACGGCTGACACTGATTTCTGTAAACATATGCCTGCGCCAGGCTCCGGACGGGATGAGACACAAAATGCTCCTGCCCGGGGGCAAGCCTGAGATTAAAGGCATCAATGAAATTATCTTCCGTTATGGCTCTGAGCTCGATCATCATTCCATCCTTCCGTTCGTTATCAGTTTCTGTACTTCTTCCAGTTTCGGCGGGTTCAGCGGCAGGGGAAAACGTGAAACAGCGATCGCGGAGCATGCGCTGGCAAACCGGACCAGCTCTTCATCCTTCATGCCGTGAAGCAAGCCATATACGCAGCCGGCCTTGAATGTATCGCCCGCGCCCAGCGTGCTCCTGACCGTAACGGAGAACGGCTTCATCCGGCGAATGGGTTCTCCTTTCCGGGCATACAGCATATCGCCGCTGCCCTGTGTCAGAACGGTTAACCCGTCTGTTTCCTGCTGCATCAGTTCCACGACGGCTTCCGGAGCCATACCGGCATAATGCTCCGCGGTACATTCCTTTGATACCACGTTCACAGCGGCCAAACGATGCAGTGCCGAATCATGAGGAGTGTCAATCGTCACGAAAGGCACATTGTGCAACCGGCAAAGCTCCGCCGCCCGGAGGGATTCCTTTCCGAAATAGGGATCAACTGCCGCAACCTTACAGCCGGCAATATCCTCTTCCTTCGGAATGCTCCACCATCTTTCGCCCGTGGAGAACAGCGTCTGGAATCTTCCCATGGGGGATCGTACGAGTCCGGCGATGACCACATAATCCATAACGCCTTTGTCCTCTGTAAAGCACAGGGAAGAAAGGTCCACTGTCTTGCCTGCGTAAAAGGCTTTCAGCATCGGCGCAACCTCAGTGCCGATCCAGGTGCCGTCCATCCGGACAGATACACCAAGCGAGGCCAGGACGGTTGCGGCCGTGCCGGTTTCTCCGCCGGGGAGAAAATACTGTTCCGCGATCTCAGAATACTCGTCCGGCTGCAGGAAACCGCCTTTCAGCAGGAAAGAATGGGTTCCCAGTACCTGACCGAAGAGGTAAACATCATCATGCTGCTTCATAAAAACAAAAACCTCCAATCTCTATCCTGATAAAATCCGGCGATTTCCCTTTCCAATACGTGACCGCCGAGTCACTGCCCAGTATAGTGACCCGGAGGTCACGTGCCAACAGGCGGAGCCGTACCTGTCACTGTTACGGATGTTTTGACAAACTATGACCGGAAAGCAGACAAACCTACCGGTTCAGTATCCATTGCGCAAAATCGGCTTTTCCGTGCTGCAGGATATATTGGATGACATCCTGCTTTTGCATGATATGTGCAATAAAGGGTTTGTCCAGGGAATCCAGCAGTTCTGCCGCTGAACGCTGAGATTTGCTGCGGATCTCTTTGAGTATCCGGGTGTCCTTTGCTTTCCTGGCTGCTTCGCTTTTCGGATAGCCTTGCCCGAAGGGCTCGGAAAAGACTTTTGCGATGGTGTTCTCAAAATTTTCAAATCCAGCCCAGGTGTATTCTTCGCCCAGCGGAAGGGACATCGCATTTCCGTGATTGATCTGGACAAAAAGATAAGCATCCATCGGGGACGGCGCATAGCCGCATAAAACACCCGGGAAACTGTTACAAGCCAGCATCATTCCCTGGCCGGACGAGCAGCCGGTCACAATGAAATCAACCGCCCCGCTTGCAAGCAGTGCTCCCGCAAGGACGGAAATTTCCACATAACTGTATCGTTCCGGTTCGTTTTCCGTACATCCGAAGTTTAAAACCTCGTCATTGGCAGCATACTTTTTTACTGTATCGAACAACATCTGATTCTTTGCTGCCTGGGAACTTGCCTGAATAATACCAATCTTCATGAAGTTTTCTCTCCATATGTGGAAATAAAAAGCTGAGCGAAAGCTTCGATACGAGCCAGCGCGTCGTCCGTTTTTTCCGGTTCACGATCGCACAAATGGATCAGGACAGAGATCGGGGCCGTATAGGAGAAGGCAAGAAGTTCAGGATCATTCCGCCGAAGCAGCCCTTTATCCATCATCCCGGAGAATACATGGGTGAACATCTCCGTGAGTCCTGTGAGAAAATGCTTCGTGGCAAGTTTCTTTGCTCTTTCATCCCGGTATTGTTCAATGGTGAGCAGTTTCCTCGTCATCACGACCGTTTCGTCATGAACGGTGAAATTCACCATGCGCATTGTCATCGCAAGCAGTTCTTCCAGTGATTCGGGCACGGGGGGAAGATGTTCCGGGGAGCCGAATCGATCTTCGTAATAGGCAACCAGCCTGTCCAGCAGGGTATTCCAGATTTCTTCCTTGCTTTCAAAATGGCGATACATCGCTGACTTGACAAGCCCCAACGATACCATTATTTCCTTGATATTTGTTCTCTCATACCCGTTTTGTGAAAACAATTCCAATGCTTTTGCCAGGATTCTCTCTTTTGTATCTCTCGCCATTCAATCACCCCTTTGAAAACATGAATCGTTCAGTTTCGCATACACATAAGTATCCTTCCAGACAGGATTGCCGTTTTCATCTTTATGAAACCAGATGTTCTTCCTGAAATGTGCCTCCCGACAAAGACCGACCTTTTCCAGGAGCTTCCAGGAGGCTGTATTCCTCGGATCGCATTCAGCAAAGACTCTGTGCGAACCCTGCCGGAACGCGTTCTCAATGACAGCCGAAAGAGCTTCGCCTGCAAAGCCCATTCCCCGGTAGTCCCTGTTGATGATATAGCCGACTTCCTTTGCGTCATAATCCCTGTTTCCGCAATAGATATTGCCGATCACCTTTCCCGGATCGGGCAGTACGACGGCATAAAACTCCTCGGAACCCAGACGCTGCCTAAGATACTCCCTGCCATTTTCATATGTGATTCCCGGATAGCCTTCGAATTCATCAGCCTTCAGCTGTGACAGGAATTCATAAAGATCATCATAGTCGGATTCCGTAAACGGACGCAACAGAAGCCGTTCAGTCCTGATTTCTTCCATGACAAAAAACCTCCCCGGCCCGGTTTGCCTTATGTGTCAGCGTTCCGGTAATCTGCCAGGGCTCTGACTGTACAACCTTTATCTGCGTAGTAGGCGAGCATTTCAGGTATCTTTTTCAGATCGTAGCTGGTAACGCAGTCAGAAATGACATGCACGGTATATCCGGCCTTGATCATATTGAAGCAGGTGGACTTTACGCAGCCCGTGGCATCCGCGCCGGTGATGAAAAACTCGTTGATTCCTTTTTCCCGGATGTAGGCTGAAAACGCTTCGCTTGTCAGCGCGTTTGACTTCGATTTGTCAAAGATATTGTCTGATACGACTTTCAGCTCCGGAACAAGCTCCGCACCTTTTGTGCCCGGCTTGAAAGTGCGTGTTCCGGCGGACAGATTGTTGTGCCGGATATAAACGATATCCATTCCGTTTTCAACTGCCCAGTCAACAGCAGCGTTCAGCTTTTCAATGATATCTCTGTAATGCTTTGTGATATCGTTCTGAATATCGATTACGACAAGCGCTTTCCTGCTCATTATGCAGATCTCCCTTCTGAGGTTTTCCCTGACGATTGGCGGCTTATTTGCTTTCATAAAGGGGTGCCGGCGGTTTGTTTGTTTTTGGACCTTGTATCTTCAGCGTCCTGAGATATGCTTTTCGTTCGTCCGGGATCCGGTAACTTTCGCATGCTTTCCGGATTGTTTTGTTATGTGTCCATGGATCGAGCCGGCGAGCCTCAAGACAGGCTACCGCTGTATCCCACTGTTTGGCCAGCGCTTCAGCGAACAGCCAGGCAGTCATGATGTTTACATAATATTCATCTGAGCGAAGATCCGCCGGCAGGTCGAGGTATTCCGGCTTAAAATCCTCATCGAGATAGTTGGCCATCAATACCCTCATCCCGCATCGGCGGGTATAGGGCGCAGGAGAAGCAATCCACGTCTGTACCTTATGGATCAGTTCCGCGCGGTGCTTTTTGAAACAGGGGGGATTGACGGCATCATTAACAGCCCAGTTATCAATATAGGGCATAAACTGTTCCAGGGCTGATACGCAGGCCTCATAATCCCTGATCTGATTGATCAATGCCACATGAAGGCAGTTTTCCTCATGCCAGCTGTGCGGAAGCGTTGAGAGAAAGACCGGGATAACCGGATCGTCCCCGATCTGCTTTATCATTTTTTTGTATTCCGGAGAACGGATACCGATCATCTTTTCCCGGGGAACTGTCGGGATCAGTTTTGCCGAGAAATCAGCATATGCCGTATCCTGATGCTGAAACAGAATCAACTGCAGTTCGTTCAGTGTCATGATTGTTTTCTCCTTGAAAAACGTGAACTTCAGGTCACACATATTATAGTGACCGGGAGTTCACGTGTCAAGAAAAATTACCCGAAGGCCAATGAACGGTCGTGCCGTCCACATGGCTTTTCCGGGAGTATTCACCTTGCTGTTTATCCAAGCGCAACATCCAGTATCATCATGAGAACAAAACCCAGCGCAAATGCGATTGTGCCGATATTGGAGTGCTTTCCTTCCGACATTTCGGGGATTAATTCCTCCACGACAACATACATCATGGCTCCTGCCGCAAAAGCCAGGAAATAGGGCATCACCGGTATAACAAGGCCGGCAGCAAGTAGGGTTACAACAGCTGCGACCGGTTCAACAGCACCGGAAAGCACACCCATCCAGAATGTTCTGTGCTTTGGCATCCCTTCCGCCAGCAACGGCATGGAAACGATTGCCCCTTCCGGGAAGTTCTGGATTGCAATGCCCAGCGCCAGTGTGAAGGCACCGGCCGCGGTAATTCCCGAAGAGCCTGTCAGCAAGCCGGCATACACAATACCGACTGCCATGCCTTCAGGGATGTTATGCAGCGTTACCGCAAGGATCAGCTTTGTCGTGCGTTTAAACCCACTCTGCGGACCTTCGTTCTGCTTATTCATATGCATGTGGGGAGTCATAACATCCAACAACAGCAGGAAGCCTATCCCTGCCAGAAAGCCGATTGACGCGGGCAGAAAAGAAAGCGTCCCCATTGCGGAACTGCTGTCCAGCGCGGGCTGCAGAAGACTCCAGAAGGAAGCGGCCACCATAACGCCTGCCGCGAAGCCGGTCAATGCCTTTTGGATTCCGCCGGAAATCTGTTTCTTCAGGAAGAAAACCATCGCCGCCCCCAGGCAGGTGCCCAGAAACGGAATCAGAATGCCTTCAATAATCCGGATATTCATCAGGTGTTCCTCGTTCAAAAAAATATTTGATCCTCCACCGGCAGGGCAGAACCGGACAGCGCTATCCGGGCTGCTCCGGTTTTCAGGCTGGTCATGGTTGGCGCACAGCATCGAATCAGCATTTCACTGGATATGACAGCCTCCTGTTTGCGCGACGTTGATTAGTCAAATCTAACCAAACACTTTTTTATTAACTGCACATTTATTCGGATCATGCCAAAATGCGCAGCTCATAAGTTAGCTTTAACTAACATCATTATCATAGCATGGCATCAGAACTTTGTCAAGGAAAAGGAATTAGTGACTCTGACAAAAACGACTCTTGAATTACATGCGTTAAAATGATAGAATAAAGCGATATAATCAAGGAGACGAATATGCCATGAAGCAATTTCAGACAGTCTATGAAGAAAGGTCTTTTCGGGCAGCAGTATCCGAGTGGAAGGAACATCGCACCTCCGGCCCTGCCTTTATTCATATATTCTCCGATGGCGCGGACGAATCTGATATTTCAGATGCCTGCGCAATCATCGATGAAATCATGCCAGATGCCGCTTATGTCGGCTCTTCAGCCTCCGGAAGCATATACGAAGGGAATGTTTCCACCGAGAAACTGGTGATTTCCTGCACCCTCTTTGAAAAGCAGGACAGTTTCGTTTCAACACAGCTGTTCTCCCTTGACAACGGAGATTCATCCTCATTCAGAGCTTCCCTTCGCGAATGCCTGAGCGGCCTACAGGGCCTTAAGGCAATTGAGGTTATTACAACGATCGATACGATTCCGATCCGGGATGTGTGCCAGATTATCCAGGAAGAAGTGCCGGAAAATATCCCGGTCTGGGGCGGCGGCGCATTCGGAGATAATTCATTCAAGGGCTTTTTGTTTAAGAAAGGCGTTCCTTTCTGCTATGCCGGTGTGCTCATGTCTTTTATCGGCGGAGCGGATTTTCATATTCAGTACTCCTATGTCAGCGGGTGGAAACCGCTGGGTTACTCGCTGAATGTAACGCGGGCGGAAGGTTATGTGCTTCACGAACTGGACGGACATCCGGCTTATCAGATCTATCAGCATTACCTGCGCATTCCCAATGACGACCATATCTTCTATAACGCTCTGGAGTTCCCGTTTGCCGTTCAGCATGAAGACCGGACGCTCCTGCGCCATGCCCTGTCCTGCGATCAGAACGGCGCCCTTACGATGAGCACAAGGATTCCCGAAGGCAGCGTCCTTCATCTTACTTACGGCGATCCGGAAACAATCATGCAGGACGTTATGGAGTGCGTCCGGATGATCAATGATTTCTCGCCGGAGGTCATCTCGGTTTTTGACTGCTTCGGGCGGAAAACATTCTGGGGCGGGACAGAGGGCTCCCGGGAAATCAGGCCGTTCCACCAGATCGCACCCACATACGGATTCTGTACCGCCGGGGAACTGATCCGCTGGAAAAACAGTATGGATCATCACAATCTGACCCTGGTGGTCGCCGGAATGCGCGAAGGCGAGGCCGAAACGCAGAAGGCTCCCGTAGCTCAAAAGGAAGCAGGCGTCAACGAATCCACCATGTCCATGATTAACCGGCTGGTCAACTTCATCAACACAGCCACAGCGGAAGTAATCGAAGCCAATACGGAAGTCATGGAGGCTAACGCCACTCTGTCCAGAATGGCCATCACCGATCGGCTGACCAAATTGTATAACCGCGGTGAAATTCAGCGGCGCATCGTAGAACGGATCGATGAAAACAAAGCAGCACCGTTCGGAGAGAAAGCGACCAGCATTATTATGATCGACCTTGATGACTTCAAGCATATCAATGATACTTACGGCCATCAGGAAGGCGACCAGGTGCTGATGCGGATTTCCGATCTGATTCATCAGGGAATCCAAAAACTGAATACAGATGCTTCGGACGGACGCTGGGGCGGAGAAGAATTTATGCTTATGCTGCCGGGTACATCACAGGCATCCGCGGCAGTGTTTGCGGAAGAGCTTCGTCAGGAAGTCGAAAAACTCCGGTTTGAAAAATGCGGAAAAGTATCAGCCAGCTTCGGCGTCGCACAGGCGCTGCCCGCAGAGGATCCCGATCCCCTGGTCGTTCGTGCGGATACCGCGCTGTATAAAGCCAAAGCATTGGGGAAAAACAGGGTTTGTGTTGCAGAGGAAAAGGGCGAATAACCATCTCAATCCCGCAGGACTCCATTTCATTGAAAATGAAATTGCGCAGTAAGCACGGTATATCAGTTATGCCAGCGTAATCAGCAGGTGTTCATTTGCCACATCGTTATATACTTCACAGGCTTTACCGCTGACATCGTATACATGGACGATGTCGGACAGTTCCTTTCCCTGCTCAAATTGTGTGATGATATCCCGACAGGCCCGGAACTTCTCCGGAGCGTAATGAATCGTCTTCTGATCGCTGAATACAGCCGTGTAGAGTATTTCGGCCTCGACCAGATCCTGGAAGATGTGGCTTCCGTAAGACAGTTCCGGATTGTATCCCGCTTTCCGTTCTTCCGTTTCACAGATGATCTCGAACGCGCTGATATCCGAAAAGGCAGTCGGCACGCCCAGTTCAGGGGAGGTCGTCCCGACCCGTCCGGGGACGATCAGCATCATATGCTTGTGCAAATCCCGATAATGCCAGTTGATGGCGCCGATCAGACGGGCCACTTTATTTTTTTCGTTATAAGGCATTTCGTAGTACCGGACAGGATCGACATAAACGATCAGATCCAGCACGGACGCTTTGGACATGCCCATGGAGGCTCCTTTGCTTTCCAGAAGAATCCTGTCTTCCGGAATGTTTTCCGGAATCATGGTTCCGGTCTTTCCTTTCTGGATCAGCAGCGGCCGGCACTGCAGCAGGTCAATGGAGTATTCGCCGTTTTCCGAGATGTTGATCGTAAATTCCGTGTCTACCGGATACTCATATTCATCCTGGATGCAGCGAAGCATTCTGCGCATCTGCTCCATCAGGGTCTGATTCGCGACCAATCCCCTGCAGGAAATAAACTTCACATCCCGCGGCCTGCCGGATTCCCTGAGATTGTATTCGGCGTCCCAGTCATGTTCCATCAGTATTTTGTCCAGATACGGCGGGATATCCGGCGCGATCTTTTCGAAGGGCAGCCTGACCAGCAAACGGTCCGCCATACTGATCACTTCCGCTTTGCCCTGGGAGAACTTATGCTTGTCAGCCGAAGAAGAATAGGAGGTCTTTTCCGGCATATCCAGATTTACGATCCTCGGATACGATCCTTCGGTCCGGTCTACAGCCGAGGTACCGAGCCCCATGACCAGACGAAGCATGCCCGCGGCCGGATCCGTGTCCTTCATGATCCGGTAGGGACTGTAGGAATACCCGACGCCTGCCGCGCAGGGCATATAATACGGGCCGTAGTAGGAACCTGATACACGCTGGATCAGCAAGGCCATCTGTTCATCACGCTTATCCAGTCCGCGCCGTTTCCGGTAATCCAGCGCGGAGAGGCTCATCGTGCTGGCGTAAACGGTCTTGATCGCTTTCTCGAATTCATACAGGCGGTCTTTCAGTTCACCCCTGTTCACACAGAAAACGGATTCATATTTCCCGGCAAAGGCATTCCCGAAACCGTCTTCCAGGATGCTGGAGGAGCGGACAATATACGGATCCTGCCCGTAATACTCAATAATGCGGACAAACTGATCCCTCATGCTGTCGGAAAAAGACCCGTTCAGCAGTTTACCCGCGAATTCTTCCGCCAGCGTAAAGTATTCCTTGTCTGTCCGCTGCCTGACCCGATAGTCCCACAGACCGTTATCCACAATATAAGTGTAGTAAACATCGGAACCGACATAAAAGGAATCATGCGGCTCAAGCACTTCACCGATATCCGGTTCCGTGTTGCGGATGATGGCCCGGGCCAGCAGCATTCCACAGGCTTTTCCGCCGATCATCCCCGTACCGATCATATGGTCCCGGACGGCGAAATAGTCTTCCGGCGTAAAATGCTTTTTCACCATTTCCCGCATTTTTTCATCCCGGGTCATCATGATATTGCACATTCTGCCGCAGTCTTCCGTGATGTCCGTGCTGCTTTCGTGGAGCAGTTTGGTTCGGTTGAAGAACCGGTCCCAGGAATCCGCGTACTGTTCTTCCGCGGAACGCTGGGCCTGCGCCAGCGTCTGGTAGAAGCGGCTGGACTTTACGCCGTCCAGGATCGGGCGGAAATGTCCGGTGTCCGGCTCGTAGGTATGGGGAAGGAACATCGTGTCGGAATTACGGTTCCATACTTTTTCGGGCCGAACGTAGATATTCCGGCTGTCTGCGTAAACGTCTATGAACAGCTGGGTTGTGTTCAGGATTTTATTGATTGCCTGAACCGAGTGCTTTCCCCGGATAATCGGAAAGAAGGCCACCGTGTCCAGAACAAACAGGAAGGGACAGGTGACCCTGAAGAAATTGCCCATCATCAGGTCTGTCGCCCAGGCAGCCTGAAGATCGGACAGGCAGTCGAAGACGTAGAAGGCGTCTTTTCCTTCCTGCTCAATGATATTATGGATATCCACGGTAAAAGTTTCAAAACGGTGTGACAGGGGAAGCCGAACGGTTTTGACTTCGGGCCGGTCAGCAATCAGCGGATCGTGGCTTGCGAAGCGGAAATAGATGATATTTCGCCGGTCGCGGACTGCCTGCTCCACATAGGGTTCCATAAACAGGCGAAACTGGGACAGATCCGATACGCGCCAGACGACGTTATCCCCAAGCCGGATATTGTCAAAGGCGGTATCCATTTCCGGGATACCTGACAGGACACGGTCAAAAGCGGCCATGGTATCATCTCCTTCTGCACCGAATATAAAAAACCAAGGGAGTCAATCTGACTCCCTTGCCTGCAGAAAATGTACCACCCGGGCTTTTCGATGTCAAGTATACCCGGCAATATTGGGACATATTCCGTCCGGGGAGACTGTGGCAAAATTTTGTCGACATTCTCAGGGCCGCAGTTTCAGAACTGCAGATTTGATCGATTATCACTTTATTGCGCGGGCTGGTTCTTCATGATATAATCCCCAAATGGCCCCTGATAAAAGGACACAGGAAACAGAGGAAGAATGCGGCCACCAGACCATCCGGCTGCGTTTATCCATGTGTTGTGACCGTTGGTGCTGAAGGAGCAGTTTCATGAGTTTGTTTGCGATCGGAGATCTGCATCT
>Ga0265298_10004169_pt1 | contig 18593 bp, 18 predicted proteins | sample AusTroGonzalo_MG_3_FD_193486 | JGI IMG/M metagenome (GOLD analysis project Ga0265298, IMG submission 193486) | Bovine rumen microbial communities from tropical cattle in Woodstock, Queensland, Australia - Gonzalo_01 | ecosystem: Host-associated > Mammals > Digestive system > Stomach > Rumen ... | reverse complement strand
AATTAAACCTACACAACGCTCAATATCATTCACCTGAAGAATCGGTGTCAACGCCCAGTTTCTGGGCAGCCATTTGCAGGTAGATTTTCTCGGCCATGGTCATCTTCTCGTCCTTCTTCACCAAGGCGGTCATGGCGTCGTATGCCTCCTGGGCAGCCTCGAGATTAGTGGCCAGCAGGTCAAAGTCGACGTCGTAGCTCTTGTCCGACTCAATATTGGCAATGAGGTCAAGTTTCTCCTGACCGCCAATCTTGGAACGGGCAATACGTTGCTCGATAGCTTGGTACTTCTCGGGCGACACCTCGTCGTTGATCTTCGCAATGTTGATCATAGCCTGGATGATCGCCATCTCCAGCAACTGCGGGTCATGCTCAGCCTTGTTGGCCTTGACAAAAGAGGTTTTGATGTTGGATAGCTCAATGCCGTCAATGGCACCGTGATCGAAAAGGTGGCGCTGAGCACGAAGCTGACGGCGCAGGCGGTTGGCTCCCTTACGGAAGGTGTAGAGGGTCAGACCACCACTGAACAATCCGCCTGCCAGCGGGATGAAACGCCCTACCCCCTTAGTAAGGCTTGACTTGGTATATTTCGAACCTATCAGCTTTGCCACCTGTGCAGCAATGGGGAAGACGGCAGTCTTCGTCAAGGCCACGCGGGGCAGACGGGTGACAGCATTCTCAGCCACAGCTTTCGACAGTTCGGCAATGCCCTTCTCCGCAACAGGCGCCCCCATCATGACTCCCATGAAGATGGTCAGCAGGTCGATGGACACGTCGCTAAGTTCTGGCTTCTTAGGATTGGCCGACTTTTCTGAAGAGTCCGAATTCTCCTGATTTTCCGGGGCATCCATCTCATCAAAGAAGTCGGGATAACCGTAGAGGTAAGCCAGCTTCTGCGACAGCACGAAGACATGATAAAAATACTGCACGAGGTCGGCAGGCATGGTAGCAGCCATAGCCAATCCCCCAGGCAGTCCGACAACTGCCGAGGTGGCAGTAGCCAAGGCCGTATGACTACGGATGCACTGTTTGGCCAATTTATCGATAACCTGCTCAGAGACAACGGTATATGGACGTACGCTTCCGAGCATCTGCAGGCGCGACTGATTACAATAAGGCCGCAATTCCTTGCGTAAGAAAGCCACGCGATCTACCCTCACTCCTGGCATCTTCAATACGGTTGCCAGAACTTTGTTCCAAACGATATTCTCCCTATCCATATTCTTTACCTTTCTATCTTCTTTACTTCTATATTCTTTGTTACTTTATCTCTTTTATTCTTTATTTCTTTGTTCCTTATTTCTTTATTCATTATTTTTTTAGCGAAGCGCTTTCATTCTTTAGCGAAGCGCTTAATCAAGCTATATGCGGTATAAAGCCCCAACTCACCAGCCTTCGAGAGGTCAGCAATACCCTCCTCAGTCTTGCCACTATCAATGAGGGCGAGCCCCCGATTATAGTAAGCCTCGGCCAAGCGGGCATCGAGGGCAATGGCCTGTGTGTAGTCGGCAATAGCGTCGTTGTAGTTTTTCCGTCGCACGTGAATGTTGCCTCTATTATAATATAGGTACGCGCAATGAGGCGATAGACGGATGGCCGCTGAGAGGTCGAGCAGCACGTTGGCTGTCTTCATATCAATATCCGTACCCTGCGATGCCTGAAAGTCGTTGAGTTTCGACTGACAGACCGCACGCTGCCAAAGGGCAAGCGTCGAGAGACTATCCATTTGTAGACAGGTCGACAGGTCGTCGATGGCTCCCTCGAAGTTCTGCAGGGCAGCACAGGCCACAGCCCTCAGCATCAATGCGCTATTGACGCTGCCAAGCTTGTTGACGTCGCCGATGGTGGTGCTTAGCGTGTCAATATAATCAAAGTACGTCTTCGTACGCTGCTCGTCGGGTGTCGACAGCTTACTGACGATATAGAGCGGACGCGACGAACTGCTATTAAAAGCCTCGACAGCCTCGTCGTAGGCTATGTAAGCATTCACGTCGCTTTTCACCTGCTCCAGTGCCAGTTCATACATCGGCAAATAGGTGGCTTCCACCTTGTGGTTCTGTACCCGTCCGCGATAGTCGTTCTTGTAGTCGTTCTCCATCTCCTGGTCGTCGGCTACCACCAGTTGATTGTATTTCTCCATGTCCTCGTCGCTGCGCTTACGCATGGGAGCGTTCTTCATACGGGGCTGCTTGCCGCCATAGCGTTTGTCCATCTGGGCCTTCAGAATCCGAAACTCGTCGAGCTCGGCCTGACGAGTCATGCCCAAACGTCGGTAGCAGCCTGCACGATAGTGTAGTCCTGTCCAAAAGTTCGGATACTCGTCGATGACCTTACTATAGTCCTCGATAGCCCCCTTTAAGTCACCTGTCTGGTCACGCAGCAATCCGCGGTTGAAGAGGGCCAGCATGTTATCGGGCTCCAGTTTCAGCACGAAGTCGAAGTCTTCGATACCACGGTTGTCATCACCCACCTGAGCACGCAACAATCCGCGGTTGTAATGGCCTAAGAAGTTGTTGGGCTCCAGGTCGAGTGCCGTGTCATAGTCGGCCATGGCTCCGCGAAGGTTGTTCTGGTTATAGCGAGCCAAGGCACGGTTGATGTAGTTGCCGCCATTCTTCGGCAACAGGTGGATGGCCTTGTCGAGATATCGTTCCGACTCCTCCCACTCGCTTCGCGACAGGCTGATGATGGAACGTGCCGCCCAGGTATGACCATCGTAGGGGTCAATCTCCAGACTCTTATCCAAAGCTTCGATGGCCTTGGTGGTGTCTTTCAACTGCATATACACCTCGGCCTGCATGGAATAACCGTCAGAGTTCTTCGGCCATCGCGCCACCATCGTGTCGAGCTGTCCCAAGGCGCGGTCGTAGTCCTTGCCACGGATATAGCAGAGCACTCGGTTGTGCCATAGTCCCTGATTCTCAGGGTCGTACTTCAAGGCCTTGGTATAGTCGGCAGCCGCTTCCTCGAACTTACTAAGACGGATGCGGCAGAGACCACGCAGCTCATACGAGTTGGTGACGTAGGGATTGCGCTGGATGGCCTGAGTACAATCACCCTCAGCTCCAGCGAAGTCGTCGAGGTAATACTTGGCCACGCCACGGAAGAACCAGGGTTCATAGAGATAGGGCTTGGCAGAGATGGCCTGATTGAAATACTGGATGCTCAGCACATAGTCCTCATAATAGAGCGCCGACCGCCCGATAGTAATCAGACGGTCAGTATTGAACTGGGCAAAAGCACCTTGCAGGCTAAAGAATAAAGAATAAAGGACAAAGAATAATGGATTAAGAATAAAGAAAATTTTCTTTATTCTGCCAATCCTGAAATATCTTTCTTTCCTCCCCAATTCTCTTTTCTCTATTCTTTTCTTTATCCTTTATTCTTTAGCGCGAAGCACGTTTCTATAGCGTAGCGCATTTCTTAGCGCGAAACGCGCACTGCCTTTGTCTTGTAACCACAGCGATAGCGCCCTAAGGTCAGCGCCTTCAGCTTGCTCTTGATGAGCTGCTTACGCAGGGGCGAGATATGATCAATGAACATGTGACCCTCCAAGTGGTCGAACTCATGCTGCATGACCCGCGCCAGATAACCCTCTATCCATTCATCGTGAGGCTGAAACTGCTCGTCGAGCCACTGTACATGGATACGTGTGGGACGTGTCACCTTCTCGTGAATGGCTGGCAGCGACAGACAGCCCTCCTCGGTAGAGTCGGTATTCGTCTCGTCCTTTTCCACAATATGGGCATTAATAAACACTTTCCGGAAACCCTTATACTCGGGCATGTCATCGCTGATGACATCAAGGTCAATGATGACTAAACGGATGGGCAGACCAACCTGAGGAGCTGCCAGTCCGATGCCTTCGCTCTCTGCCAGCGTCTCCCACATGTCGGAAATGAGTTGCTCCAAGGCTGGGTAATCGGAAGTGATGTCTTCAGCTACCTTGCGCAATATTGGCTGGCCATATATATAAATAGGTAATACCATTTACGATTTGACTATTAAACGATTTGACAATTCTATTATTTGACGATTTGACTGATTTGACAATTTGACTGATTCGCCATTTTGACGCCTTAATGTCGCTACACTTTACAAAAGCGCTAAAGCGAGTTCTATTTCCTACTACGCATATAGTCCTCCAAGATAATTGTGGCCGATATTTCGTCGACCAGTGCCTTGTCCTGCCGAGCCTTCTTGCGCAGTCCGCTGTCGAGCATGGCCTGATGAGCCAATACCGACGTGAAGCGCTCGTCGTAGTAGTCGATAGGCACCTCGGGATGCGCCTTGCGCCAGCGGTTCACAAACTGCTGTACACGCTGCAGGTTCTCACTGGGCTGACCATTGGGTTGGCGGGGCTCGCCAATAACGATGCGCTCCACCTGCTCACGCTGCAGATAGGCCTGCAACCATTCGAACAACTCAGAAGTAGAAACAGTCGCCAATCCTCCGGCTATAATCTGCAGAGGATCGGTGACTGCTAAACCAGTGCGCTTGCGACCGTAATCAATCGAAAGAATTCGCCCCAAATGTTACTGCATGTTATAGAGCAACCATGCGTCACCCTTGGGGTTAAATTTCGATCCACGGATTTGATCGCGGCTGCTGACGGCATCAACTTTGTTGTCGAAAGTCGTAGCCACCACACGGAACATATTGTTAGTCTCGTTTTTTACAATCTGGGCATTGTAGCCACCATCACGAAGCTGCTGACACAGACCTTCAGCATTTGCCTGAAGACCAAACGAACCAACGACCACGCTGAAGTTCTTCAGACCAGAGCCATTGACCAACGTTACTTTCTCCTGACGGACAGAGACGTTATCAACATTGTCTACGACCGTTCTCTGAGTAGCAGGTCTTGTCGTTACGGGAGCTACAGTGACGGGAGTCTGTGTCTCCTCAGTCACACGCTGGGCAGCCTCCTGGGACTTGGCCTTCTCATAAGCCTTCTTATAGGCACTTTCACTACTCTTACCACAGCTGGCAAATGCCAGAGCCAGGCTCAGACCTGCGCAAACAACCATGTACTTTTTCATACTTTTCTGTTTTTTATTTGATGATTAATTAAATGTCGCTTTGAAATTTCAGTGCGAAATTACAAAATATCAAGGAAAAAAGTACAAAAAACGTACCTAAACTTTGTTAAATAGGCAAAATACTCACATTTTAACAAAAAATGATACATTATTTAACGCGTCTTTCAGAAAAAATCCGTATTTTTGCGATGTCTTACACAAGTATCACTAACAAAACAAATAGTAACATGAAAAGTATTGGTTATATTGGTGCATTCTTAGGCGGTGCTATCGCCGGTGCAGCATTGGGCCTGTTATTGGCTCCGGAAAAGGGTTCTGAAACCCGTGTGAAAATTACTGACGCTGTTGAGGATTTTCTCAAGAAGCATAACATCAAGCTCAGCCGTAAGGAAGTAGGCGACTTGGTTGACGACATCGAGGACGCAGCGGTTGAAGATTGATTATGTTATCGAGCGATAAGAACATAGAGAACATTGGGCAGTTGGCAGAACTGCTCAAGCACTATCTCGGACTGCAGAAGGAGTATGTGAAGCTGGAAGTGGTTGAGAAGGTGGTACACCTGCTTACGGCGGCCGTCCTGCTCATTTTGTTCTTCCTACTCATCACCGCCGTCATGATGTTCCTATCGTTCGCCGTAGCCCATTGGTTAGGGCAGCACATCGGTATGGCACCCGCCTTCTGTGTGGTTGGCGGGTTCCATCTGTTGCTGCTTGTTCTGTTCTACCTCTTCCACGAGAAATGGATTGAGCGTCCCCTCGTCCACTTCCTCGCCGACCTTCTTTTGAGTAAATAGTACATTGTACCATCATTAAACAGTACAGTTAAAGGTGCTTACTAAGCAAAAGCCACAAACAACCTACCGTACGCTGGAGGAAATCCGCCAGCGCAAGGACGAGCTGCTCGACCAGATACAGGTCGACAACAAGAAAATCTCTACTAAGTGGAATCAGCTCTTCGCCAAGCACGAAGAAAACAGTAAGGGCGAATACATTGCCACTCTTGTCTCCAACAGCGTCACAATCATCGACCTCTTCTTCTTATATCGCAAATTGAAGAAGAACTACGGTGGTATCTTAGGCCTGTTCGGCAAAAAGAAGCGCTAACCATTCTTCTCGCCTCATTAAAAAGAAGCGCTAATCCGCCTCATTCCTCACACTTCCACCACCTCTCCATCGTAAGCAAGCAGGATGTCTGACGGCAGTTGGGCATTGACCTCGTCGTGCAGTCCGATATCGTGGCTGGAGTGAATCAGGAAGGTACGCCTCGCCCCTACCCTATGCACAAACTGCACGGCATCCGACAAAGTCTGATGCGAATGATGTGGCTTTTCACGCAAGGCATTGACGACAAGCACCTCCGAACCCTCTATATACGGCAGTTCTTCATCGTTTATCGATTTCATGTCGGTAATATAGGTGAGAGAGGATTGTGGAGCGTGGAGGGAGGAAAGCGTGGAGATGCGGTAGCCGAGGATGGGCAGTTTGCCGTGCATCACCTCGATGGGCAAGATCTGGAAGTCGCCAATAGCAAAAGGCTCATGCTTATGAATCTCGTGCAGACCAATGGCAGGCACCCCGGGATAGCGGTTCTCGGCAAAGCAGTAAGGCAGCATTTCTAGCAGTCCCTGACGCGCAATGGGGTCGGCATAGACATTGATTTCGCCAAATTGGCAGTAGGGTCTTACGTCGTCCATGCCTCCCATGTGGTCATAATGGGCATGTGTGATGAGAATGCCATCGATACGACGGAAGGGTTGAGCCATCATCTGCTGACGAAAGTCAGGGCCACAGTCAATGAGTAGCCGCGTATTCGCAGTCTCCACAAGTGCCGAACAGCGCAAACGCTTATCCTTTGGGTTCGTGCTCTGACAAACCCTACACTGGCAGCCGATGGTCGGCACGCCGCATGATGTTCCTGTTCCAAGAAAAGTCAGTTTCATTATCTTTCAACCTTCAACTATCTGCTCGGCTTTGCCGCTTGGCTAGCCAAGAACCTTCAACTATCAACCTTCAACTATCAACCATCAACCTTCAACTATCAACCCTCAACTATATTTACCTCAGGATGAATCTCAACTCCAAACTTCTGCTGCACATCCTGCTGAATAGCCTGGCAGAGTTCAACAATCTCCTGTCCTGTAGCTCCGCCGCGATTGACTAATACCAACGCCTGCTTGTCGTGAACACCAGCACGTCCCAGCGACTTTCCTTTCCATCCACACTGGTCAATCATCCAGCCAGCAGGAATCTTTTCGTGAGCATCGTCCACACTGTAATGGGGCATGTCCGTGAACTGTGCAGCCAGTTCCTCGTATTTCTCACGGCTGACGATAGGGTTCATGAAGAAACTACCCGCATTGCCCGTCACCTTCGGATCAGGCAACTTGGTGTTTCGAATGTCGATGATGGTCTCACGCAGCTGCAAGGCCGTAGGCTCCTTGATGCCTTTCCGCTCCAACTCTGCCCGTATATTACCGTAGTCCAAGTGTGGTTCGAAAACTCTCGACAGCCCATAGGTCACCCGTGTAATCAAGTATTTGTTCTTCCAGTCATGCTTGAAGCGGCTATCGCGGTAGCCATATTCACACTCCTCATTGCCCCACATACAGGGTTTTCCGGTAGCGATTTCGATGGCCCACACGCATTGGATGAAGTCCTTTGCCTCGACGCCATAGGCACCGATGTTCTGCACGGCACTCGCTCCTACATCACCAGGAATCAGCGACAGGTTCTCCATACCATAGTAACCAGCCTCGAGGCTCACAGCCACCATGTCGTCAAACGTCTCGCCACTGCCGCAAACCATCCTTCCATTCTCTTCAAAATAATGCCCCTTGATGGCCGAGTGAACCACGATACCATCAAAGTCACGGGTCAGCAACAGATTGCTGCCACTACCTATTATTATATAAGGTAACCTTGTCGACCTCAGGATTTCAGCCACCTCTAACGCTTCCTGGTCGTTTTCAAACTCTAGGAAACGGCTACAGCTCGCTTCAATCCCAAACGTGTTGTGCCCCTTCAGACTATAATTCAGGATGTCTTTCAACTCATTAACGAATTAATTGTTCACAGTTAATCTTCAAACTTAGTCAGTTTCCACTGCCCCTCAATTCGACGGAACGTCAACTCCATCTCCAAGCCATTGGCAATACCACGCATTACGAAGATTTTCTTGTCAGAGTCGGCCTGTGGCTTGCCATACACCACATTATAGATCATGCGGTCAGGCAGTTCTGGAGCAAAGGCCAGCCATGTGTCAGGCGTAAGGATTCCCTCCATCCGGGCAAAGTCGTCGTCAGGGTCAGGGCCTACGAACTGCACCGTTTCGTGAAGGCTCTCTATCTGGAAGAGGGAGTCTGTAACAAACTGATGATAGAACTGCAGGAACGAGGCATTCTTGTTGGCCTTGATGGGCTCTGTATTCACCTCTAACAACATCCATGCCCCCCGTATCCGTTTGAAGGCATAGCTGATGACAGCCCCCGTGTTGAAGTAGATTTTTTCGACCACCGCCTCGCTCACCGATGTGTCCTTCACCAGTTCCATCTGCTTTTCATTGTCGAAGAGCACGGTATAGAAGTCCTGACGAATGAAGAAGCGCTCCGTTTTCCAGTTCTCCCTGTTCACCAGTGTCGTATCACCATTACGGACATTCTGCAGCGGGAACGCCACACGCTCCATCTGCAGATTCTTGTTCGCTGCAAAGTTGAAAAGGAAGTCGTCAAACAATTCATCAGCGGCACGCGGCATTGGTATTTGCGTCATCAGTTGTTCCTGCTCATCTACCGTCGAATCCTGCTGTATGGTCAAGGAGTCAGTAGTCACCTGAGGTGCGTCATCTGCCGTACCTTCCGCTTGCTTATTCTTACACGAGAACATCAGCATTGTCAATGCCAACATCCCCACAAGAACCTTTCTCATTGTCGACTCATTGGTCAAGCTGCTCGTAAATGGAGTTATTGCTCTTGTACTCAGGCACAATTTCCTTCATCTTCTTCACCGTAGCCATGTTGTCGTACTGCTGAGCAATGGTCATCAACTCGTCAATCTGCTGACATACCATGTTGTAGTCGTACTCGCGCACTGAGGCAATACGGATTTTCTTGTTGAACGTCGGTTTCGTACCCTCCAACTCGTTCAGCACCTCCTCATAGAGCTTCTCACCCTCACGTAGTCCTGTATATTTAATTTCTATGTTTTTCGCACCTGAAAGGGCAATCATGCGTTTGGCAAGGTCGGCAATCTTCACGGGCTTACCCATGTCAAACACGAATATCTCGCCTCCATTACCCATCGTTCCGGCCTCTAATACCAGCTTACAGGCTTCGGGAATCAACATGAAGAAACGCACGATGCGCTTGTCTGTCACAGTCACCGGGCCGCCCTTCTTGATTTGCTCACGGAACAGAGGAATCACTGAACCGCTCGACCCTAACACATTACCGAAACGCGTGGTAACAAACTGCGTAAAGCCGGGTATCTGGGGATTCTCCTCCAGTTCCTTCTGGAATTCGTTGCGCAGCTTATGATTCAGGCTCTGCACATAAATCTCACAAATACGCTTCGAACAGCCCATCACGTTTGTCGGATTTACGGCCTTGTCTGTCGATACCATTACAAACTTCTTCACGCCGTATTTCACGCTCAGGTCGGCAATCACCTTCGTACCGTAGATGTTGTTCAGCACAGCCACCGAGGGATTGTCTTCCATCATCGGCACGTGCTTATACGCAGCGACGTGGAACACGTAGTCAGGACGATAGATTCTAAAGAGGCTATTCATACGTCTACTGTGGGCAATGCTCTCCACAATGGTATCTGCGTCGATATCAGGGAATTTCTCATTCATCATCAGGCGGATGTCATGCTGGGGTGTCTCTGCCTGATCTATCAGAATCATCTTCCGGGGTTTGAAGGTGGCAATCTGCCTGACCATCTCCGAACCGATGGAGCCTGCCGAACCAGTTATCAGGATACATTTCCCAGCCAACAACTCACCCACCGACTTCAGGTCGATGTCAATCTCGGCACGGGGCAACAGGTCCTCCACCTGAACTTCGTTCAGCTCCATGTGGCCTATCTCCTCGTCTGTCAGCTGACCATCCTTCACCGTAGCCTCGCGGGTAGAATCTGTCATAAAGATCTTACAGCCCGCGTTAATCAGCAAGTTCTGCAACTCCTGGTTGTTACGAAACTCTTTTACACGTAACGGTGACACAAGAATCGCCTTAATCCTGTTCTTTGCGATAATGCCAGCCAGGTCTTCCTCGACATGATAGACTTTCTGCCCCATCAGCAACAGGTGCTTTGACCTTTCATCGTGCGAGATAAAACCACACAGTCTGAACTTGCGAGGACGCTGTGATCTGATATTCTTCGCCAAACCGATACCACCAGACAAGGCGCCGTAAATCAACACGTTCAATGCCCGTTTGTCATTAAATGCCACATCGTAGAGGGTCTTCATAAGCACACGGAGGCCCCACATGGCCAGCGTAGCCAGCATAAACGCGACACCCGTCTCAACATAAGTCAAGGCGCTAATTGCTGTAACGCCATTAGCTTTCAATACCATCGAAAGGCCAATAGCAATCAAGACGTTCACACCATTGGCATAGGCCACCTGCAACAAGTCGACAAACGACGAAAAACGCAACACCCCCGAATAGGTTCGGAATAGTTTTGCGCCAATACAGCTTAGCAACCCATACAGCAATGCCGTATATATCACCTCGAAACGGTTATCAAACAGCACCATTGTCCTTCTGAATACCCAGTAGGTAAACATCGATGCCAGAACAACCAAAACACAGTCTGCCAACAAGATACACCAATAAGGAAGGGTATTCTTGTTAAAGTACCATTTTAATATTCTTCTCAATGGATCCATTGGCTCTTCTTAATTTGCGTGCAAAGATACAAATAAATAATAAAAAAGAAAAGGTTTTTCCCTTTTTTCTTAAATAATGTATCGATATTTATTATTTTTTGTACCTTTGCACCGTGAAAAGGAAACGACAAAGAATCATATTTATTCTATCTGCCGCCTTAATGCTGTCTCAAACCTCATGGGCAGACAACGATTTAGAATATAAGGTGGAAGTACAGTCAACGGTAGGTAACGGCGACTACAACCCACTATGGCTGAACGCTAACAAGTACGGGCTCAGCTCGCTCGACACCAGCAACGGCTATCTGCGGGCCGCCCTGTCACGCCCTTTGTGCAACGACTCCCTACGTCAATGGGGACTGGGCTATGGCATTGACCTGGCTGCGGCCTACAACTTCACCAGCAGCTTTGTCATCCAACAGGCCTATGTCGAAGGGAGATGGCGCAAGTCGACCCTGCTCGTTGGCAGCAAGGAACTGCCGCTCGAGATGAAGAACGGTGAGCTGAGCAGTGGTTCACAGGTCTTGGGCATCAACGCCCGTCCCATCCCCCAGGTCCGACTATCCTACCCCGACTATGTCGACGTGCCGCTGACAGCGCGTTGGCTGCAGTTCAAGGGCCATCTGTCCTATGGCATTTTCACTGACGACGGTTGGCAGAAGGATTTTACCGACGGCAAGGCCAGTTACACGGAGAATGTGCTCTTCCACAGCAAGGCAGGCTTCCTGAAACTCGGCAAGCCTGGCAGTCCGTTTTCGGCTGAGGTTGGCATGGAGATGGGCTGTCAGTTCGGTGGTCATTCCTATACCTACTCCAGCAAGGGCTATGCCGAGAAAAACGTCAACTCCGTGACGCTGAAATCGTTTTTCAGGGCATTGGTACCTGGCGGTAACGACGGCGACGACGCCAATCCCGACCAGAACTACAAGGGTGCCGAAGGCAATCACGTTGGTGCCTGGCTGGCCCGTCTGAACTACGAACAGCCTTCGTGGGCCGTCCATGTCTATGGTGAGCATTACTTCGAAGACCTGTCGGGCATGTTCCAGCTCGACTACGACAACTATACGACTGGTAGCAAGTGGATGGAGAAGCACGGACACCGTTTCCTGCTCTACGACTTCAAGGACATGCTGCTCGGCGTAGAACTGAACCTCAAGCGCCAGTCGTGGCTGAACACCCTTGTCTTCGAATACATTTACACCAAATACCAGAGCGGCCCCATCTATTTCGACCACCAGAAGTACCTGCCCGACCACATCGGAGGCAAGGACGCCTACTATCAGCACTGGATCTACACGGGTTGGCAGCACTGGGGCCAGGTCATGGGCAACCCACTCTATCGTTCACCTCTTTACAATAAGAACGGGAACATATCAGTACAGGACAACCGCTTCTATGCCTTCCACCTTGGTCTCTCGGGCGACCCGATGTCTGGCCTCCACTATCGGCTGTTAGCCACCCTGCAGAAGGGCTACGGCACCTACTCGACCCCTTACGAAGACCCGCGCCGCAACTTCAGTCTTCTGGCCGAGGTCGGCTATCGGCTCCCTGAACGCATGGCCAAGGGCTGGCAGCTGAAGCTCGGACTTGGTTACGACCACGGATCCCTGCTCAGTGCCGATGCCACCTCCAACAACAATCTCGGCCTACAGCTGACCATCATAAAAAACGGAGCGATTCATTTCTGACCGCTCCGCTTTTTTCTTTCTATCCAGGATGTCGTAATATACGGCCATCTGTTTCCTATTCGTCGTACTTCAATTTAAACAGGTCATAGTTTTTGTTGTATGCCGGCGACTGAATAGACAGCAGGTTGAGCACGGAATGGAAAACATAATGCTGTTCGAGAATCGCAGGCAACTCGTCCTCCTTGGCATCCATCTGGCCTGACGTTGGCTTGTAGTCTCTGAAACCTGGCGAAGTCCATACCAAGAATGGTATTTCATACTGCACCTTGGGGGCCAGTCTCATTGGCAGTCCATGCATAAACATCTTGTTCTCGCCAAGCGATTCACCATGGTCGGAGATAAAGATCATGGCGCTATTCCAATCCGTCATGGTACGCAGCGTGTTGATGAGGCTGTCCAACAGGAAGTCAGTATAACGGATGGTGTTGTCGTAGGCATTAACCAGCATTCCGACATTCTTCTCGCCTTCCTCCACGTTCCTGGCCACAGGCTTGTAAACCTCAAACTCCTTCGGATATTTGTCAGCATATTTAGGACCATGGCTCGTACTGGTATGCAGCACGACGAGCACCTTGTTCTTCTTGCTCGAGGCTATACGTTCGCGAAGTCCCGCAAAGAGGATTCCGTCGTAAGCCTTATTCACGTCGGGATACTGAGCGGCCAGTTCCGTATCAGTGAGATATTCGTCAATGTGTATAGGCGGCTCGCCCCAATTAGTCGTACGCCACGACACGTCGACACCCGTACGAAAGGCATAGTTAGGCAGCAACTCATATAGGTCGTCGCTGTTCTGGGGTTCAAGAATCGCTTTGGCACCGGCTGTCGTGTAAGTTGCACATGAAGTAGCCTGGTACACCTTCAACCCCTCTTGCTTTGACAGCAACGGATTGGTATCGCGACCATAGCCGTAGAGCTGGAAGTTGGCCTTACGGGCCGACTCGCCGATAACGAGCACCACGACCGTCTTCTCGTTGTCACGAATCTGGCCATCGGGTAGTTTTATCTCCTCAGCCTGCTCGTCGTGCTGACTGCTTATCACACGAACAGTGTTCACCAGATACGACCATGGCTGCAGCAATCCACCCAATTCAGTATCGTGCTGACTAATCCACAGTGTCTGGTTGAAATTCGCCAATGCCACAACAAGGACAACGACCAAGGAACCTCCGCAGCATGCACCCAGTTTTTTCGCCTTGCCAAAGACCACTGGCTGCAACAGGCAATACAAGGCAGGAAGAACGCCAAAGGCAATGATGAAAAGCCACAGCGACCAACTAAAGAAACCTGAAGCCTCGGAGTATCGGGTATTGAATACGTTCTCGATGGCTGTGGCATCAATGAACACGCTGTAGGTCAGGATGAAATAAACAGCCGTTGCATTGATGAGCGAAAGAACGGCAAGCAGGATACGCCCCACCATCCTCATGAAAAACATCACAAGGTAGGTCATCATGAAGTTGAGCACCAGCATGATAACAACCAGCGACGCCAGCAGGAACACCTTTCCCCCTACACTTTCATTCGTATTGTTGGCCACATAATGAAAGAAGGGTATGTTGTACAACAACAGCGTTCCCATGCTCACGATACACGAAAACGTAAAAAGCGAAATGGGTTTGCGTAACAATTCCTTCATTTCATTATTCACATTTTATGGTAAGGGTGGACGTGGGCAGGCTGCTATTGATGCTCACCTGAGCCTTGCCTTTCTTCCCAATGCTACGCACAACCAGCAGAGCACGGCCCTTCCAAGTGGTAACACGCGGTGCGGTGTAAGGCTCGCGGTCTTTGAGGTCGGCAGAGGCAAAAGACAATAAACGGCCTTGTCCTTTCACAATGGCCTCACAGGGAATGGCGGCATCGGGACAGACATTGCCTTTGTTGTCAACCACCTCGACAGTGATAAACGAGAGATCCTGACCATCGGCTGCAATAACGTTGCGATCGGTGGTAAGGCGCAGACGTGCTGGTTCTCCTGCCGTGCTGAGTGCCGTACTCTTTTCACCTGCTTTTGCACGGAGTGTTCCCGCTTCGTAGGGCACGGTAAATACCGCCTTATACTCCGTTGCCTGACTAACAGCCTTAGTGCCAATGAGTTTATCGTTCAGATACAGTGTTACTTCTGGTGCTTTTGTATAGACCTCGACCTCAACGGGCTTACCCTCCCAGCTGGGCCAATTCCAACTTTCCCATGTAGGCCACACACTCCATGCCGTCAGGTGAATCTTTCCATAATAGCCATCGGGTTCTTTCACAGCCATATACAAATCATTTGAGTTTTTCCACAGCATCTCCCTATAATGGCTGATGGGTTTACGCCAACCAGTAATGTCGACATCACCACAGTAGGCACCGTGCCAATCGGGCTGACCTCCGTCAACATAGTGTTCGCCAGGACATTCACCTTGATAATAATAGCGCCCTATGCCCGACTCGCCCAAATAGTCGAGACCTGTCCAGACAATGTCGCCCACGATGTAGGGATAATCGTGTACCAACTGCCAGTTCTTAAGGCGTCGCGCGGATAGCTCTCCGTCTGTAACATCACGCGCTCACGGTCGCGCCAGTGGTCACTCTTATGCTTGTGAATCATGTAGTTATAGCCCACGACGTCGAGCACATCGGCGTGCGGGTCGTAGATTTCCCAATCGCTGTCCCACGAACAAAGGGCTTCAGTGACGGGGCGCGTGTCATCAATCTCCGTGATAGTCTGTTTCAGCTGGCGGGCAGTGGTGATGACGCGGATGTCCTTGCGTTCCATCACCTCGTTGCCGATGCTCCAGCACACAATGCTGGGGTGGTTCATATCGCGCAGCACCATTGCCTGGACGTCCTCACGATAGCACGAGTCAATGAGCGTAGAATAATCGTATTTGGTTTTTGCCTGTCGCCAGCCATCGAAAGCCTCGTCGACAACCAGCATACCCAGCGAGTCGCAGGCATCGAGAAAAGCACGAGTGGGGGGATTGTGCGAGGTGCGGATAAGGTTGAAGCCAGCCTCCTTCATCTGGCGTACCTTGCGAATTTCAGCCGCATCGAAAGCCATCGCTCCAAGCACGCCGTCGTCGTGATGCAGACAAGCACCGTTAATGGGCAATGGCTGTCCGTTGAGCACAAAGCCTCTTCCAGCGGAGAACGACAGCGTGCGAATGCCGAACTTCACCCGCTGCTTGTCAATGACGCGACCTCCAGACTTCAGACAGATGGTGGCTTCATACAGATAAGGGTCATCGGGCGACCAAAGACGAGGCTGGTCGATGGTGAAACTCTGCACATAAGTAGCTGTCTTTCCTGGCTTTAGCGGGACGTTCTCTATATTCTTCTCTTCCCAGTCCTTTGGCATTTCTCTGTCCACAGGAAGCATCTTGAGGGCTGTGGGAATGCGTCTTGGTTGATCTGAGAATCTCACCGATGGTGCCCACGACAACTTCCTCGGGTCGTCATAACGCTGTGTGAAGGTACCACCACGGAAGGTCACATCCACAGCGTCAATCTGACGTGTTTCCTGACTTTCATTATCAACCCAGATGGTCATGTCGATACGTGCTCGCTGCTCGTTGGCCTCGACTGTCCAGATGCGGGCGGCGTTCTCAGCAAGGTGCAGGGCAGGCATCGTCTGCAGCCACACGTGGCGGTAGATGCCCGAGCCAGAGTACCAACGGCAGTTAGGCTGTTCGCTATTGTCAACTTTGACCACCACCTCGTTGAGCTCTGAATTCTTCTTTTTTAAATAAGGTGTCACATCGACGGTGAAGGGTGTATAGCCGTAGGCATGCTGCCCAGCCTTCTGTCCGTTAACAAAAACCGCAGCCTTCTGATAGACACCCTCGAAGTGAAGCTTCACAATTTCTGCTTTGGGGGTGCCAAACTTCTTGCTGTATTCGCCCTTGCCGCCTGGATACCAGCCGCCCCCGGTGCCTGTAGCTCCCGTTGCAGGATTTGGAGCCTCGCAGATGTCCCAGTCGTGCGGCAAGTCGACGTTTGTCGTATTTCCATGACGTGTAAACTGCCAACCGCTGTCAAACAGCGACTGCGTCTGGGCTATTGCACCATTCCATGCACATAACATCATGGAAATGACAACGATATGCTTCATCTTTCCCATATTTTTTTTAGATTTATTCCGTCAATACTCTCTTCACAATCATTCTATTCGCGATTTGGCGTTTAAGTGGGCACAAAGATAGTCATATTTTCTCAAATAACCATAACAGCAAGAAACTTTTCACGCTTCAAGCTTCAATTTCGCCTTAAACTCTGCTTGATATCCTCCAGCAAGTCCTCGCCAGCGTCAAGGCCGATGCTGAATCGCATATCAAAAGAGTCCCTATTAGTAAGCGTTCCGCTTACGAACAACACATCTTTCTTAATAAAAAAGCTTCTTTCAGGCGATAATTACAAAATAATTACTATCTTTGCAATCGAAAAAGATTAAGATGAACGCACAGGAGATTATCACCTATATGGAATCGCTGCACAATGACGAGCAGCGAAAGATACTGATGGGCCTGCCAACCCAACACCCATGTGGAATACTAAAAACTTATAACTATGAAAAAGATTCTGTTTATTATCGGCTCGTTGAGAGCAAAGTCTTTCAACCGCCAATTGGCCAATGAGGCCAAGAAGATTATCGGCAATCGCGCCGAAGTGTCGGAACTCGATTACAGCGACCTACCGCTGCTCAATCAAGACATCGAGCAACCAGAGCCTGCGTCTGTTGCCCGTATACGTAAGACCATCAATGAGGCTGATGCGTTGTGGATATTTACGCCGGAGTACAACTTCAGCTATCCTGGCCATCTGAAGAACCTACTCGATTGGATGTCGCGTCCAGTTATCCCGATGGACTACGGAACGCCAACCTGCATCAACGGCAAGCGCGTCGCCGTCAGCGGTGCTGGCGGAAAGGCTGCTACAGCTAACTGTCGCACAAAACTCACCGAGTTACTTTCCTTCATTAAGGCCGACGTACTGCCAGAACAGACTGGTATTGCTGTTCCCGCTGAAGCATGGGGAACGGACATTCTCACCCTCACCGACGAGCAGAAAGCGGAGTTGAAGGTGCAGGCCGATGCTCTTCTCGACTAACTACTGTAAATCGTGGTCTGACATTGCACAAACGCAAGAGTCAGACTTGTAAGCTTTACGACTCGGCTGTTCGGCTGCGAAATGGTCATTATACAGGAGAACAGGCTTGGGTTTAATATCCGGCTATACCGATTTGGTATAGCCGCCATTTATAAGGGAAACAAGAAAAAAATTTGAGCCTTCTTACAACCTTTTGGTCTGTTGATACGTTTATATAACAGAAACAAATAAAACAGATGACCCGAGAACAATTCACCCAACTCGTCCGCAAAGAGCTCCCCGGCTTGCGTCGCTTCCTGTTAGCGGCTTGCAGCGGCAACAGCGATGAAGCTGACGACGTGGCACAGGAGGCCCTGATGAAGGCTTACGTGGCATCACGCTCGTTCGACGACGAAGCGGGTTTCTCGGCCTGGCTCTACCGTATTGCCTGCAACACACTGATAGACCACCAGCGAAAGCAGACGACGCACGGCATGACCATTGACATCGACAAGGCACATGAGGTGGCTACCGCTGCCCGTTCCGACGACAGTTTTGCCTACCAGGAACTGTATTGTGCCATCGACGGACTGAACGTCAGCGAACGAACGGCTGTGCTCCTCTTCTACATGGAAGACCGTCCCATCAAGGAGATCTGCACCATCATGAATGTGACAGAAGGAACGGTGAAGGGCTATCTTTCAAGAGGCCGCGAACACCTGAGGGAGAAGTTAAAAGTGATAAGTGATAAGTAAAAAAATGACAGATATGAAGGACCAAGAACTACGAGACATGCTTCACGATTATCGTCCGCAGATTGATGATAACGACGCGTTCATGAATAAACTCATGGCGCAGATGGATGCCGAAGATGCTCAGCCCCAGCAACCTCGCATCATTCC